>OOBO01002293.1_pt1 | contig 10864 bp, 9 predicted proteins | sample 1671031 | NCBI WGS metagenome assembly OOBO01 (sample SAMN06348115, study PRJEB24527) | human gut metagenome | biome: human gut; feature: ankylosing spondylitis patient; material: feces | host: Homo sapiens | place: China | collected 2015-10 | reverse complement strand
TATATCTGAAAAAGATGATGATCGAACGGATTATTGATGATATCGCAGCTCCTTCTTCTAAGAATAAGAAGGACTGATATTTAAAAAAAGACACGTTCCAATGGTTGCAGCCACAGGTTCGTGTCTTTTGTATTCTGCGTCCGAAGATCCCCGGCCAAAGATCCGCTCATACTTTTCTCCGAACTATCTTTCCACTTTCTATTCTTCTGCAGTTGATGAATCTTCTTCCTTTTCTGTAAGTCCGATTCTCTCAAAGACCATATCATATCCGTCATTTCCATAGTTCAGACTTCTGTTTACACGGCTGATGGTTGCTGTGGAAGCACCTGTTTTCTCTGCAATATCAAGATATGTTTTCTGGTCGCGCAGCATCTTGGCAACCTCAAATCGCTGTGATAAGGAAAGCAGTTCATTCACAGTGCAGACATCTTCAAAAAAAGTATAACATTCTTCTCTGTTTTCCAGGCTTAAAATCGCATCAAAAAGATGGTCTACTGCCTCGGTCCTTAGTTTCTTGCTCATTTTACCTTCTCCTTCTCATAAATCAAAATGATATCATCTCTTACTATAATCAGAAACTTCCAATCTACGCACATTTTATCATAGTAAAGTTTTAAAGTAAATATCTGTTTTGCACACTAAAGTGTTACAGATGCAAATTCTATAATAGTCGAATCCAGTTGAAAAAGCAACACTTATTTTCATATTAACTATAACTTTAATTTATACCTGACGGCATCCTGTTATTCTCCCAGAAAAACAGCCAGAAAATCGGTCAGACGCTCCATCTCCTGCTGGGTTCCGATGCTGATACGCAGATAATTGCTAATTCTCGGCTTGGAAAAATAGCGCACGAAAATGTTATGCTCCCGGAGTGCTTCAAATATTTCTTTTGCAGGAACTCTTTCATGTGTTGCAAAAATAAAGTTGCTCATGGAATCCCCAAAAGAAAATCCAAGTTTTTTCAGTTCGCACTTCGTCCATTCCCTTGTAGCGATGACTTTCGCACAGGTTTCCTCAAAATACTCCCTGTCCCTGATCGCCTGCACACCAAGTACAAGCGCTGTCTGATTGAGCGTGTAGGAATTGAAAGAATATTTCACATCATTGATATACCGAATCAGCTTTTCATTTCCCATCGCAAACCCAAGCCGCATACCTGCCAGGGAACGCGATTTTGAAAAGGTCTGTACCACGAGAAGATTGTCATATTTTTCGATCAGAGGCAGCGCAGACTCCCCGCCAAAATCAATGTATGCCTCATCCACAACTACGATCACATCGCGGTTGTGTGCAATGATATCCTCGATCTCTGAAAGCGGCATAAGAATTCCGGTCGGTGCATTCGGATTTGGGAACACCACGCCACCGTTTTCCCCATAATAGTCCTCTTTTTTGATCTGGAAATCATCATCCAACGCTTTTGTCTCAAACGGAATCCGAAGCATATTTGCCCACACATCATAAAAAGAATAGGTGATATCCGGAAACAGGATCGGCTTTTTGCTGTTAAAAAATGTCATAAATATCATGGCAAGCACATCATCCGAACCGACACCGGTAAACACCTGACTGCTCCTGATTCCATAATAATCTGCGATCACATCGACTAACACTTTACAGGTCGGTTCCGGATAAAGTCTCAATTTGTCCGTATCAAAGTTCTTCAAAGCCTCTACTACGCCCGGTGCAGGCGGATATGGGTTTTCGTTGGTATTCAATTTGATCATGTCCGGCTGGTTTGGCTGCTCTCCCGGAACATACGGTTCCACTGTCCTTACATATTCTTCCCAGTTACTCATAAATTTTACTCTCTCCACTCTCTCGATTTTCCTGATACATTTCACAAATTCATTACAATCTGCTCATTTTATTCTGTATACAATCCGTAATCTTCTGCCAGTTTTTCAAACGCAGTCAGGGCATTTTTCACCGTCTCATGGGAAACACAGTAAGCAAGACGGACATAGCCTGCACATCCGAATGCGCTGCCCTTTACCATGATGATATTGTATTTTTTACCTGCTGCAACAAATTTTTCTTCGTCTGCATCCGGAGATTTTACCCACATATAAAAAGCGCCTTCCGGTTTGATGCAGTGAAAACCTAGCTTTTGCAGTCCTTCGTATAACATCTTTCTGTTTTCATCATAAAATGCCAGATTGGTTTTCTCATCCAGACATTTTGCTACCGCTTTCTGAAGCAGAGACGGTGCATTTACAAAACCAAGGGTACGGTTGGATACAACAATGCCGTCAATGACCTGATCTGCATTTTCCACCTCATCCGGAACAACCACATATCCGATACGTTCACCCGGAAGGGAAAGTGATTTGCTGAAGGAATAACCCACAATGGTACTCCGGTAATACTTTGTGAGGAAATCCTCTTGATTTCCATCGTAGACAAGTTCACGGTAAGGCTCATCGGAAATCAGATAAATTTCGTGTCCAATCTCTTTTTCCTTCTTTTCCAGAATCCCAGCCATCTTCTTCATGGTTTCTTCATGATAGATCACACCGGTCGGATTGTTTGGTGTGTTCACGATCACTGCCTTGGTCTTTTCATTGATCGCTTTTTCCAATGCAGTCAAATCTGGCTGGAATGTTTCAAAATCCGGCGCTACCTCCACGACTTCCGCATCAAAATTGGCTGCATAACTCTTGTACTCTCCAAAATACGGGGCGAACACGATCACCTCGTCACCCGGATCTAAGATTGTTTTAAAAATAATGTTCAATCCTCCCGCTGCTCCCACTGTCATCACAATATTATGGGAAGTAAATGCAGTTCCAAAACGCTTGTTTAAGTTCTCTGCAACCGCCTGACGGACATCCGGGTAACCGGCATTGTCCATATATCCATGTAAAACCAGCGGATCGGTCTCATCCACCAGTTGCTTAATTGCCTCGTTCAATGCTGCCGGAGCCGGTGTTGCAGGATTCCCCAATGAAAAATCATACACGTTCTCTCTTCCCACCCTGGCGGCAAGTTCATTTCCCTCTACAAACATTGCACGGATCGCAGAACTTCCCTGCAATGCCTTCTGTATTTTCTGTGAAATCATATTCTCTTCCTCACTGTTTTCTTACTCTCGAGTCATTTTTCTGCGGTCTGCACCGTAAATGTGCAGATCCACGGAACAATTATTACTTTACAACAATACTGTATGAAAGTAAATAGATAAAAAAAGAAAACTGCCACAGGACATTTTCCTTACGGATACTGCCCCGGACAGTTTTTGTTTATTAAAAATACTCCCCTGTATTTTTATGCATTGACGGTATCTACGAACTTCTGGAACGCTTTTCTGCCTTCCTCTGTGCATTTGTAAACACCTGCGTCCAATAAAACTTCCTTGAACACAAGACCGATTTCTGTCTGAATGATCTCATGTAATTTTTCCGGTGTAATCTCACCTTCCAGGCCGCTTCCTGCCGTAAATCCATACTTCGGCAGAAATTCCTCCACCCAGTCTGCATGTTTTGCAAGAACTTCATCCTCACGGATTTCTGCGCCGTCTAAGATTGCCTGCTCCAATGCAGCCATCTCATCTTTTAATCTGGCTGGAAGCACTGCAAGTCCCATAACCTCGATCAGACCAATGTTTTCTTTTTTGATGTGATGAAGTTTTGCATGTGGATGGTAAACACCCAGCGGATGCTCCTCCGTCGTGATATTGTTGCGGAGTACAAGATCTAACTCATAATCATTGCCGCGTTTTCTTGCGATAGGAGTGATCGTGTTGTGTGGTTCGCCCTCTGTCTCTGCAAAAATAAATGCATCTTCATCCGTATAACCTCTCCATGCAAGTAAAATCTTATCTGCGAGCTCGATCAGGCGCTCTTTTTGTGGTGCGCTGATACGGATCACGGACATTGGCCATTTTACGATTCCGGCTTTCACATCCTCAAATCCCTTGAAGACCAGCTCTTTTTCCACCGGTGCTTTTGCCATAGCGAACTCATAATGTCCACCCTGAAAATGATCGTGGCTCAAAATAGATCCACCAACGATCGGAAGGTCAGCATTCGATCCGACAAAGTAATGTGGGAACTGCTCTACAAAATCCAACAGTTTTCCAAAGGTTGCTTTCTCGATTTTCATCGGTGTATGCTCTGCGTTAAAAACGATACAGTGCTCATTGTAGTAAACATATGGTGAATACTGGAAAAACCAGTCACTGTGGTTGATCGTTACCGGAATGATCCTGTGGTTCTGTCTTGCCGGATGGTTCACACGTCCTGCATATCCCTCGTTTTCTTTGCACAGAAGGCATTTTGGATAACCGCTCTGTTTTGCAAGCTTGGCTGCTGCGATCGCCTTCGGATCTTTTTCCGGTTTGGAGAGATTGATGGTGATATCCAATGTTCCAAACTCGGTATCTGCAGTCCATTTCTGGTCTTTTTTGATACGATATCTACGAATGTAGTTTGTATCCCTGCTTAATTTGTAAAAATAGTCAGTTGCCTCCTTTGGGCTGATCTGATAGAGTGCCTGGAATTTTTTGATCACTTCACTTGGTCTTGGCACAAGCATGCCCATGATCTTTGTATCAAATAAGTCTCTGTATGTGATCGTATCTTCCGGCATCAGTCCATCTTCTGCCGCATAATCGAGCATCTCATTTAAGATGTCTTCCAATGCTGCCTCTGCACTCTCCTGTGTCATCGGAGTTCTCTTTGCATAGGCTGCTGCCACTTCATCGTCTAATTCATCCAGATGAAAAAGTTCTAACAGGCGGTTAATGGTAAATCGCCTGTCTTCCGGCTCTACCAGCCCGGTCACAAGACCATATTCTGTCAATTCTAAAATTCTTTCCTGAATCATTGTGTTATCCTCTTTATCTTGAAATCATTTCGATCATTGTGAAACTCTTCACGATCTATATTGAATTTCACAATGGTCTGTTAAAATCACTAAGCCAGTTTTACAGGGCCGTCACCGATCTCAACTACATAGAAATCAGCAGCGTAACCGATTTTATCTTTATAAGCAGCACCTACTTTTTCAATAAAGGAACCCACTGCCTCATCCTTTACGATGCTGACGGTACATCCACCGAATCCTGCACCTGTCATGCGGGAACCGATCACTCCGTCTACTTTCCATGCTTCTTCCACCAATGTGTCAAGCTCGATACCGGTTACTTCGTAATCATCACGAAGGGACACATGTGAGGCGTTCATCAACTCGCCAAACAGAGCAACATCGTTATTCTTTAATGCTTCCACTGCCTTGATGGTTCTCTGGTTCTCATAGACAGCATGTTTTGCACGTTTTACTCTGACAGGATCCTTGATCGCATCTTTGTACTGTTCAAACTGTTCCTCTGTAAGATCACCGAGGGAATCAATTTTAACGACTTTCTGGAGTTCTGCTAATGCAGTCTCGCACTCACTTCTTCTCTCATTGTATTTGGAATCTCCAAGCCCACGTTTTTTGTTGCTGCAGGAGATCACAATCTTTGCATTTTCCAGCTTGATCGGTGCATACTCATATTTTAAAGTTGCTGTGTCAAGGAAAATCGCATGACCTGCTTTTCCCATTGCAATCGCAAACTGATCCATGATACCACAGTTTACGCCGTTGAATTTATTTTCAGAGAACTGTCCGATCAGCGCAAGATCCTGATTTGTCACGTCGAATCCAAACATATCTTTTAAAATATATCCGGTCAGAACTTCCACTGATGCAGAAGAAGAAAGTCCGGAGCCGTTTGGAATATTGCCAAATAACACAAGATCCATACCCTGCTCTACTTTCATTCCCTTCTCGCCAAACGCCCACATAACTCCCTTTGGATAGTTCGTCCAGTCAGCTTCTTTTTCCGGCTTTAAACCTTCTACTGAGGACTCGATCACACCGAGCTGCTCAAAATTCATGGAATAGAAACGAAGTTTCTTATCATCTCTTTTTCTTGCCACACCATATGTACCAATGGTGAGTGCACATGGGAAAACGTGTCCTCCGTTGTAATCGGTATGCTCACCGATCATGTTCACACGTCCCGGTGCAAAATAAACACCGATTTCACCCTCATCCCCGAATAACTCTTTAAATTTTGCTAATACATCTTCCCAGATCATAAAAATCCTCCTTGTTTTGCGAAGCAAAATCCGAACCCTTGTGAGGAGAGGATTTAGCCTCCTTGTTTTGCGCATCTGCGCATCTTCCGTTTTCTGTTACTATCACATTATCATGTTCGTTTTTACATTGCAACCAATTGACCGCAGACTGCAACAATAAAAAAGAAAGATGCAACATTTTTACATGTTACATCTTTCTTGAAATTAGTTTTCTTCTAACATAACCTTACATTAAGTATCACGGACGCTGTCCGTCTTTTTCCACATTCTGCTTAAACAAAGCCAGAACCTGCTCCGTGATAATGTTCCGGATTTCTCTGTTTGGCACTGCAAGTCTGAATCTTTTTGTATCAACTCTGCCTTTATGTGTAAGATATCCCGCCATGAAAAGTGTACTCCAAAGGTTATCCATGGATGCATACAGTTCATTATAAGTCAGATCCTCACGTATATCTTTTTCTACGATTTCACCATTTACAAGTCTCTCTAAGTCTGTTTTTGCCAGCCCCTTTGCTGCTCCTGCACTTTCTATAAAATGTTTCAGCACATCGTTTCCACTGGTATTAGTCCAATAATTCTCCGGTGGAAGCATCGGATTCCTTCTATGTGCATCGCAATAATTAATGACATCCCATGGGCAATAAACATCTGCATTTCCAAAGCGGTATCCGTCATACCACTCTTTTACCGTTTCATAGTGTGTATCCTGACCGTAATAATGAAGCATTCAATGTCTTACCAAACCGACGTGGACGCGTGAACAGATTGACCTCTCCCCAGTTATTTAAAAGCTGCTCGATCAGACCGGTTTTATCAACATAATAAAAACCATCTCTGCGGATTTTTTCAAAATTGTCAATTCCAACAGGTAATTTTATAAATTCTGCCATAGCTGCCTCTCCAAACTATTTTTTTTGCAATTTCTACTTAAGTATAACAAATCTATCTCATAAATGGTAACGTTAAATGTAACTGTATTATAGGCGATGAACTGCTCTTTATTTGGAATATAAGAAACATAGCGCGAAGCAAAGATATTGTTAGGCAAACCGCCGAGAGCATATCTTATGCGTTCTGTTTTCTATATGCGTAAAGATATTCCTGTGCTTTTTGCAGTGAAACATTCAACTTTTTTTGAAGTCTTGCTAAAATATCCTCCTCGGAAAGTCCAAAGTCATTCCCCATTTCAATAATACCTTTTGCCTCTCCTTCATTCCATGTTTCCTGAAATACACTGACCATACCTTTCTCTCCTTCCCCAATCAATTCATTATAATCAATTTTTCCATTCATAGTGCCTGCTACTGTCATAATAACAGCTTTGTCTACCTTATGTTTTCTTGTATAATCTATTGCTTTTTCTTTTTTTCCATCTGTTCTTCCACTTCTGCTTAAAAGAATTTCAAGCAGATTAAATAAATCCTGATTATTTACATTATGCAATACCAGATTATTTTTTCCGGCTTCCACCAGATGTATTTTATAATCATTCACAAATGTTTCCATTGCTTTTGGAATATTTAGCATCCCATGCAAAGATACTGCTCCATCCCACGGCTTCTCACCATAATAGATAACGATTGTAATAACAGGAATAAATTTATCTGTTTTCTTCATTCCCGACAGATATTCATCTTCTGTTAATCCTTTTTCTTTTTTACGCTTTGCCGCATTGTCATCATACTGCTTTTTGTATGTACTATAATCATATCCCATCACTCTTAACGGCATTGCATAATGGATACATTCCTGTCCCTCCAATCCAAGTATAACAAATTCAGCATCATAAGTGGTAGATTTTTTTCTGATTTTAACGTTATCTCTTGCTGCCACAATACTCTGTATATACTCCTTGTGTTCTAATACCAAAGATTCCTCTGTATCCATATCTTCTAATTCTTCCGGTTTTATAACCTTATTTCCATTAAATAAAACTGCATTAAAAATATCTGCAAACTGTTCGTTATTCCGCCAGTAATTCTTTACTACAGTATCTGCTTTCAATACTTTTTTTCCCATATATAATTGCTCCTTCCTATATACCTGATATTTCAGGAAAATAGTTTCGTCGCTTTTTGCACTTGCAGTTTTAACTGGATTTTTATGCAGACCTTGCACCCTCAATTTGATAAAAAAGATTTCCTTATTACCATAACTTGTATCGAAAAAATTGTCAATTTGTTTTTGACATAACATAAATATAGAAAAACAGCCCCTTTTTCACAGAGACTGTCCTTCTTGTAATTTTATTTTCTTATCACTTTATTCCACATCAACCTTCACCTTCGGTAAATGCCAGATATCATCCACATATTCCTGAATCGTTCTGTCGGATGAGAACTTGCCGGAATGTGCAATGTTTAAGATAGCGCTCTTTGCCCAGGCGCTCTTGTTCTTGTAATACTCCATGATCTTCTTCTGCGCTTCTGCATAAGAACGGAAGTCTGCAAGAATAAAGTAAGTATCCGCGTACTGTGTGCTGTGTGTATTCAGCAGTGAATTGTACAGGTCACGGAAAAGTTCGGAGTCGTTCGGTGAGTAGAATCCGTTCACTAACTGTGTCAGAACTTTGCGGATATCCTGATCCGTGTTGAAAATCTGCATCGGATCATAATCACGGTTATGCTCATGTGCGATCACTTCGTCAGAGGTCATACCGAAAATAAACATATTATCCGGTCCGACTTCCTCGTACATCTCAACATTCGCACCGTCCATCGTTCCAAGTGTCAGGGCACCGTTTAACATGAACTTCATATTACCGGTACCGGATGCCTCTTTACTTGCAGTTGAAATCTGCTCGCTGACATCTGCTGCTGCAAAGATCCACTCTGCATTGGAAACTTTGTAGTCCTCGATAAATACCACTTTGATCTTATTATTGATACTCTTATCATTGTTGATCACTTCTGCAACGCTGTTGATCAGTTTAATGGTAAGTTTTGCATTTTTATAACCGGCTGCTGCCTTTGCACCAAAAATGAATGTTCTTGGAACAAATTCCATATCCGGATGCTCTTTGATCTCATTATAGAGATACATAACATGAAGGATATTCAACAGCTGACGTTTGTACTCATGAAGACGTTTTACCTGTACATCAAAGATGGAATCCGGATCCACATCAATTCCATTGTGCTCTTTGATATATTTTGCAAGACGTACTTTATTCTGGTGTTTGATCTCAAGAAACTCCTGCTGTGCTTTTTTATCGGTTGCATAGATCGCCATCTTCTCAATATGGGAAAGATTTGTGATCCAGTCGTCACCGATATGTTCACTTACCCAGTCTGCAAGAAGCGGATCGCCATGCATCAGGAATCTACGCTGTGTGATTCCATTCGTCTTGTTGTTGAATTTCTGTGGGAACAGCTCATAGAAATCGTGAAGCTGCTCGTTCTTTAAGATCTCCGTGTGAAGTTTTGCCACACCATTTACGGAATATCCTGCTGCGATCGCAAGATGTGCCATTTTTACCTGACCATCGTAAACGATTGCCATACGTGCAACTTTACCGTTATCTCCCGGAAACTCTGCCTGGATCTGTAAAATAAATCTGCGGTTGATCTCCTCAACGATCTGATAGATACGCGGAAGCAGTCTTGAGAAGATCTCGATCGGCCATTTTTCAAGTGCTTCTGCCATGATCGTGTGGTTGGTATATGCACAGGTCTTTGTTGTGATCTCCCATGCCTCATCCCAGCTTAATCCTTCTTCGTCAAGTAAAATACGCATAAGTTCTGCCACTGCAACAGTCGGATGTGTATCATTTAACTGGAATGTCACTTTCTCCGGCAGCTTGTGGATATCATCATGATGTTTTTTGTAACGTGCTAATGCACGCTGTACACTTGCAGATACAAAGAAATACTGCTGTTTTAAACGAAGCTCTTTTCCTGCGATATGATTATCATTCGGATAAAGTACTTCCACTAAGTTGCGGGCAAGATTTTCCTGCTCTACTGCCTTGTGGTAATCTCCCTTGTCAAAGGAATCTAACTCAAAGCACTCCATCGGCTCTGCATCCCAGATCATTAAGGTATCTACCACATGATTGCCATAACCTACGATCGGCATATCATACGGTACCGCTAAAACAGACTGGTAATTTTCCTGTATAAAACGTGTTTTTCCCTCTTCTGTCACTTCTGCACGGACATAACCGCCGAATTTAACTTCATAGGAATACTCCGGACGGCGAAGTTCAAACGGATATCCATTCTTTAACCAGTTATCCGGCACTTCCACCTGAAAACCGTCTTTGATCTTCTGTTTGAACATTCCGTAACGGTAACGGATACCGCAGCCGTAAGCTGCGTATCCAAGTGTTGCCAGTGACTCCATAAAGCAGGCTGCAAGACGTCCGAGTCCGCCATTTCCAAGTGCCGGATCCGGCTCCTGATCCTCGATCTCATCTAAGTTCAGACCGATCTCCTCGAGTGCCTCTTTGACCTCTTTGTACATTTTTAAATTGATCATGTTGTTGCCAAGCGCACGACCCATTAAAAACTCCATGGACATGTAGTAAACCATCTTGGGATCCTGTTTGTCAAACGCTTTCTGTGTGGCAAGCCAGTCATCAATAATGACATCTTTTACCGTGTAGGAAACTGCCTGAAAAATCTCCTGCTGTGACGCCTCATCTAACGTTTTGCGGTAAAGATTCTTTACATTTTCTTTTACATCCTCAATAAACGCTTCTTTGTTGAAAACATTTTCCTTCATCTAGTTTTCTCCTTTTTTGACTCCGAGCAATACTTTTTCCCCATTGATGT
>OOBO01002289.1_pt1 | contig 10875 bp, 8 predicted proteins | sample 1671031 | NCBI WGS metagenome assembly OOBO01 (sample SAMN06348115, study PRJEB24527) | human gut metagenome | biome: human gut; feature: ankylosing spondylitis patient; material: feces | host: Homo sapiens | place: China | collected 2015-10 | reverse complement strand
ATTTCTCTTTGCCGTACGACACAGAGAAATCTTAATGACCGATTTGGGATAAACGGAATCGGTAGTCAGTGTTGTAAAAGTCATACTGAATCTGTTGTCATTTTCATTTGATTCGCACTGCTCCTGTTGACACTCCTTCCCCTTCTGTGGGTGCTGGGGGTGAGTCGGGAGGGTGGAAGCCGCTTGGGTATGTTCATGGTGCAGGTGTGCGGACTATCCTGGGGCAACTGAAACAGGTTCGGCATCCTTCTGCAGAGGCGGCTTGTTGCGGAAGGAAGAATGGGCGGAAAAGAGTAGGGGAGGCAAACCAGACGGTTTGCCTCCCCTTGTTGGTTATGCTGCTTGCACGTAAGATGCCGTGCCAGTGAGCGATGGATTACAGCTTGTCGTTGCTGCCCAGCACATCCACAATCTTGTGAATGTACATCTTCTTCATGTTCTCACGTGCAGGCTTCAGGTACTGACGGGGATCGAAGTCTCCGGGATGTTCCACAAAGTGCTTGCGGATAGCAGCTGTCATGGCCAGACGAGAGTCAGAGTCGATGTTGATCTTGCACACTGCGCTCCTGCTTGCCTCACGCAGCTGCTCCTCGGGGATACCTACTGCGTCGGGCAGCTTGCCGCCGTACTTGTTGATGGTATCTACCTCGTCCTGAGGAACTGAAGATGATCCGTGGAGCACGATGGGGAATCCGGGGAGCTGCTTCTCAATCTCGTGCAGGATGTCGAATGCCAATGGAGGAGGCACGAGCTTACCTGTCTTGGGGTCACGTGTGCACTGTTCGGGAGTGAACTTGTAGGCTCCGTGGCTTGTGCCAATAGAGATAGCCAGGCTGTCGCAGCCGCTGCGTGTGCTGAAGTCAACTACCTCCTCGGGCTTTGTGTAGTGAGAAACCTCAGCGGCAACCTCGTCCTCTACACCAGCCAGTACGCCCAGCTCAGCCTCAACGGTAACGTCGTACTGGTGAGCATACTCTACCACCTTCTTTGTCAGGGCGATGTTCTCCTCGTAGGGAAGAGAAGAACCGTCGATCATCACGCTGGAGAAACCGTTGTCGATGCAGTCCTTGCAGAGCTCGAAGCTGTCACCGTGGTCGAGGTGCAGCACGATCTGGGGATGCTCGCAGCCCAGTTCCTTGGCATACTCAACAGCGCCCTGAGCCATGTAGCGCAGGATGGTACCGTTGGCATAGTTGCGTGCGCCCTTAGACACCTGCATGATAACGGGTGACTTGGTCTCCACTGCAGCCTGCACGATAGCCTGCATCTGCTCCAGAGTGTTGAAGTTGAAAGCGGGGATAGCATAGCCACCCTTCACTGCCTTGGCAAACATCTCACGGGTGTTCACCAGACCCAATTCCTTGTAACTTGTCATTTCTTTGAAGTTTTAATATTATTGGAATATCTGTTTGTCTTTTTCCCTCTTTGCCTTACGGCACTGCAAAATTAGCACAAATATGGGGAATAGGCTCGCCTGAGGGCGCGTTTTTTCTCCGTTATGGCTTTTTGTGTGCCTGATGGGCTTACAGTTCCTTCACAAAGTAGGTCACTGTGGGCAGGTGGTCGCTGTAGCCGTCGAGCCATACGCCGCCTGCTGTGGTGCGCAGAGGACTGCCTTTGTACTTGCCTTCCTGCTGGATGAGATAGTCGCGGCGGAAGATGTGCCAGGAGTGCAGAGTGAGGTGCTTGTAGTCCTTGGACTTCTTCACATCGAGCAGGTTACGGCTCATCACGATTTGGTCGAAGAGGTTCCAACCGCCCTTGTAGGAGAGTGTTCCCTGTCCCTTGTCGCGCAGAATGGTCCACCAGGGGTTGAAGAAATCGTGCTTGCCCACGTCTTCCATCTTCTTCTTGGCTCCCAGGAATTTGGCCATTGACGTGTTGTCGGGGTCGTCGTTCATGTCACCCATCACTACCACACGCATGTCGGGATCGGCCTTCATGATGCTGTCCGTCATGTGGCGCACCTGCTTGCCGCCCCAGTCACGGAACTTGCCTTCGGCACCTCGGCTTGGCCAGTGGCACACCACAAAGGTGATGTCGTCGCCTGCCAGTTTGCCCTGCACGGTGAGGAAACCGCGTGTGGCATGTGTGGTATCGCCGTTTTCATAGATGTAGGGCTGCAGCCAGCTCTTCTCGGGAGTGAAGAAGCGGGGGTTGTAGAGCAGAGCGCAATCGATACCGCGCTTGTCTGGGCCCTCGATGTGGATGTACTTGAAGCCTCTCTCCTTCATCTTGGGCTGGTTGGTGAGGTCGCGCATCACGTTGTCGTTTTCCACCTCGGACAGTCCGATTACGCTGGCTCCTATGCCAGGCAATTTGTCCTGTCCGATTTCCAGCAGCACCTTGGCCATGTTGGCGAGCTTGTGCTCATACTTCATCTTGTTCCAGTGATACGAGCCGTTAGGCAAGAAGTCATAGTCGTTCTTGCCGGCATCGTGGATGGTGTCGAAGAGGTTCTCCTGATTGTAGAAGCCCACTGCATAGCATCCGAACTTCTTCTGCGCAAAGGCCGACGGCACGATGACCATCAGGAGCGCAAGCAGCAGGAATGCCCTTCTCATTTTCGTTGTAGTTCTCATGTTGACGTTTTCCTTTTCCCACAAAGGTAATTCCTTTTCGCGAAACAGCAAGGCATCTGTCTCCTTTTTCTCAGCTTCTGCAGCATTATAATAATACTGTTCGCGCGCGCGTACCTTTATTGTATATATGCGGGAGTAACATTCCAGTGTCAGAAAAGCCCGCTCTGCAAGGTATTTTTGTGTTTTGTAGGTTAAAAATAAGAGAAATCCTACGCGGAATGCAATATTTTTATTTACTTTGCACTGCTTAGACAAACTGACAACATAAAAAATAAGATATGAGAAAGGAATTTCTGACGGCAGTGCTGCTGACAGCATCTGCTTTGCAGGCTAATGCACAGGTGAATACTTCGGAGACGGAGAAGGACCTGAAGCAGGACAATGCCGCCTTTGTCTTCACAGAGTCGCAGTTGGGTGAGGATGAGGACATGACACAGAATGTGATTATGATGAGCTCAAACAGCAATGTCTATACGAGCAACGTAGGATATCTGTGGAGCCCCGCGAGATTCAAGTATCGCGCCTATAACAGCCGCTATAGCGACGTGTATATGAATGGTGTGAATGTCAACAACGGCGAGACCGGACAGTTCAATTATTCTACTGTGGGTGGCATGAATGACGCTACACGCAGCATCGACGCTTCGTCTCCTTTTGAGTCAAACAGCTTTAGCATGGCCGGTCTGGGCGGCAGCAACAACTATAACTTCCGTGCCAGCAACTATGCTGCAGGCAACAAGGTGACCCTCTCGGGCGCTAACCGCAACTATACTCTGCGCGGCATGTACACCTATGCCAGCGGACTGAGCCAGAAGGGTTGGGCTTTCATGGGTACCGTGGGTTATCGCTGGGCTGATATGGCCACCAGCAATGTGGAGGGCAACTTCTACAATAGCCTGGCCTATTTCCTGAGCGTGCAGAAGGTTTTCAACGAAAAGCATTCACTCAACCTGGCCACTTGGGGCAACCCCACAGAGCGTGCCCAGCAGGGTGCCAGTACCGATGAGGCTTACTGGCTGGCTGATAACCGCCAGTACAACCCCTACTGGGGTTACCAGGGCGGCAAGAAGCGCAACAGCCGCGTGGTGAATAACTTCGAGCCCAGTGCACTGCTCACATGGGATTTCCAGATAAAGGATAACATGAAGCTGACCACCAGCGCATTCTTCAAATACGCCATGTACAGCAGCACCAAGCTGAACTACAACGGCCAGAACCCTGCTCCTGACTACTGGAAGAACTTCCCCAGCAACAATGTGAACGTATGGGAACAGGATGCAAATGCCGATTGGGCAGGATGGCAGGAGAGCTACGACTACTGGACAGCCAGCAAGCGTAACCGCCAGATTAACTGGGACAAGCTCTACTATACCAACCAGCAGCTCAACTCCACAGGCAAGGATGCTGTGTATTGGGTAGAAGCAAAGCACAACGATCATATGGTGACCAACCTGGGAAGCACCTTCGATTGGGACATCAACCGCACTACCAAGTTCCGCGCAGGTGTCCAGCTGGCCTCCAACAAGGGTATGCATTACACCACCATGGAGGATATGTTGGGTGCACAGAACTTCCACAACCTCAACACATATGCTATCGGCGAGTATGCCAGCAGCGACCCCCGTGTGCAGTATGACCTCAACAACCCCAACGGAGTGGTGCGTGAGGGTGACCGCATGCGTTATGACTATGATTTGTGGAACCAGAGCGCACGCATCTGGGCTGGCATCACCAAGGACAAGGGCATCAGTCACAACTTCCTCACAGCCAAGATAGGCGGCACTCAGATGTGGCGTAATGGCTACATGAACAATGGTATGTGTGCCGGATATAGCTATGGAAAGAGCGGTACAGGCTATTTCCTCGATGGCGGCTTCAAGATGGGAACAACCCTCAATCTGAGTAAGGGTAACGCCATCAACCTGGGTGTGGGCTATGAGGCACGTGCTCCTCAGGCCAGCGTAGCATTCGAGAGCCCCGAGATGAACAACAATTTCGTGGAGAACCTGTCCAATGAGAAGATTGCTTCAGCCGAGTTGGGCTACTCTTACAATGGCAGTTGGCTGCGTGCCAACCTTACCGGCTACTTCACCCACAGCTATGATGGAGCCGAGTGGCAGAACTTCTACAATGACGATGTAAACTCCTTCACCTACAACAGCTTCAATGGTGTGGAGAAGAACTACTATGGTGCAGAGCTCGGTCTGACATTCAAGGTGACCAGTTCGTTCGACATCAATCTGATCGGCACATGGGCTGAGGCAGAGTATGCAAGCAACACCGATGTGACCTATATGATAAGCACAAGCGCCGAGCGCAAGACTGACGTGTGCTACAACAAGGGTATGCACGAGAGCGGAACACCTCTGGCAGCTGCAAGTCTGGGACTCAACTACCGCGTGAAAGGCTGGTTCCTGAGCCTGATAGGCAACTACTACGACCGCATCTATCTCGCTTACAGCACCAACCGTCGCTATGAGCAAAACATGATCAATGCAGGTCTGCAGCAGAATGACGGCTCTTTCGATGTGCCTTCACAGGCCAAGGGTGACGGCGGATTCATGCTGGATGCAAGCATCGGAAAGCAGTTCCGCGTGGCTCACAAGCCTCTCAGCGTGAACCTCATGCTCACCAACATCCTCAACAATCGTGGCATCACCACTGGCGGATATGAACAGAGCCGCTCCAACTACAGCGTCAACAGCACTACAGGAGCCACCTCACAGCGCACATACTCCTTCTCTCGCAACCCGAAGAAGTACTATGCACAGGGCTTCAACTGTATGCTCAATCTCAACTACCGCTTCTAATCTGCGGCCTATATACATTATATAATATATATATCAGAACAACGAAATATGAAGACCAAGAATATTCTTCTCGCCGCATGTATGCTGGCTGGCGGTATGCTGATGACAGCCTGCATGGACGGTGACTGGGATGCTCCCAGCAACCAGAACCCACCTTACGGCAACAATGAGATAGACACCACATCGGCTGGCATGATTACCATCTCTGACATCCGACGCATGTATCCTGCCTATGCAACGAACAACAGCGTGACAGAGATGACACAGGAAGGCCGCCTGAAGTGCTATGTGACCGGCAATGACATCGAGGGCAACCTCTACAACAGCATTGCTGTGCAGGACAAGAATGGCGATGCACTTATCATTGCCATCAGCGAGGGCAGCCTCTTCGGTTACCTGCCCGTGGGTCAGGAAATCGTCATCGACACCAAGGGACTCTATATTGGCGGTTATGGTTCACAGCCTCAGATAGGCCAGCCCTATCAGAAGAATGCCACCAGCCAGCCTTATGTGAGCCGCATGGCATCCAGCCTGTGGGCAGCACATGTGCGTCTTTTGCCCACTAAGAAGACTGATATCCAGATACCCCGCTATACGACTGCCCAGCTCAAGGCACTCGATATGAACACCAACTGCGGCAAGCTTATGACAGTGACTGGAGTGGAAATCAACGGTGCTGACGGCAAGCTCACATGGGCCAACAAGAAGAATGCACAGAACAACACTGTGAGCCTCTACTTCAAGGGCGAGAACGCAAACATGATGGTCTATACCAGTTGCTACAGCGATTTTGCCAATGCTGTGGTGCCCACAGGCAAGCTCAACCTCACAGGTATATGGAAGCGCTTCAACAACAAGTGGGAGCTTATCCTGCGCAGCGAGGCTGACATCGAGGTGGCTGAATAAGCGAGGCAAGACAGACGAATACGTATTACTTAACATTAAAACCAATTAAAGCAATGAAAAAGATCTTTAAGGCATTGGCTCTGGCATTGGCTGGCGCTATGTTTATGGTGGCTTGTGACGACACTCCAGCTCCTTACAATCCTCATCCCGGTGGCGGTGAAGGCGGCAAGGACACTACTGTCGTTACAGAGAAGGCAATCACATGTGCCGAGGCAGTGGAGCTGTGCGGTAAGTTGACCGATGGTGCCCAGTCTGTTGAGACTTACGTGATTACAGGTTACATCACAGATGTATTTGACAAAATCAGCAACAACCAGCAGTCGTTCTGGCTGGCTGACACCAAGGATGGTGGCAAGGTGGTTCAGGCTTTTTGGGCAAATCTCCCCGAGGGCGTAGAGAAGTTCACCGTAGGTAGCAAGGTGACTATCACCGGCAAACTGCTCAAGTATGTGAAGCCTGATGGTACAGTGATTACCGAGGTGAAGAACCCAACCGTGGTAATCAAGGAGCAAGGCGGCGATGAGACACCCGACCAGCCCATAGAGGGAACTCCCGCTGGTACAGGCGTTGAGAATGATCCCTACAACGTGGCAGGTGCTCTCGCTTACATCCAGAATCTCCCTGCAGACGAAAAGCCTGAGGCTTTGGTTTATACCAAGGGCGTTATCTCTGAGGTGGTAAAGCTGGGTACCTCTGGCTCTATCCAGTTCAAGATGCATGACAAGAACGTGAACAACAGCCTGCTGGTATTCTATTGCAACAATCTGGGCAATGTTCCCTTCAGTGCTCTGACCGACCTGAAGGCGGGCGACGAGGTGGTTGTTTGCGGTAAGGTAGTCAACTTCAAGGGCAACACTCCCGAATATGCTCCTGGTGCTTACCTGGTATCCCTCAACGGCAAGACCGAGGGTGAGGGCGGTGGCAGCACTCCTGGCGGTGAGGAGAAGCCCGGCGAAGTGACCGAGTTCTCTATTGACCTCGCCTACACATTGGGTACCAATGCCAATGACAAAGGTATGGCTACCATCAATGGCGTGGAAGACTGCAAGACTCTGAAGATTGGTACTGCTAAGGCAGCTGGTACTTTCACCCTGACAATGCCTGCTGGCAAGCACACCTTCTATGCAGTGGCTTGGAAGGGTACCGCCTCTGCTGATGTGACTTTCAGCAATGGTTCTGAGGTAGTGAAGACCGTGACAGTGAAGGGCAACACCGGTGCTACTGGCAATGCTCCATACACCATTTCTGTGACCGATGCAGACAAGCATGAGATAGAGCTGGCTCAGGATGCTACCATTACGGTAACTTCTGACAAGCGTATCATCTTCTTCGGCATCAAGTAAAGCGGACACCTCTCTCTATATATGGGGCAATCGTCCAATCGGCAGGGTCATACTCTCGCTATTGGAATGAAGTCTTTCCCAGATATATAAGGATTGGCATAGGAGCGGCATGATTGGTACAAGTTTCCATCATGCCGCTCCTTCTTGTTTCTAAAGACTTTGCAAATTCCTGCCCAAACATTTGGCAGATAAGGTAAAGTGCTGTAACTTTGCACCCTGAAAATTAGTTTAATCCGTCCCTTATCCACTTCCTGACGCAAGGCAGGGAACTCGGGGACACAAAAAAAGAAATGGAAAAATGAAGAAAGGACTGCATCCCGAAAACTATCGTCCCGTTGTGTTCAAGGACATGAGCAATGGCGACATGTTCCTGAGCCGCTCAACCTGCAAGACCTCTGATACTGTTGAGTTCGAGGGAGAGACTTATCCCGTGGTTAAGCTTGAAATCTCTAGCACTTCTCACCCCTTCTACACAGGTAAGAACAAGCTGGTGGATAGCGCTGGTCGCGTTGATAAGTTCATGAGCCGTTACGCTCGTTCAAAGAAGTAATACCCCTCACCCGAGCCATAGGCCCGTGTGGGAAGGCATACAGACAAAGGTGTGGATACATGCGCATGTATCTGCACCTTTTGCCGTTTTTCACTCCAGAAGGCTCCGGATGAACTAAGACTATATGATGAAGAAAATCCTGTTTGTGCTGGCAACCGTATTGTTTGCCGCATGCAATGACGACAATCCGTTGGCACCATCCACTGGCGGCACCCCCAATGCCAACAGCAACGCCGGACTTGTCACCCAGAAGAAAGCACTCTACCGCACTGAGTCGTCTGCCACTGATATGCAGAAGGTGGCCAACAGGCTCGAGATGCCCCGTCTGCAGGGTGGTACGCAGAACCTCTTTGTGGTTCACACCCTCAGCAATGGCGTGGTGAACTACAGCATGGAGTACGACTGCACGCTGAAGGCAAACCGCTGGACCGCCTACCAGTGGTATGTAGGTCTGAGCTCCAAAGAGGAGAACTGGAACCGTAACAACTGGCGTAATGGTGAGAGCTTCAATGGCTACACGGGCTACAGTGGCCCTTTCCAGCCCGACCCATTGCTGCCCAAGCAGTATCAGACAACCCTTGAGGATCACACACGCAATGGCTATGACCGCGGGCACATGCTGGGTTCGGCAGACCGCCTGAACTCCAAGGAAGCCAATGGACAGACCTTCTATCTGTCAAACATGCACCCTCAGTTGGCCGGGTTTAATCAGGGCGGCATCTGGTACAACCTGGAGAACCGCCTGCGCAACGAGTATGACAAGAACTCCTTCCGCGATACTCTCTATGTGGTGAAGGGCGGTACGATAGGCAAGGGTCAGTATTCGCTGGCCAAGAACAACGTGCCGGTACCCCGTTACTTCTATATGGCCATCCTCTGCAAGAATGGCGAGAAGACCCAGGGAGGCTACAAGGCCATCGCCTTCTGGATGGAGCACAAGGGCAACAACGACACCGACTTTGCCAAGCATGCCATCAGCATCGACGAGTTGGAGAAGCGTACCGGCATCGACTTCTTCTGTAATCTCCCCGATGACATAGAGCTTCAGGTGGAGAGAAATCTGGTGCCGGGAGCCTGGGGGCTGAGATAAACAGCCGCTCCCTGTTGCCTGATAACGCAAGGCAGATTTCCTGCCCCTAAAACGCATGTTGGCATACTTTGCCAGGCATCTTGACTGCTTCGGCAGACGATATCAACATTTTTGTCCAACAAATACCAATTAGTGCATTAGGAGAGAAGGCTCCTGGTGCACTTTTAGTTTGTCTCCTGGATGGAGAAGACTCTCTTCGCCACCGTCCAACCCAAGGCTGGACGGTGGATGAAGCTTGGATACTTTTGCATCGCAGTATATATTCTCTGACCGTCCAGCCTTGGGTTGGACGGTGGGGGATAACTTCTCTCCTGATTTGAAGACCTACTGGAAGTGCCGAAGAAGCCTTCATCTTCTTGTTCGTCAATCGGCTTTCCTTGTACAGCCTCGATATTACCATCAGCGAATCTGCCTTTCCTATGATACGCGCGGAGATGTACATGTAAGTCTGCAAAAGTCCGAGATTGAGGGCTATATGGAAAAATGCGCATGAAGGCGTAAATAATAACAAAGAGCAGACGTGGACAAAAATATTCCCATAAAAAACGCAAAATGTTTGTTATTAACAAAAAACAAATGTACCTTTGTCATCGCGAAGACTTTATTAATAATTAACAAACAAGCATTATGACAAACATTTATTTTACCCCCCCCTCACACACAGCTTCCAAAGGGGTAGGAAAACTTTATTCATGAGACGAGTTCTCGCCATTCTTGCGCTTATCTTGGGAACATGTAGTTCCTTTGCTCAAAAGTATGAGATTATAGATGAGTACAGGTATCAACTCCGGAACGACGAGGCCATATTAACATCCAACGAAACTTGGAAATACACAGGAGACATTGTTGTACCCAGCAAAGTAAAGGCGAGCGATGGCAAATCATACAAGGTAACAGGAATTGATGACCGCTGTTTTCAAAATTGTAAAACAGTAACAAGTGTTACGCTCCCATCCACAATTAGCAAAATAGGACAATATTGCTTTGCTGATTGCGAACAGATGAAGAGTGTCAATATTCCGTCTGCTGTCAAAACAATATCACAATATACTTTCTCAAATTGTCGCAGTTTGACAAGTATAGAAATTCCTTCTGGAGTCACTCGTTTGGGAGAGTACTGTTTTTCTGGCTGCTCGGGCATTGCCAGTATAAAGATTCCTGCTGCTGTCACAGAAATAGCACAAGGGTGTTTTGCTGGCACAGGCTTGACTAGTATTGAGATTCCATCTTCCATTTCACGCCTGCCTGGTTACTGTTTTGAGAGATGCAAAAATTTGAGAAGTATCAGAATTCCATCTACTGTAACCTTAATTGGAGATTGGTGTTTCTACGCTTGTTCAAGTTTGACAGCCATAGATATACCACGTCATGTCCCCCATTTGGGAAGCAGTTGCTTTTCTGGTTGTTCCAGTTTGAAAAGTATAGAGATACCCCCTTATGTAGAATACATACAAGATTACTGCTTCAAAAATTGTGAAGGTCTGGAAAGCATAACCATTCCATCCTCTGTAACTTCTATTGGAGGTAATTGCTTTGAGAATTGTATTTAGAGCCTTATAACTAACCATAACTTACTATGACCAACCAAACATAA
>OOBO01002277.1_pt1 | contig 10911 bp, 10 predicted proteins | sample 1671031 | NCBI WGS metagenome assembly OOBO01 (sample SAMN06348115, study PRJEB24527) | human gut metagenome | biome: human gut; feature: ankylosing spondylitis patient; material: feces | host: Homo sapiens | place: China | collected 2015-10 | reverse complement strand
GATTCATAAATCTACCCTTAATCGTGTATTGAATGATAGTTGCGGATTTTAGGATTTTGAATTACTTCGTCTTATAGCGATGATATTCATAGTCTTGTATCATTTTTGTTCATCTGTTAAGGCTGGGATAGATACGGAAAACCGATGGATTTTGTTGGGATATACCATATTTCACATAGGTGTTCCTGTATTTATTCTAATTTCTGGGTATTGGACTATAAAACTTTCAATAAGAAAATTAATTTCTTTCTATTTGTATTGTTTTTTTATGGTACTTAATGTGCTATGGAATATCAGTATTATTTTTAGGTGAAGAGTTTATCTTAAAAGATTTTATGATGCAATGGTTTCCCTTCAGCCATACCGGAGGCAGATGGTTCATAACATATTATTTTTGGTTGATGTTATTAGCTCCTGTTCTTAATTTAGTGGAGAACATGTCGTTGAAAGAACATTGCGCTATTGTGTTGATAAATCTGTTTGCAATAATATGGTGGGGACTTGTATGGCAAAGTGATGTAGTGAATGGAGGTAAAAGTATAGTGTACTTCGTAGGATTGTATTTAACAGGAAATCTATTAAGAAGATTAAATGATTTCAATATGAATTTGCCGTATTTGGCTACATTAAAGGAGAATTTTACTGCTTATATACTTATAGTTTTTATTATTTCGGTAGGTACTTTTTTAGTTCCTGTTTCTTTTTCAAGAGCTTACAGAGGGGTATTTTTTGCATATCAAGGACCTGGTTTGATATTGCAATGTGTGGTTTTAATTTTGTTATTTTCTAAGATAAAGATAAAAAAGAAATGGATAAACTTTTTAGCAAGTTCATCTTTTTCCATATATCTTTTTCATGAGAATCAGTATACATCCATGATCTACCATCACTATGTACGTGAGATTTATACTTGTTTTAATGGACTTCAAGTTCCAGTGTTATTTTTGTTATTATGTATGTCTATATGTGTTATTAGTATAGCTCTAGATAAAATAGTGAGAATTCCTCTTCAAAATATTTTAGAATCAAAGTGTAGTAATTTGATAGATCGAAGTTTGACTTTTATGTGGAGTTTGATAGATAAAAGAAGGTAATATCATGAAAAAAATTTTTGCAGTATTAGATAGTAAAGATGTATATGGAAAAGAATTATCTAATATAGAAGTTTGCAAAACATTAGAAGAGCATGGTTATGATATAACTATACTTTATAATAAAGATGCATCGGAAAGATTAAAACAAGAAATAAATAAATTTAGGTGTATTCCTATTTTTTTTCCTAGGAATATTTATGGTACATGGAGAGGAATAAAATATGTTATAGCTGTAATATATTCTAATTTAAGGATTTCTATGCTATTGGCTGCACAAAAACCAGATGTATTATTAATTCCTACAGAAATAGTTTTTATATATCTTCTTCCCGTTCTTTTTTTTCATAAAGAACTTCGAATATTATTTAGGATGGGAGATGCTCCAATTAGCTATCGTAAGAAAGATAAAGGTTTTGCTGTTAGAATTTATTCATGGTTATGGAGAAAAATTGTGGTACAAAAAATATCTGTTGTCGTTTCTGTTTCTAATTTTATAAAAGAGAAATTGCTTGAATCTGGAAGACGATTTAACCCTAAGGATGTTGTTATTTATAATTTTCCTCCAAACAGATTTTCTAATAATACTGAGCAAGTAGAAATCAGTAAGACTGGTAATGATGTTGTTTTTGGATATTTAGGACGTATTGTAGAAGACAAAGGGGTTCTTTTATTGGTAGAAGCTAGTTTGCAAATATTGGAAAAAGGTTATAATATGGAATTATATATAGGAGGAAATACAAAAACAGATCCTATTTATTATGGGAAGATTAAATCTCTGCTTAATAAATCTCCTCAATCACAACATATTCATTTTCTTGATGAAATAACAAATATAGAAACTTTTTATAGCAATATTGATGTTTCTTGTACTCCTTCTGTCTATGAAGAACCGTTGGGAAATGTGTTGGTGGAAGCTAAAGCATTTCGAAAACCGAGTATTATTTTTAATAAAGGAGGTATGCCAGAAATAATAGAACATCAATGTAACGGATACATATGCGAGAATGTATCGGTAGAGTCTTTGAAAAGAGCGATGATGTATTACATTGAAAATCCTCAAAGATGTATAATAGAGGGAGATGATGCTAAAGAATCTATTGGGAGAATGGGTATTGATAGGAATTCTTATGTACATAAGTGGCTCAGTGTTATGGATTCTATTTTTAAATAATGGCATAAGTCTGATTTTACAAAAACACTTGAGCAAAGTTTGTATGCTCTTTGGGGTTGGAACCATTGATATAATTATGAAAGTTATCTTATTAATCCGCTCTTGATTTTATGCTATTTTGAATTTGATAATAGTAAGAATTGTAAAAATAAAAACACAGATTGATGGAATTTAAGGTAAGAATTCATATTCTTAATATAAAAATCTTTTCTCTCACCCAAAAAGAGTTGTTAGAGCAAATGGCCGAAGGTGTACTCTATACCCCCAACCTCGACCACCTAATAAAACTCCAGTATGACAGAGAATTTTACGACATCTACCAGCAAGCGGAATGGATAGTATGCGATAGCCAGATCCTTTATCTTGTATCAAAACTATTAAAGCGATCCTTACCGATGGCTATTCCGGGAAGCAGTTTCTTTACGGCATTCTATAACTATCATGCCAATAATCCTAATTGTAAAATTTTTCTGTTAGGAGCAGCTGAAGGAGTTGCTAAAAAGGCGATGGAGAATATAAACAGGAGAGTAGGGAGGCAAATAGTGGTCGGTGCTCATTCACCCTCTTACGGTTTCGAGAAGAACGAACAGGAGTGTGAAGAACTGATACATATTGTCAATGAAAGTGGAGCTACTGTATTGTTGGTTGGTGCTGGTGCACCCAAGCAAGAAAAGTGGATAGCAAAATACCGTAGCCGTATGTCCGGTGTGAAATTATTTATGGCTCTTGGCGCTACCATAGACTTCGAAGCAGGTAATATAAAACGTGCTCCTAGAATATTCCAAATCTTGGCGATGGAATGGTTCTATCGCTTTCTGAAAGAACCCAAGCGACTGTTCAGACGCTATTTTATAGATGATATTCAGTTCTTTTATTATTTTGCCAAACAATTATTGGGGCTTTACAAAGATCCTTTTGCATAGTTTCCATAAACTATGTAAGGAAACAACGGGTAGGAGCAGAATGAAAGACATCAGCCAGACCATCCCATTCAATATTAATAACACTATTGCTTGCAAACGTTTCATGGAAGCAAAGATAGATGGAATTCTCATAATACTAGGTAGAAAAATGCGATTAATTTGGTTATGCTTTATTGTAACGTCTTTGATTACGGAAGCAGGTGTAGATATTATGGATATTATGTATTTATTGGAAAGATGTAAAGATATACTTGAATATTTTAAAGTCGCAGAACAATAAATGTAAAAATAATTTTATCATATTATTAATTTAGTAAGTTTCTCTCAGACTGTCGAAAAGTTGAATTAAATAAGTTACTATGCTGCAGCGATTAGAAGTTATTGATTTTTTACGAGGATTCTCTATTTTTACCATTGTGTTGATGCATTTGTTGCAAAGTTATCCGATACCTCCGTTTTTAATGGCTGCTTCATCTTTTGGTGGAGCAGGAGTACATGTATTTATCTTGTGTAGTGGATTTGGGCTTTATTTATCATACTTAAATAAACCGCTTACTTATAGTCAATTTTTAAAACGACGTTTTTTAAAAGTTTATTTGCCATACATAATAATTATATTGGTAAGTGCTCTGATTCCCTTTTATAATACTTCATCAGATAAACTTCTCCAAATACTTACATATATTTCTCTTTAAAATGTTTTTTAATGATTTGGAGAATTCTTTTGGAGGGCAGATGTGGTTTGTTTCAACAATAATTCAATTTTATTTGATATGGCCTTTTTTGTTGAAATTGTTTAATAAATCGATCGGGGTGATTTATGCTTTGCTAATAAGTATGTTGTGGGCTACTATTGTAGCGATGCTTGGGAAAAGCGATGTACGTGTATGGAATAGTTTCTTTTTACAATATCTTTGGGAATTTGTTTTAGGCATGTATTTAGCTAAATGCTATAAACTTAATTCTGAAATAGTCAATTTGTTGAACTTTAAGATATTAGTTCCTGTTTGTATACTATGTGTTGCTTTTACAGGAGTGGCCGGGTTAAAAGGAGGTATTTGGAAACTATATAATGATATACCTTCTATGATTGGATATTTGTTCACATTGTTGATTATATATAAATTACATATAAAGCCTATTAATGGGTTATTTGTACTGACTAATAAGATTTCTTATGAATGGTACTTAGTACATATGTTGGTATTTAGTTGTACTTTTTATTATTTGTATAAGTTGGAAACTTTCGGTATGGTAGCAATAGCTGTTATTTCATTTATTTTTTCGTATGTTGTAGCCTGTTTATATCATTGGATTCTTAGTAAGATGAAGATATTTTGAAATAAAAAGAATTGGTTATAGATGAATGCCTAATGAAAGACACCAGCCAGACCATCCCATTCAATACTAATAACACTATTGCTTGCAAACGTTTCATGGAAGCAAAGATAGATGGAATTCTCATAATAATGTGTAGAAAAATACGATTAATTTTAGTATGCCTTATTGCGATTAGTTCGTTACGGAGTCAGGCACAGGCGCTATATGGTACAACGGGACTTCTTCATGCCCCCACTGCCGAGATGCAAAAAGACAAGACATTTATGGCGGGCGGGAATGTGTTACATCTTGTTCCGTTGCAGTATATCAGTAGTAATGAGATAAAATACACATTCAATTATTATCTGAACATAACCATCTTTCCTTGGCTTGAAGTGGGGTATACTTGTACCATCAATTATGCAAATCATGGCTCCACTTATTTTCCGGAACAGTCTTGGGGAAAGTACACCAATCAGGACCGTGCCTTCAATGCTCGCCTGCGGTTGTGGAAAGAAGGCTGGTGGAAGCCCTGGACTCCGCAGATAGTCCTTGGCTTGGACGATCCCACTTCGCATGAAGCATACGGTGGTGGGGCCATCAAGTTCGATGAGGACGGTATGCAGAACAATCATTTTACACGATATTATCTGGCGGCAACCAAGCATTTCAGTTTCGCCGGGGTAGGGACGCTGGGTGTTCACGCTGCATACGTGGATTACCGTGCCTGCTGGTTCCCTCATTACAGAAGGCCTGCCGCGGGGGTGAATTTCAAATTCAACCTATTGCCGGAAGACAACCTGGCAGTGAAAGCTTTGAACGGCTTGGATCTGATGGCCGAATATGACGCCCGCACAGTGAACATCGGGGCGCACTACCAGCTTTGGAAAGACCACATCAACCTGATTGCCGAATTGAACAACGGGAAATATTTCTCCGGTGGTATTTACTTCAAAATCCATCTGAAATGATAAAAAAGATTATCCGATTAGGATCTCCGGAATAGATTTTACTCTACAACATTTTGAACATCGGATGTAAGGGAGATATTGTTGCAAGATTTATCGAGCCATATTTCATAGGCGTTAATCAATGAGAAACATTTTGGATATTATCATTATAAATTCTATATTCGCATAGAATTTATAACCGATATAATTATGGAAACTACAGTATTCAACCCCATACAGAGGCATTTGTTGGAAATGTTTTCTTACGATAAATCTCAGGAAGGTCTGGAAGAATTGAAAGAGGTGCTCTTTCAATATTATTCCAAACGGATGAATACAAAGTTGGATGAACTTTGGGATAAGGGAATTCTTGACCAGAAAAAGCTGGATGAAATAGCTGAAATGGATATCCATTCATTAAAATAACGTCAATGGCTAGCTGGTTCTTGATACGAATTGTCTTATTCAAAGCATTCCTCAAAGGAGTCGTTACCATGTCTTGTGGCAATCCTTTGTGGACGGAAAGAACAAGCTCTGTGTATCCAATGAAATATTGGAGGAATATATAGAAATTCTGCAAAGACTTACCGACAATGAAACGGCGGAATATGTGGTGAAAACCATATTGAACAGTCCGTTTGTTGAATTGATAACTCCATTCTATCACTTTAATCTGATTACAGTCGATCCTGATGACAATAAGTTTGTGGATTGTGCCATTTCGGCCAATGCGCACTACATTGTTACCAACGACCATCATTATGATGTGCTGAAAGATATAGATTTTCCCAAAGTGAATGTTGTAAATATTCAGCAATTCTGTATTTATCTGTCACAAGAAAAATAATTTTTGAGTAAAAAGGAGGATTTATAGTTGGAAATAAAATAACTATAACTCCATGCATCCTGGGTGTAAAAAACCGCCATAGAGGCAGTCTCCATACAGAGGCGCTCTATGGCGGTTTCCCGTTTCCCCTCGTTTACCGGGGAAAATTCCCGTTTCCGGGAAGCCGGGAGGTTACTCTTCCATTTTGAGTTTGCCCAGTTCTTTCAGGATGTGCTCCATGGCTTCTTTGTAAACCTCCGGTTTCTCCTTTTCCATCCATTTCATCAGTTTGAAGTAAGAATTTGGAGTCACAATCTTTCCGTCTCGAATTTTGGTGGCGGTGGACCGGCCTATCGCACCTTTGTCGTTCAAGTTGTTGGGGTTTAAATCGCTTCTTCGCACGGCATTACTGATGCAAGTGCTGATGATCTCAAATTTTTTTCATGTTACTAAAAATTAAATTATTAAATAATGATTTGTAAACAGCATAAACATAGCTACTTACAAAATGTCTCGGCAAAGATAGGAAATGTTTATTAACAATTGCCTGTTTTTGTGAGCAACGCCCTATTTATATTTTGCGTTCCTTTGCATTATATTTATACTAACACACAAAAGAAATGGATTATACAGAGCAGTTTATCCGGCTGAATTGCAGCTTGATGTCGGATTACAAAATGATGAAGCTGAATGCCGATATGAAATGCATGGGGCTGGGGTTGTATCTTGAAACGATATTGTTTCTGCGAAAACAGCAGGAATACAAACATGATTTTAACGAACTGGATTTGCTGGCCGATCAGTGGGGAGTTACCGTGGAAAATCTGCAACATCTTATTAAGGACTTCGATTTGTTTCTCATTACAGAGGACGGGTATTTCCGATGTCTGTATCTGGACGAGGTGATGGGATATCAGAGCAAACTTTCCGAGCAACGTGCCGCTGCCGGCAGTAAGGGAGGGAGAAGCAGTAAGAAAAGTACGGTGAAAGCATCTGCAAAAGCAACTGCGTCTACAGCGTCTGCAATAGGGAGGGGCAGAATCAACGAAGGGAAAAACGGTGACACGTCCTGCATGGATCGTAACGAGGAAATCTATACGAAAAGCGATGATACACCCTGCATGGATAATAACAAGGAAATCTACATGAAAAGCGATGATGCGCCCTGCATGGATAATAATGGGGAAGCCTACATGAAAAGCGGTGATGCGTTCTGCGTGGATAATAACGGGGAAGCCTACATGGAAAGTGGTGGTGTACCTTGCATGGATAATAACAAGGAAGTCTACCTGAAAAGCAGTGGTGCACCCAGTATGGATAGCAAGGAGAGAATTTATATGGAAAGCAGGAATGTAGATAGTAACAAGACTGTCTGCATGGAGAGCAGCAAGCCAATCCATTCGGATTATAATAAGGAAATCTACAAGGAAAACAGCACGGAAAGCAACGTGAAAAGTAGTGCGGAAAGTATGAAAAATACGACTGCAAAAAATACAAATGAAAATTCAGTCAAAAATGTGATTCAAAGTGTTGATAATGAGTGTTATGGAAAGAATTTGCAAGCAAGCTTTAAGCAAAGCTTTATAAGAGAAGAAAAGAATAGAGGAGAGAAGAAAAACAACAATAACAAAGAAAAAGAAATAATTGCTGTTGCTGCTGTTGATAAACTTCCCCGATTTTCCGAATTGTCCGAAACGATACCCCGATGGGAACAATGCATCAATGAAGCTTTCATTACTCAGAGTTGGCTGGAGGCTGTGGGGATGATGTCAGGTTTGAAAGAACTCTTTTTGAACAATCTTTCTTTTATTCGTGATCTGTTCAAGAAACATGTCGTGGCACAAGGAAACACAGGAGGAATCACTTCCGTGTCCGAAGCCGAAGCTTATTTCGCCAACTACATCCGCCGAGAAAGGCCCACCCGTCTTTTTCTGGAAGAAAAGCTGAAAGAAAGGAGCCGGATGCAGAATGAATCGACTTCGCTCTCGCCCTACGAAACGTACAATCCGCTGACCGGCGAACGTTCGTATTGCGGAGTTCCTCTTCCTGCCGATGCACCCCCGCGCCCCAACGGACGTGCCACCTGGGATAACCTGAAACAGAGCTGGATATGACGCGCGAAGAACATGCAGATTATGTGCGGTGGCTGAAAAGCCTGCCGCGCAGAAAGGACCATTTCCGTATGCCTTGTCCCGAATGTTCCGCAACGCGAAGCAATCCCAAAGATCCTTCGTTCAGTGTGCATATCACCCGTGAAGGGGGATGGGCGAAATGTTTTCATTGTGATTTCGCCATAGCGTGGAACGAGGACGAGATGTGGAAAAGAGAACAGAAACAACAAGACCGGGAACGGCAGAAACAGCAGAAGGATGCACCGCAGCACCGTAACACGTCGCAGCACCACGATGCAGCATCGCAGCACCATAACACGTCGCAGCACCACGATACAGCACCGCAGCACCATAACACGGCACAGCACCACGATGCAGCATCGCAGCACCATAACAGGTCGCAACGCAAGCCGCACATCCCCCTGCAACCGCCTGTACATTACGTATGCCCGGTAATTAATAAAAACAAACAAATTATGAATGGAGAAATGATGGAATACATGGTCGACAGACGAGGTATTCCGATGGACGTCCTGACAAGGATGAAGATAGAGGAACGCTTGGAATTCCTGCCGCAGACCGGCAAGGAAGAAGCCTGCATCTGCTTCCCTTACCTGGAGGACGGAGTAATGAAAAACATGAAATTCCGGGATGCCGCAAAGCATTTCAAGATGGTGAAAGGAGCCGAGCTGATTCCTTGGAACATAGACGCCATAAAAGGAAAGGAAAAGTGCTACATCACCGAAGGCGAGATAGATGCCCTCAGCCTGATAGCCGCAGGACTGGAAGAGGTGGTGTCCGTACCCAACGGAGCCGGAGGCGCGAACCTTCAGTGGCTGGACCGCTTCGTGGAGTCGCACTTCGATGACAAGGCGGAAATCATCCTGGCCATGGATACCGACAAGCGCGGAGTGGAGTTACGCGACGAACTGGTGCGCCGCCTGGGCGTGGACCGCTGCAAGGTGGTGGCCTGCAAGGATGCCAACGAGTATCTGTTGAAGTATGATCTTCCGAGGCTCCGCCAGCAGGTGGAGCAGGCGGCGGAAATCCCGTTGGAAGGAGTCTTCTGCCCCATGGACGAATGGGATACGCTGATGGATATTTATTACAACGGAATGCCGGAGGGAGCCGATACGGGACTGGAGAATCTGGACCGGCTGATCAAGTTCGAGCGTGGTTTTGTGCTCACGGTCACAGGCGTTCCCGGCAGCGGAAAAAGCGAGTTTGTGGACGAAATTGCCATGCGCCTGCTCCTGCGCCACGATTGGAAGGTGGGCTATTTCAGTCCGGAGAATACCCCGCTGGCCTATCACTACCGCAAGCTGATACGCCGCGTGGTGGGCAAGCGTTTCGAACACAAGGGGATGCCGTTGCCGGAAGCCGGACAGGCCATCCGTTACCTGGCACAGAGTGTCTTCTCCATTATGCCGAAAGAGGACTTCTCGGTAGAGAGCGTGCTTCGCATTGCCGCCCAACTGGTGAGCCGGAAAGGAGTGAAGGTGCTGGTGGTGGACCCCTTCAACCGCTTCGAGCATCAGATTCCCGACTGGGAAACGGAAACGCAGTACATCAGCCGCATCTTCGACGAGTTCTCCAATTTTGCCGTGAAGCACAAGGTGTTGCTCATTCTGGTGGCGCACCCCACCAAGTTGCGCCGCGAACCGGGAAGCAAACGCTGGCCTGTGCCCACGCTGTATGATATCAACGGCTCGGCGGCCTTTTTCAACAAGACGGATTATGGAATGGTGGTAGACCGTAACGATGAGCTGGGGCAGGTGCTGGTGCGTGTGGCCAAGGTACGTTTCGACCATCTGGGCGGACCGGGAGATGCTTTTTTCGCCTTCAGCACTTACAACGGACGCTACACGCCTACCGAGGAGAGGACCTTGGATCATAATCCGCCCGAACCGAAGTGGGAGCATACCAATTTCCTGACAGAGAAGCTGAAGCTCGAACAGCAGGGCCTGGGGTTTAATGAGGGGGAATGAAGTAGTTGAATGTTGCTGTTCCTGAATAACTTGGGGATAGGAGAAGGGAGATGTCAAAACAAAAAGGACAACCCCGAAAAGTTACAGATAGTAATTATAACACGTAAAAGGATCGTATCAAGCTCTGTATGGAGTAATGATACGACCCTTTCTTTAGTCTTTTAGGATGCTCAAATTTCAGATTGTAAGTTCATGTTTTCAAAAACTGAGTTTTGACACTCGCCTTTTAGGGCTTGTAGTTACAGTCTGTAACTTCTCGGAGTAGTCATTTTATTTTGACATACCCACTTTAAAAGTTGCTTACAAGTAGATCATGTTGCCGGCAGGCTTTACTGATTACTGGTCATTCTTCAGTGATCACTGATCATTCCTCATTAATCACTAGCCATTAAAATCCTCTCCACCGTTCCCGTTTTATCTCCTCGCACTGCCGTCGCTGCCATGCGGGCATTATTTTCTCCAGCTCTTTCAGTTTCCATCCCTTCATAAAGCGTATCTCGTCCTTTTCCTGCTCCGTGCACAGGCTGA
>OOBO01002276.1_pt1 | contig 10943 bp, 10 predicted proteins | sample 1671031 | NCBI WGS metagenome assembly OOBO01 (sample SAMN06348115, study PRJEB24527) | human gut metagenome | biome: human gut; feature: ankylosing spondylitis patient; material: feces | host: Homo sapiens | place: China | collected 2015-10 | reverse complement strand
TTTTGTTTCGCCCAGCGGGTCTTTGACCTGCCGGGCGAATTTTGTTATTTCCTGCGGTTCTTCGGTGCGGGCTGGAGCCGCCGCATTGTTACAGATGAAAGGAGTGGTGAAAACAGCTTTATCTTCTCATTCTCCCGCAGATCGGGGGTGAGAAGATGAAAGAATATACCCCTGATTATGTGAAATGTTGTCAGTTCGACCATTACTGCAAGCTGGTTCTATACCATGAAGCGATTGACTACCTGCGGGAAATGCAGAGATACCGCAAGTACCAAATATCCTTAGAGGATATTTCCCCGGCTCAATGGGACAAGTTCTCCACATGGGACGAGTACCCCAGCGACAGCTTTGTGTTCTCGGCCTTTGGCTATGCCCTACATATCCGGGATGAGCTGGTGGCCGGAGCCTTTGTCAGGCTGCCGGAGCAGGAGCAGCAAATTTTAATTCTGCATTATGTCGCAACTATGGCAGACACCAACATTGGCCGTCTTATGGGAATGTCCCGCAGCGCCGTTCAGCGGCACCGTACCAAAGCCCTGAATGAATTGCGGAAACGATTGGAGGACGACGGAGGGAGGAAAGCGAAATGAAGCAGCCAACTTTCTACGGGCGGGAACTGTTGCCCTTGTCTGTGATCGAGACGGCTCGCGCCGGTGATCCGCTGGCCGTGGAAAGTGTCTTGCGATATTATGACGGCTACATGAATAAACTGTGTACCCGGACACTCTACGATCTGGACGGTTTGCCTCATGTGCGGGTGGATGAACACATGAAAGACTGCTTGCAGGCAAAGCTCACGGAAGTCATCGTAAACAAGAAATAGCAAGTCATGACCCCCGGCTAAGCCGGGGGCTTGTGTAAGCCCTAGAAGGGCATAATACGGACAACGCCTCTCAAGGGACCTCGAACGGTTCGGCCAACTGCATTGCCGACTCGTGGCAGGCCCCTTAAGGGGCGTTTTCTTATGCCTTGGTATTCTTGCTACCCGTAAACGGGTCAATGAACTCTTTCAGGCTCATTTGATCTGCTATCTGGTCTTCGTCAAGCTGATGCTTGATGTACTCCGCAATCTGCTTTTTGTTGCGTCCTACTGTATCCACATAGTATCCTCCTTCCGCGTTTCTATTACAATTACAATGTCGTAACCTTTTTTGGGCTTTACCACACAGTGTAGGGCTGTTTCGTCTTTTGTCCTTAACCAAAATCTGTTGGGATTGTCAGTATCATTCACAAGTTGAAAATCCATTTTAAGGAAGTAATTCAACTTTCTACTGTTGGCTGACAGATTCGGGTGTGCAGGGCAACCGTAAGGTTGCAAAAGCTGTCTGTTTCCAACAGAAACAGACAGCTTTTGATTTGCGTTGAAAGCATCTTGCTGTTTTCTCTCGAGCAGGGCGGTCTTCCCACGGACCGCCCCGCGAAGCCGTTACGGCTCGATGATGTTGAAGGGGTTGGCTCCGGTGATCGGGAACTGGTTCATATTCTCCATCATCAGCGTCAGCAGCTCTGCGCTGCCCTCGACCTTGACGGCCTTTGCAACCGTTTCCTGATTGTTGGTCAGGATCGCAAAGAGCGCGTTTTTCGGGCAGGTGATGGACACGTCCGCATCATCAGACAGGGTATCTGCATAGACCAGCAACACACCGTTCTTCACGCGGAGCATGTGCTGTTCGCCCACGTCAGGCAGGATCACGTTCATGGTGAAGTCGCGGTCAGCCAGCGCCTGCTTGTCCATGACAATGGCCATGTAGTCAAACAGCATGGGTGCGGAGAGAGCTTTGACCATGTCGCCGGTAGACTTGGTGGAGGCGGTAAAATTGGCGTTTCCATGGCGCAGCTCCTGCGCGGCGGTCAGATATTCGTTGCGCCACGGGCCGGACTCCGCCTGATACCCCAGCTGCTCCAGTGCATCGGCGCACAGAAGCCGCGCATCGGTGTTCGTCGGATCGGCAAAGACGATGGTGTTTGTGACCTCGGCGACCCACTGATATTCACCCTTGTCAAAATCCGCCTTTGCCATTTGCAGGACCTTGTCAACATCCCCCAGGTACTCCACCCATTTTTTTGCGCTGTCGCTTGGCATGAGGGGGTTCAGGTTGACAGGGTTGCTGTCATACCAGCCCATGAACTTCTGGTAGACCGCCTTGGCGTTGTGGGCGACCGTCCCGTAGTACTGGCGGGTGTACCAGATTTTATTGAGTGCCTCCGGCAGCTCGATCATGTTGGAGATCTCATCGCTGGTGTAGCCCTGATTGATATAGGTCAGGGTCTGGTCGTTGATGTACTTATACACGGCAGCTGTGTTGACCATGTAGTCGTTCACCACGTCATTGCCCCAGTGCGGCCAGTTGTGGGACTGGAAGGTGACCTCCGCCTCCTTGCCGTAAAGGGAGATGGCCTCGGTGATATAGCTTGCCCATGCCGCGCCGTCGCGCACCTCCGCGCCGCGCAGCGTGTAGAGATTGTGGAGCGTGCCGGTGCAGTTTTCCGCCATCCACAGCGCCTTGTACTGGGGCAGCCACGTGTTCATTTCGGCGGGTGCTTCCGTACCCGGCGTGAGCTGGAACTCCAGCTCCACACCGTCGATCGTCAGCTTTTCGCCGGACTGCGTGATTTCATAACTGGGCGTCATGAACGAGACCGTTCCGGTGGACTGTCCCATGCCGATGCCCTGCGCCAGCTTGCCGGTCACGCCGGGGGTCAGAAGGATGCCATACTGATAATTGCTGCGGCGGCCCATACCCTTACCGGCGTAGACATTTTCCTTCACGGAGTGCTCCGTGAAGCCCACAGGCGTGATCACGGGGATCTTGCCGCTGGCGAGCTGATCTTCAATAGAAAGTGTCTCGTCTGCCTTATCCTCTTTCGCCATCACGCCGGCGATGCCGCCAAAATGATCGGCGTGGGAATGAGAGATTATGACGGCCTTGACCGGGAATTTACCAAGATTCTTTTCGATCAGCTGCATGGCAGCCTGGCTGCACTCCACGCTCATCAGCGTGTCAAAGACGATCCAGCCCGTATTGCCCTTGACAACGGTGAGGTTTGCCATGTCATAGCCGCGGACCTGATAGATGCCATCCGTCACTTCAAAAAGGCCATAGGCATGGTTATTTTTCGTGTTCTCCCAGAGACTTGGATTTACGCTGTCAGGCGCTTTTTCATAATCGTCCAGGAACGCATAGGCTTCCTGACTCCAGAGGATCGTCCCATCCTCGTCCTTCAGTTCCAGTGTTTCCGGCGCGTCGATCAGTCCGCGGGTGGCGAATTCATATTCCCGCTTATCATCGAAGTCAAGTTCATCGTAGACGGCGGCATTTGCCTTTGCCGTAAAGTCTGTGGCGGGCTTGACCTCGGCGGTCAGACCCAGGTCTGTCTTTTCCGCGCCCGGCTCTTTGCGCCCATCCTGCGCACAGCCGATGCAGGACAGCAACAGTACCGATGTAAGAAGCATTGCTACAATACGTTTCATAGCCATTCTTTTTCCATCTCCTTATTGTTCGCGGATAACAGGTGGCTGCCAGCTATCCAGTGCTGTCATATCCGGTACATAGATCCGCATGAACAGATGAAATTCCCCATCGGAAACAGGCAGCCAGTTAGAGGTGTCTTCCGGTGCATCCTTGGACAGGATAATATCCAATGTGCCGTCCGCATTCAGCTTGAAGTCGGAGCGGTCGTTGATGCAGTAGCGGTCGATGGAATTGTCAATGAGGAAATCATCCTCTCCGTAGGCGGTCACGGACCAGAAGCCGCCTTCCAGCGTGGGAGGAAGGGTTTCAAAATGGAGCGTATACGTCTTTTCTCCGGTCAGCGCTGCGCCGTTCTCATCCACCGTGGTCTTGGGATAGATCGCCACGTCCACGGTGTTGGCGCCAAGCCCCACCAGCGCTACCATCGCGCGGTAGGTGTACTCCGTGCCGAAGTCGCCGATGGGCTTGCCGTAATAGATCCACTGACCGAGTTTCTGCGCATACTTCGCGCCGTCGGCGGCAAGCGTGGCGCGAAGCCCCTGAAGCATCTGCGTCCAGCGCTCGGCAGCTCCTTCGCCCAAGAGGGCGGCGTCGAAGGTCTTGCCCGCGCCCACGTTGATAGCGGAAAGTTTCTTCAGCAATTCCTCATCCGCATCGGCGGGTGGGTTGACCTGCATCAGAGCGTTCGCCGTATTGAAAAACTCTGCTGGCGTCATGGAAAGCACTTTGTTTATGGGAACAAAGTCATTTTCCTCTTTATAAGCTCCCTGCGGTGCGGCATACTCGCCTCCCTGTACATAAGCCGAAAGCGGCAGGAGCCGCATCTGCTCCTGAATGGCATAGACATTGGGCAGATTCTCGTTCCCGGACAGCACCGTGCGGGTGATCGACCACACCGTTGCGGTGGGCACGTCCACGCGCGTCACACCGTCGGGCAGCTCGCCCTCCCAGCCGGGAAGCGCAATGGCATAAGCACCCGCCTTGTCCAGCACGGCGGCGGTGTTCGTCCACGCATCCAGAAGCTGCACATTGCAGAAGCGATCCGTTTCCGGCAGGACGTAGACCATAGGCTCTGTGCTGATGTCAAGCCATGCCTGCGAATAGATGGTATCGACGTTCGGCGTCACGACGGTGCGGAAAGAGGCGTCCGCCAGCTTTTTTACATGGTTGAACTGATTGATGGGCGCACGGCCAGTCATGGTCCCGTCCGTATTGGTCGATAATGTTTTGGTTGCGTCGGTCAGCACCAGCGGGAACGCATAGATGTATGCCTCACTGACCATTTCCCACACGGTTTCAGTATCCGGTGTATCCGGCTGCGTTTTATCGGCAGAGCAGGCGGAAAGAAGTCCGCAGGAAAGCAGTGTAAGCAGCGATAGTAGAATTGCAAGTATCTTTTTCATGTTGTCCTCCTATGATTCTTTTCTGCTTTGGTTATCTCCACGGAACGGTTTGTGCGTATGGATTTACTATGAAGTCGTTTGTGATTTTCTCTTTATGGTAAACTATCGATTATTCCACCCCTTTCTTTCCGCAAGCCTTGAAAGCTCTTTTTTGACCGCTTCGATTTGTGGGTCAAACAGCGCTCGCTCGGCAAAGATCATATAATTGTTGATGGCGAGGATCGACAGATGAACGAACGGCGCAACCTCTTCGTCGGTGCAGCCGAGGATCTCCGCAATCCTGCCCGTGTAATAAGGGTATCTTGCCGCAAGCCGTACAAGGGAAGGCTTTACCTTTTCTCCGTATTCGCGCGACACACATACGCTGACCAGAAAGCGCATGGTAGGCGACATTTTATCCGCCAGCTCACCGAGATGATCCATCATGCTTTTGATGTCACTAATATCTTCAAGCACGATGGCAAACGCGGCTTTTTCAATTCGACTGATCGCTTCCTCGGCGCAGGCAAGAACGATTTCCTCTTTGGTGGAGAAGTAATAGTAGATGCCGCCGTTTTGCAGTTTTGCCGCCTTACAGAGGTCCTTTGTCGTGGCAACGGTCAGTCCCTTTTCGACAAAGCAGTCAAGGCAGACGCCTACAAGCTCCTGTCTCTTTTCAGCTTTCTTTTCTTCCCTCAAAACACAATTCCCCATTTCTGTGCATTATCCAATGCTTCTTATAATAGCATATCAGACCCCACAAAATAAATCAAGTGCTTGCTTGAATAAGAATTATAAATTTTTAGGATCACAATGCTTGATCAAACATCACAACAGCCTCACTTGGCAGCTTTGGCTCCAGTATGGTTTCTACGTTGGCACCGTTCATGGCGCTGCCGTCCTGCAGGCTGGCGGTGGTGATGCGCAGGGTGGCGTTGTACTGCCCGACCTCCAAGGGGCGGGTCAGGGTGATTTCCTCGATCATCTGCCCCGGCGGTACCTGCTTGCTGGTGTACAGCACCTCGTCCGTGTCGGACAGGACCAGCTCAAACGTGAAGTAGCAGGGGTTGCCCTCCGGGTTCAGCAACGCCACCTGTACGGTTTGCTGGTTGGCCGGCAGGCTGATAGACGGATAGCCGGGAATCTTGATGCCGACTGCCTCGCCGCTGTCGGCGGATTTGTCCGGCAGCTGATTGCCCGACCATGCGCTGGTGCCTTGCTCTAAATCCGGGGTGAAGGTATCCTGCTGTTGGCTGCGGGAAAGCTTCATGCCCGCCAGTACCGTTGTCACAATGATCACCACCGCCGCGATAATACCGATTACAATGTGTTTTTTCTGCAGCACGATGCCGCCCTGTTCCTTTTCGCGGAAACGCGCAATACATCTGGGACGAATAGACATTGCATAATCATACTGACCGGTTCTAAAACAAAAAACGCCCGCACAGCGCATTTTTGCGTTGTGCGGGTTGTGCAATATTTTAGTTGTTTCGTCCCAAAGTTGCGTCGAGGTGCGTAAAGGCGGCCTTCCGGGGGTTCACTTTTTATTACACGGGAAAAGACGGTTCGGCTTCGCCCTCCACCGGCAGCACCAGGCGGGAGCAATACCGTTTGGTTTCGATTTCGCGCCCGGTGTAGGGCGCAACAATGCCCAGCACACGCGGGTCCCCGGCGGGTGTCAGACCGCGCTCCTTCACCTCGCGGCCCAGACGCAAAAACGCCTCGTCCGCGCCCGCGTAGCTGCCGTAATACAGCACCGACAGGGCGCGGCAGGCAGGCAGAGTCACCGCCTCCCTGGGGGCTTTTTCGGGGCGTACGGGCACGCACACCCAAAACGGATACGGCTCGTCCGTGATATAGCCGTTCAAAAAATCCCGCCGCTGCGAGACGGTAAAAATCGGCTCGTCAGACAGGCGATACCCCCGCCGCACGCACTCGCCGTAAAAATCATACATGGCGTTGTACTTTTCGGCAATGGTGTGTCCCTCGCACAGGCGGCGGCAGCAGGTCACGGCGGGCAGCGTGAACACCTGCACCGACATGCCCGTGTCCGTGCCCGCGCGCAGACGCAGTTCCTCGACCCCGCGCGCGACCTCGTGCAGGTGTTCCTCCAGTGCGGCCAGCAAAACAGCCGTCTCACCGCCGCTGGCAAAGTAGGCGGCTATATCCTCGGTGCCAAGGCCCATGGCTTTCAGCTTTTCGATCTGCAAAATGCGGGCCACGTTGTGGTTGTCGTAATAGCGGCGTCCGCTGTCCGGCGCGGTGTAGGCGGGCGTCAGCAGACCCTTTTCCTCTAAGCGCAGCAGCGTGCTGCGGGACAGGCTGCAGGCGCGGGCGGCCTCGGTAATTTGAAAAAGTTTTTTCATATCTTCCGGCATGGCGCAAATCTCCTTAAAAAAACGCTTGCTTCGTTCAGGGGTGGACGGGTTATACTGTCATTATACGAGATACAGCGCCGTTGTCAAGACCTGCGCGGCGCAAGGAAGTGGGGGTTCAATACCTTGACGCGGTGGAAACGGATTTTGTGTGCTGCGCTGTGCCTGTGCGTACTGTGCGGCATTGCGGTGGTGGGCGCTTCGGCGGCGAGCGACCTGCCCATAAAATTTTCCACAGAGGGCAAGGTCTACCAATACGCTGTAAGCAAGAAGGACCCCGACACCGTGACCTATGGTGCAAGCTCCCCCGCTACCGCCGCGGGTTCCGGCAGTGCCTCTCTGTCCGGCGGCGGTATAAGCGTCAGCCTTGACACCGGGTACAACAAAAACTTCAAGCTGTGCTATAAGGAAATTCCCGTCACGGTTACAGTCCCCGCCAACACGACCTACACCGTAACGTTTGATATTGCGCTGAACGGGACGTACACCCGTTCCAACAAAAGAGCGACCTCGAATGCTTCTTTTCAGGTAGTGTATCTGGGGGATGTTTCCGCTGCCAACACGGCGACGGTATTTTATCCGTGCATACCAGACAGAAATACGATAAAAACGACGATTGGCGGCAGTGATGCAAATACCAATATCGTTCAGAAAATGATGGGGAAAGACGGCAGTAAAACCACGCCCGTAAGCCTTTCTGCAACCAAAAGCTTCGACTTTGTCAACACCACAAGAAGTACAAAAGATATTACCAAATATTTCGGCGTCTGGATTGCGGGCACCTACGGTAGCAACTACAGCAATCAGGCAAAGGCTACATGCACGGTCACGCCCGCGTCGGTCACTTACCCCGTAACTTTTAACGCCAACGGCGGCACGGTCAGCACAAAAAGTAAAAACGTGACCATCGGCAGCACCTACGGCACACTGCCCACGCCCAACCGCACAGGCTACAGCTTTGACGGCTGGTATACCAAAGAAATCGGCGGCACAAAAGTAACCGAAACCACCACCGTCGGCACAAATCCACCCGCCACACTGTATGCCCACTGGATAGCCAAGAAATATCTGGTAACCTTTGATGCCAACGGCGGCTGGATCAACACGGCAAGCGGACAAGTCAAAACGAAAAATGACACAGTAACCTACGGCAGCAAATACAATTCCCTGCCCGACGCCTCACGCAAGGGGGGCTACACCTTTGACGGCTGGTATACCGATCAAACCAACGGCACCAAGGTGGAGAGTGACACCACCGTTACCACCACCAAAAACCATATCCTGTACGCGCATTGGCATTTGACCCCGGCCCAGGCCCCCTACGATGTCGAATTGACGATGAATCCGACGACCGGCGTCTATGGCGAGCGCATTTTTCACCGTGTGAGTGCCGGTTCAAACACGGCCCACACCACGGAAACAACCTGGTATGCCTGTGATGAAAACGGCGACAACGGAATTCCTATCACCGACGAAAACGGAGACCCCACCTACCCCAAAACCCCCACCGCAGGGGTGCATTACTATTACGTGCTGGTCACGGCCACACGCAAGGACAACGGCCTGCAAGCCAGCACAAAAAGCAATGTAGTCTGTGTAACGGTGACAAAAGCCACCCCGACAATCAGCACAAAGCCAACGGCTGCCACGCTGGACCTGGCTGTAGGCGACACCCTGGATGCCAGCGCCCTGACCGGCGGCATTGCCAAAAACAACAACGCCCGCCCCTCAGTCACCGTGGCAGGCCGCTTTGTGTGGAAAGACGCCACGGTCAAGCCCCCTCTCGGCGGAGGACGCTATGCCGTTGTTTTTCAGCCGGACGACACCCATAACTACGAAAAGGCCGAAACCACGGTGTATGTCAACGTGACCTGCAGCCACAGATTCGGCGATTGGAACGCCGGAAGGCGCACCTGTGCAGTCTGCGGCGAGGTAGAAACACGCACCAACACCGTCACCGTCACATGGGGCGAGCTGGCCTACACCTACACCGACGGGGCGTGGAACCCCGCCACACACGATTATGACATCGGCGGCGGCTGGGCACCGAACCGCAAAAACGGCGATGCCGTTACCGTACGGAATGAGGGCGCAAACGAAGTCCGCGTGAAGTTCCAATACACACGAACCGACACGGCAATCAGCGGCAGCTTTGCCAACAGCGACGGAGACTACCTCTACAGTCCGATTGACCTGCCGGTAAACAGGACAAAAACCGTGCGGCTGTGCCTGACAGGCCGCCCCGGCAAGGCACTGAACAACGCAAAAATCGGGTCGGTAACGGTCCGACTGGAAGGGGGCTATTGATGGAAAATACAGACAAGAACCGCAAAAAGCGGTGGCTGCTGCTCCTGCTGCTGTTGCTGTTGCTGCTGCTGTTGCTGCTTGGTGTGCTGTTTTGCCGCAAAAAGCCGCAGACGGACATCGCCCCCGCGCCGGAATCCTCGGTATCGACGTCCGCCGGCGGCGGTACGGTGTCGCTGACCTATTCCGATGCGGCAAGTATCGACTTAACCGCCGGGCAGGTCACGCTGCTGTTTGCCAACCCCGAAAAGTCCGGCTGGGACGCCACGGTCTGCCTGGTCGTCGGGGAGCGTGAGGCGGCACGATCCGACCTGCTGGCCCCCGGCGGGCAGGTCACCCAGCTGCCGCTTTTGGACGGTGCCGAAAAAGACATGGCGGCAGGCAGCTGCAGCGGCACGCTGAAGGTATCGTTCTACCACCCGCAAACCGGCGCCAAGGCTATGCTGGACGCCGAAATTCCCGTAACCGTCACCGTAACGGGCTGACCCCCGCACGGACGACATAGGGCAATGCCCGTACAATTTTTCAGGAAGGATGAAAAACAATGATGAAGAAAAAAACAGCTCTGGTACTTACCCTTGCCATGGTGTTCTCTCTGGCACCCCTGTCTGCCTACGCGGACACGATCACCTCAGGCGGCGGCACAGCCAGCCACGATGTAACGGCAACCTATAGGGCAGATTCGTCCGGCGGCGCGGGCGGCACGGTATACAGCGTGGACATCACCTGGGGCGATATGGCGTTTACCTATACGGCGGAAGCCGGTATTTGGGACCCCACCACCCACAAAACCACCGACGCCGAAGGCGGTGTCTGGAAGGTAGACAATGACGGCGGCAACACGATCACCGTGACCAACCACTCCAACACGGGCGTTACGGCAGCGTTCAGCTATGCGGCAGCCTCCGGCTTTGAGGGCATCAGCGGCAGCTTTGACAATGCACAGCTCGATCTGCGAACCGCCGTCGGCACGGCTGTGGACGAGGCCCCCAACGGCACAGCCGCACTTTCTCTTAGCGGCGCATTGGGCAGCACCACCGCCGACAACACCAAAATCGGCACCATCACCGTGACGCTGAACTGAGCACCGCATTCCTGCGACGGATGTCCCGGACTGCCGCCCCTTGGCCCCCTACACCCTCTTGCCTGTTGCATGTGTAGGGGCGACCATTGGTCGCCCGCCGACTTGGCGCAGCAACGCATTTCCCGGGACAGTTTTCTTGCAAAACAAACGGGCACGGGCGAGCAATGCTCGCCCCTACAATGCACTCTTTCAAAACGCAAAAAGGGATGCCGCATTCGCGGCATCCCTTTACTTGTAGAAAAAGCCTGTTACCGGAAGATTTGTAGGGATGGGTCTATCTCCGCGCTAAGAGCCGCCGCTGTGCGGCGGTTGCGCTCCGAAACGC
>OOBO01002267.1_pt1 | contig 10994 bp, 8 predicted proteins | sample 1671031 | NCBI WGS metagenome assembly OOBO01 (sample SAMN06348115, study PRJEB24527) | human gut metagenome | biome: human gut; feature: ankylosing spondylitis patient; material: feces | host: Homo sapiens | place: China | collected 2015-10 | reverse complement strand
CGAGGGTCACTATTGCTTTTTTTTAAGATAATGGTAGAGTTTGTATTTATACCAACGCACTTTTCTTGAGCAAAATATGGACTATTTTGGATCGTAAAGAAATTAGAGGGACGCTCAGTTGGTAGAGGAAATGTACTAGAAGTTATTAAATATTCTAGTCTACTTTTTTTTTGTAGAGATATACTTAACTTATAATTTAATGCATAATTTTTTTCATTATCTATTAACCAATTATTTTTTTTAGCATAAAGCCGTCCTTCTCTAATATCTCCATTTCCGAGTTTTGTAAGAATGAATTTATCTAATAATGGTTTAACTTCTGATGCTCGTAAGGTTGCTCCTGATTCATTATGTTGAAAATGGATCATTGGAGTGTGTTGTTTTAGTATAGCGGTTAACTGATTCATAATATTCTTTTTTCTATTTAGTTATCTTTTTATATTCTTCAAAGAAATCCTTCATCTTTTTGAAGTTCTCCTCAATCGATTTCAGATCGTCTTTAGTGCCAATAATAGAAAGAATAGAAAGATAAAATTTTTTTAATTCATTTTCTTGGTTTTCTATCAAGGAATCACATTTTTGTTGTAGTCCATTTACCTTATTCGTTAGCTCTTCTTTTTCTTTATCCTTGATAATTGCTTCACGGGCGAGTAGCCATGTTTTCATCTTTTCATCAGTTTCTTGTTTAGCCTGATACTCTTTTTCTTTCTGGCGATTCTGAAAACATGAGAGATGCCATTGTTGCAATACACCAATAAGTGGCAACAGAACAATCATAATGCAAAAAAACACAGTAAGACATGTAATGTCTTTAGGAGAATTCTGTCCCATATTCACACACTCAATTACTGTCAAAGATACGATTAGTGCAATTTCACATTCTACTAATTTCCAATTCATAGTTTTCTTTTTCTTTTATAGATTATACATATGGCACAAAGTGTACCTATTATTAATAATAGAGATTGAATGATAAAGCCGGTCGAGAGTTCTCCATTTTCTTCCATCACTTCACTGATTTGATTCATTCCCCAAAAACCGGTAATTACTGTAATGGGTAAAAATAAAGTAGCAATATCATTAAGCAAACTTGCTTTTTTGTTTCGCTCCCGATCTTCCATTAAAGAAATGTATTGATGCAGTTCTTCTATTTCTCCATCTAAATCCTTTATATAACTTTCCATTTGCAAGCAAGAGTGAAGCTTGTTGTACATTTCGATTCCTTGGTCTTGAGCTGTAATCTCACGGAAATAGATTTGATTTACGAAACGAATATATTCTTTATATAAAGAACTAACCCGTTTAGATACGGCTTCTACATCCTGATTGGATAATTGGCTTACTTTAGTGATTTCTCCGGAAAATCTTAACATGGAAGCACGTTGAACTAATACTAGTTCGGCCATACGTGCATAGATCGTTTGAAAATATTCTATCAGGTAATCGGGTACTTCATTATTAGTAAGGTATACTAATGAATATTTACTGATACCATAAAGTGAACTCCATTGTTGCCAACGATAATAGGTATGTTCCTCCAATAGTTCTTTTTTCATTTTCTCATTTTGGCAAGTGGCATTACTTCCATCTATAAACAGAAAACGATACCAGTAATCTGAAAATGGATCCTGGCTATCAAAGTAAGCTTTCGCATTATTTGTAAATTGTTGAGATAGCTGATTGTTTTTGTACCATGTTGCCACAAACATACGATCATCTATAATAGGGTCAATTGATAAATTGGTAACTAATTCACAAATTAGCTTTTTTATGGACGAGGAAGGCTGCCAGCTGTCATAGGGAGTATATGATTTGAAATCTTCAAAATAAACTGTTTGATTTAAACCTTCTATCCGAATGTATTCTGAAATCTCATTTCGTAGTCTTGTATCATTGAAAAAGGGGGGCATGATACGGCGCCCATATTGATTGATAGCCAATATGTCTTCCGGGCTGTTTTGAGTGCAATCTTCATTTTTTAGATAAAATGACAAGAATCCGACACCTGTAGCATATAGATTAATATTCATCGCGTCTACAATGAGTTTATATGGATTATTACGCCCTTTTTTCTTTATATAATAGTAAATGTGATTACTTAGCTTAGGTTCTTTGCGTTCGAAATGGTGAATTAGATTTAATGGACTGTGCTCTTCATCATATAATATATTGTGTACAAATGTATAATAATAGTTCTTTTCGTTATATAATGACTCCTCTTCTCCAGGATCTGGCTTTTGTGAGCGTTCCCAATGAGAATTCCGGTTATATTGAATGTTGTCCAAATTAACTTGGTCAGAAAATGCTTGATTTTCTAATCCCATAATTTCCCATTTAAATGGAAAATAAAATATGTGATAACTATATATCATAATTCTAATAGTTTTATCTGTTCGACTATGTTAAGTATTTCATTTGTTGTTAGGCGGTTGCGTACGGTTCCGATAAATCCATTAATACCGCCTCCCCAAAAGATATTACTTATTGGGGTGTATCGCTTTAATATCTTCTGGATAGAATTTATCCCTTTTCCATAATATATTAACTCATTCGGAGTGTAGATTAGTAATTTTTCATAGGGATATAATCTGTCACATATGGGTGAAAATTTGTTCGCTGTAGTGAACACAACATATAAACTACCAATTTTTTCTGTTCCGTTTGTAATTGCTTCTTGAGCCAACTTTTCGTCATCCTCTATTACTCCCTGTGCTTTTCGATCCTCTTGTCTGATTAGATTTATTTCTTCATGACTGGCTCCTATTTCTAACATTCCTGGAATATAAGCCTTATCATTTGCTGCAACTAATGTCTGATATCGATTGAGAGGGTGATCAAGAATAGAAGCTACTTGTTCCAATGCCGAAGGATAGGTAGCATATTCATTATGGTGATCAATTCGAATATAGTTAGTGGGGGGCGTGATGTCCTCTTTCAATTCTACACCATAGATAATAAACGGCTCTTTATTACCATATTGTTGTATCTCTTCTTCGTATTGACTTAATAACGCATTATCCCATTGTAAATAACGGTCCTTGAATATGACGTTTCTATCTGTCAATATCTGGACTATAGTTTGCATCTCTAAATCATGTCCTCCCAAAAGGAAAAGATGTTTTTTTATCTCTTTTGCTTGCTTCTGCATATCTTTTTTATTAGATCCTTATCTTCTATAGCGATTTCACTTAATTCTATATGTTTACATGCTTCTTCCCGCAACAGCCGTGCAGTTGCAGATTCTGGAGATAAATCCCATGTTAAAAGAATTGTATGGATTTTGAGAGCTTTTAATTTTTTTATTAACATTTCGTGATCGGCGTCACCTGTAATCAGAATAACAAAATCAAATTTTCGAAAGAGTGATAACTCGTATGCTTCAAGAGCGAACCATACATCAATGCCTTTCTCTATAACGTTAATTTCACCTTCCTTTTGTATTTCACGTAAATGCTTGTAATGAAAAATGACATCATTTTCAATTAGTGAATCTTCAAACTTACGTTCACTGAATAACAAATGTTTGTTATTAGCATCGTTAACACGGTACCGTCCACGGAAATAATGACTTTCTGTTATTTGACAGAATTCAGTGTTTAAATTATATTCATAGGCTATTTTCTCTTTTATAAATTTAAAGAAAAAGGTTATGTCGATATTCAAGAGCCTGATTTATTTTTGTGAAATACCCTCCGTCAATGAATATTCCTATTGATGTGATAGATTCAATCATTTTTGGTCTTTTTTGTATTAGTTTCGAGTTATCGTACCATATCCAATGCTTGTATGTTTGCCTATTCCAATATAATCCGGAAGATTTAGATTACATTGGAAATCTGCATCAAACGACATTAATTTAATATTTTTATTAGATATTAGCTTGGCAAAACTAAGTTGAAGGAGTTTACATTGTAGTGGAAAGTCAATAAAATAATTGACTCCTTTTGTAAATGATAATATATTACCTATCAAAATCTTTTCCAGAAAATTAATTCTTTCTGAAAGAATGCTAATATTTTGATACTTTTTGTAGTTATCCGAATTTAAAGGCAACCAGTTATGAATATGATAATTTATCATTTTTGATTGTCGTTCAATCAATAGTTTGTAAGGAGTTACAGAGGCAAACTTCATATTGACTTTTCTATTTCCCAGTTGAAAGTTGAAATCACATTGTGAAAAGAATTTCTCAATTGCTTTTGTTCCTTGATCAATACATACGATTGTTGCTTGTTGTTCGATATTCTTGTATTGTATTAAGGGATAAGAGTAGCGATATTTATTTTTCTCTACATGATTGTGGTATAATATATCTGGCTGGTCACCCAGTTTTTGTATAATTGAACTTCTAAAGAATTGAACTTCATCATCAGATATTTTATTTTTAAATTTTATAAGAAGTACATGTGTGTTTTTCATATCATTTGTAATTGTTATGGTTGTAATGATAGCAATATTCGGTAATAAAAAGCAGAAAAGCAAGAAAATCGATGTTTATTTTCTTGCTTTTTTACATGGGGACGATTCTTGTCACGGTATACCGTGACATATCTTATTTTATTCCTTGTTTCAGTCTTTCGGAGAGGCTATCTTTATTATATCCGTACCAAATATCAGTAATTTTTCCATCAGGCGTTACAAGTACATAAAAGGGAGTGCCATTTGCTTTGTAACGGATATACAATCCGAATGCCCCTTTGGGATCATTTAGGTCGATCCATTTGATATTCTTTCTTTGAGAGAATTCTTTCCATGATTTCTCATCATCAATATTTATACCGATAAAAGTTACTTTTTCTTTCCACATATCGGATAAGATTTCCATCTCAGGAAGTGATTCAATACAGTGTCCACAACTTCTGCTCCAAAAATCAAGTAAAAGGTATTTTCCTTTATAATCGGATAGACGGTGGTGGTTTCCATCGATATTTGACAGCTCGGTATCCGGCATGTCATCACCTATCTTAGCTTTTGTAGGCGTTAAACAAGCTTCTATCTTTTTTCCTATTTGTGAGTTGCGTTGTGTTGATGTTAGTTGCTGATACAATACTTGAGCTTCTGAGATAGGCAAGCCTTTTAGATAGACAGATTGACGGCTTAATGCTTCCAAATGATCTAGCCAAATAGAGGTAACAGGAAGATTCTTCATTAAATTGATTTCTTCTTTGGACAGTAACAGCTCGAGGGAGTCTAGTTGGGGATACAGTATATTTTGGATGCTGTCCGTCATTTGTATTTTCTCTTTAGGTGAATCCAATATAGCTATCTTTTTCCACATATCTGATGATAAAGCTTGTAATCGTTGTCTTTGGTCTGTCAAATTGCGGAAACCCACATTTGTGTATTGATTTTCTTCTTGCTGCTCTTTGATGTTACTTACTATATTCCATGTACGGAGTAGTTTATCACTGCCGATGATGGATACCGTTTCTCCCGGAGAGGCATATACGTCCAGCCATGTATTGGGAAAGCCTTCTCCTTTACTTACTATTCTCAAAGCTTCAGTCTGATTATTAAGAGTATGTATAATGAACTTAAACTTTCCATTATCGATTGTATCGTTGGCAATTCGTTTCATACCTGTTCCCTGTTGACGCATCAAACTGATAACGGTCCCATCAGGAATCCCATTGATGTTTCCTTCAATAATACAGGGTTGTTGTGCTTGGAGTGATAAACATATAATGGTGAAGAACAATGTGAAGAATTGTGTTTTCATATTCAATGCAAATTTGTAAAAGGTGATATGGAAGTCATTTGCATGAATATAGCACTCAATTATGCAAATGTGTCAAGAAGTAAAATGAATCAAGAATTACTCAGATTTACCGGGTACATCTCTTTTAATTGCGTATCCGTGTTAATCTGAGTAATTCTGTCTGAGGAGTGTTAAATAGTAACTTCTGTTACAACTTGACCATCGAATAAATTAATTACCCGGTCTGCGAAACCTGCATCATGCTGAGAGTGAGTTACCATAACGATGGTAGTGCCTTCCTTATTCAATTCGCTCAATAGTCCCATAACCTCTTTACCATTTTTAGAGTCAAGATTACCGGTAGGTTCATCGGCAAGAATCAGTTTAGGGTTGGCTACTACGGCGCGGGCAATGGCAACACGTTGTTGTTGACCTCCGGAAAGCTGTTGTGGAAAATGCTTGCTTCTATGGGTAATGGCCATGCGCTCCATTGCTTTTTCCACTCGTTGTTTACGTTCAGAGGCCGGAATACCCATGTAGAGTAAGGGCAATTCAATATTTTCATATACATTCAGTTCATCAATCAGATTGAAACTTTGGAATACAAAGCCAATAACTCCTTTGCGGAGATTGGTGCGCTGCGATTCTGTATATTTGGATACTTCTTTTCCGTTCAGATAATACTCTCCTCCTGTAGGATTATCCAGTAAACCGAGAATATTGAGAAGAGTAGATTTTCCACAACCGGAAGGTCCCATGATGGCGACAAATTCGCCCTCTTTTACCTCTACGCTGACGTTATTTAATGCCCATGTTTCAACTTCTTCGGTCTTGAAGATTTTTTGCAAATTGATTGTCTTAATCATAATCGTAATTTTTTAAGAGTTTATATTATTATTCGTTTTTTATTATTTCTGCCGGATTGAGATGCATGATTCTGTAGATTTTATAGGCTGTTGTTACAAAGATAAGTAAACCTATCAGAATGAAGAGGTAAATCCCCCATGCAAATCCGGTAATACTGCTGATCGGGCTATCCTTGGTTATGTCTATCACAAGTAACCTTAATAATGGATAAGTGATGGTATAGGCCAGTATGAATTGGATTATATATGCTTTTCCGAACATCAAAGCAATTACTTTCGGAGTTGCACCGTTTATTTTGCGAATAGCAACTTCTTTCTGCCGGCTGACTGTGTCCATAGAGATAGCTGAGTATATGCTCAGTATAACCAGAAGAGCACTTATGATGCCTAATAGCAGTGAGGCATCGCCCATCAGGTCTCTGATACCTTGTGTTGTACTTCTTCTTATATCCAGTCGTTGTATATCGAGTGGCAATGACTCTGGGACGTAATTACGGCATACCCTTTCTATTTCTGATTTGGCTTTACCAAAACTGATATCGTCACGAAAACGGATATAAATTACGGATGCCTCTTCAGTCGGGAAGAAAACAGAAATATTGTATTGATTGTGTTCTGAAATGTTCTCCCCGTAACAAGCCTTGTATGTACCTGCTATCCGATAGTTCTCTTTACCTAATTTTACATTTCCGCTTACAGAATCATTTTCCAACTGCTTTTGAAAGGCTTCGCTGATGTAAACCACGTTACTTGTATGAGGTTCGACGATCTCTCCCCGGAAAGGAATCCGGAAGAACTGGAAGTAACTGGGATCTCCTTGTCTGACTCTGATAGTGAGAGTACGGTGATCGGCAGACTCATAGTCACTGGTCAGAAACGAATTATAGTTGCCGCTCATTAAAACTGAACTGATATTTTCCACTCCCGGCAACATCTTTATTTGTGATAAAATCGCATCTTTATTTTTGCCGAGAGTAACACTATTCATTTCAAGGCAAAGCGTGGAATTTGTTTCTTTGTCTGATAGAGGAAGGTACAAAACGCTTCCTACACTATTGAATAAATGTATAGCGATACTCATACCCAGAAAAAAGATACATACACATAGCTGTACGCACATCATGATGTTGCGAAAGAGGTGCCGGTGGCTGTTAGTTTTCATGTGCCTGGCAAGACCGGACCGTTGCAAACGCTGGATGGGATATAGCATTACAAGGGTGCAGATCAGTAACAGCCCTATATAAAGTTTAACTTGAATGCCATATAGAGTTTGGATATCTATTGGAATCATTTCTTTGGGCGGAATATAGGTTGTCAGTAGTAAACAGGTACATTCGGATAAGACCAGCGAGAGCAATAAAGAAAATGTCAGCATCCAGAAAGCTTCGGTGAATAGAAGGGCAAATAAACTTTTGGGGCTGGCACCCAGACTTTTCCGCAGGGCCAGTTCACGATTACGGTTGTAGAATGACTGTATGATGAACTTTAGAAAGTTTATCATACCCGATAACAGAATCAGAGAGGATAAGAAGGTAATGAATGCTATGCCTATCATTCGCTGCGGATCGTGATACGAGTCAGCTTCTTTGTTCGCAATGAAATATGCCATTTCATTATTATGAAGAGTTGTTATCTCCTTTAGGCTTTCATTGGCTTTATTCAATCCGTCTGCTGTTTCCAGTGTACCTTCTGTGATGTATCCTTGTTGTCTGTTCTCTTCTCTCAAATGAGAGAAATAGATATCTGTTTCAACATTTAGTGTTTTGGGAAGATTCCTGATAACATTGACAACTTTATAGTATGTGCTTTTATCTTTTTCGCTTTCCTTCAACTTGACTATTTTCAGTAATGTGCCTACCGGGTTGCTCTTTCCGTATACTTTACGGGCACAACTTTCGGACAACACAACTTCTTCCGGAGTTGTGGGAAGAACATTGCCATATAAGAAGGATGCATTATAATGTGAAAAGAAATTAGGATCAGTATCCATATATGAAATAATGTAAGGCTTTTCTTCCTGCTCCCTATTGATGAATACAACTTCGGCTTCTCTTTGGAAAGAGTGGAAGCAGATTTGCTTAATACCCGGTATGGGATGTTCTGTCAGGGTCTGGATCTCAGAAGAATTGAGACTCCACCCCCATCCTCCTACTTCATGGTTGGAATTGATCATCCGGATTGAAATCCTTTGTTCGAAATTGGGCATGTTACGTGATGCTCCATCTATTTCATTGATAAAAAAGTGGATGATGCTGAAACAAGTCATACCAACGGAAAGACAAATGGCAGAAATAATGCTGTGTGTCTTATACTTCAGCAGGTTGCGTATTGCTGTTTTGAGATAATGCTGTATCATATAGTTCATTTTCTCTGATTTATTCGTTTTTAATTACTTCTGCCGGATTAGTCCGTGCAATATAATATATTTGCCAGCTGATTGTAGCTGTTATTATGCCTATTAATAGCATGAGGGGACCCATCCAAAGCCATGGATCGGCATAATCAAACAATATGACTCGATGCTGGCTGCCGATGACCATGACGAAAAGGCTAATTAAACCTCCTATTACCGAAGCTATTAAAAATAAAATCAGGTAATTTTTAGCAAACAACCAATAGATATCCGGTAAACGTGCACCATTAATTTTACGGATGGCAACTTCTTTTTGTTTACGGATAGTGTCAATGCTGATAGCTCCATAAACGCCAAGTACCGTAATCACTAAGCAAATGGAAGAGCAGACAACGAACAGCCACATCACCGAGATAGTTCCTAATCCGGTTTGTTCCTCATATAAACTGATGAACTCGAAAGGTTCGTTCTGTGGCAGATATTGATTCATCTCCTTGCTCATTTCTGCTTTTACTTCCTTGCGAGGAGTATCAGGGACCAATCGTATATATATTTTCCCGATTTCGTCATTCATGGCAGAAAGTGGTAAAAGAGCCAATTGCTTTGCACTTGGAGAATCGGGACCTATATGGACTAAACCTTTAACCGGATATACTTGGTTTTGAAAGCGAAAAGACTCGGAGGTAGAATCAGCTTGCAAAGTTTGGTATAATTGTTCGTTTACGTAACAAAAAGGTTCTCCCGGTTTGTGATGGCATTTGATGTTCATTAAATTAAAAAAATCATCCGAAACGAAGCAGAGTTCGGTAAATCCATACTCTTGGCTGTAATCCCTGTTAGTGTAGGCTGTTTCGGCATTCCAACGGCGTGAGCGCAGGAAGTTTATCAGTTCCGGTTGATGCTCCCGAATACGATCGTATCTGCCTATATTTACTACCATAATTTCTTTTTTTACCTCTGTGCTCAGATTGGGATTGGCTGAGAGATCGTATTCTTTCATTTGCATACGGATGCCGACTGTACCTACAATGAATAGAAAAGAGAAGAGTAGCTGGACGCTCAGTAACGTGTTACGGATTATGTGACGTTGTCCGGTAGTTGTCCCCCCCCTCAATCCTTGCGCTATTGTCTTATGGGCAATGTGCCAGGAAGAGATGAATGAGATCAGTAAGCTGATAAGCAACAAGCCTCCTATATATTGGCATTCATAAACCCACAATCGATGTGTATCTATGTATAAGTTTCTTTGTATTTCATTAGAAAATGTACTTATAAACCAAGGTAGCAAGCTCTCAGTAATGGCCAGGGTAATTATTCCACAGATCAGGATGATGACAGCCTGTTCAAGGAATAGCAATATGAAAAGTCCCCAGTAAGTAGAACCCAGCGTATTACGTAGACTGATCTCTTTGTAACGGTTGGCAAATGCTCCTATACTGAATGAGAAATAGTTGATCATGCCTACCAATAAAACCAATAGCCCCAAAATAGCCACCCATAATTCAGCGCCTGCCTTATGTTCTGTCTGGCTATCCAGCACTATTTGTGGTATCCATTCCGGATGGTTGGGAAAAAGTCCCAATTTAGGCAGTAATTGTGAAATGTGTTCGGCATCTTCCGGGCGTTTGAGCAGTAGTTTGTGTATCCCAAATGAAGCATTTTCAGGTAGTGGAAGAAAAACATCGTAGCTGCTGTGATAATTATTCATCCCTGCCGGATAGGGCTTGATAACGGCAATAATGGTATGTATTTTGCCTCTCTGGTTAAGGATCGTTTTTCCCAGCGGCGGGACACCTCCACAGAATTGTTTGACAAACTCAGTCGTTACTACAGCTTCGTTACCCGAAATACCAAACTGTTTTAAGGAGCCGTCTATACATTCTGTAGGAAATACTTTGAAATAATCAGCATTACATTCTGTTTTGTCCACTTTACAATATACCGTTTCATCTAATGTGATTGTAGATGAAGAATTTACATAAAAAGCAACTGCTTCAAATTTGTCTTTACCTATTTTCTTTTCAAAATCCTCTATCGGAATATTTACTTGGTAAGATCTTTCTTTTATGCATATTTC
>OOBO01002263.1_pt1 | contig 11011 bp, 9 predicted proteins | sample 1671031 | NCBI WGS metagenome assembly OOBO01 (sample SAMN06348115, study PRJEB24527) | human gut metagenome | biome: human gut; feature: ankylosing spondylitis patient; material: feces | host: Homo sapiens | place: China | collected 2015-10 | reverse complement strand
CGCCGCTTGCGGCGGCTCTTGGCGCGGAGATCCGCCGGAGCGGTGCTTAAGCCGTCAGGTGGGAATTGTGCGGTGTTGCCTTAAGCATCTTTCTTTTCTTCCATTCGGCCAATGCCGATTGAGGATACAGTACCACACCTGTTTATGCTGCGTCAACGGCCTTCGGAATTTGGCACAAAAGACCGAAGGCCATTACCTATAAACCGATAAAAAGCGCTGCATCGGTTGTTTTGGCTGACGCGGCGTTTCGCTTTGCATTCCGGCAGGATTGCTGGTATAATAAATATATCCCATCGGGCCGCCTGTGCGGCCAGGAAAGGTCCCCGCTATGGAAACACCTCACCAGGGCACGGCCCTGTTTCATCTGCCTGGTCTGTTTGAATTTTATGACCTGTATGCGGCGTTTTTGCCACTTTATCGTGCGCATCGGGAGTATTTTTACGACTGGTGCGCCATCGGCTCGATCTACGGCGCACCGTCTGACTGCTTATGGGCGGGCGGACGGGTCGAGTACAGTGACCGCACCCCACGCGAGGTGCTGGCGCTGACGCGTGAATACGGCATCTCGGCGCGGCTGACACTCAGCAATTCATTACTGCGCCCGGAGCATCTCACAGACCCGGACTGCAATGCGCTCTGCCGACTGTTTCAGGAACAAAATGACCCGCAAAACGGCGCCATCGTTCATGCTGAGCTGCTGACGCAGTACCTGAAAAAGAACTATCCATCGCTGTATCTTGTATCCTCAACCACAAAAGTGCTGACAGACTTCAACGATTTGCAGCGGGAGCTGGCACGGCCCGAGTTTCGCTATGTCGTGCCGGATTTCCGGCTGAACCGAGCATTTGACCGACTTGCAGCGCTGCCCCAGTCCCAGAAGGACAAGGTGGAGTTCCTCTGCAATGAGTGCTGCTGGTTCGGATGCACGGAACGCAGAGCCTGCTATGAGGCCGTCAGCCGCAAAAATCTGGGTCTGCCCGGCCCGGAGCATTACTGCAGCGCCCCCGGCGCAGCGGATGGGTATCGCTTCTCCCGAGCGATGGCGAACCCCGGCTTTATCGGCATCAAGGCCATCCGGGATACCTACCTGCCGAGGGGCTTCATCCAATTCAAGATCGAGGGGCGCGGCCTTGGCAGTGCGCTGATTCTTGAATTTTTGCTTCACTACCTGACCAAGCCGGAATATCAGCTGGCTGTCCGCGAGGAGTTGTATCTGGATACCATGCTGGACCTTTTCTGACCGACTTTGTGTCGGGCCGGGTGAAGCTGTTTGCATTTTCTGCGTTGTAAGGCTCCTGTTACCCCAGTGCCACATCCAGCACCATCATCACACTGAAGCCGACAGCAAAGAATACTGTGCCAAGGTTAGAGTGCCGTCCCTGTGACATTTCGGGAATCAGCTCTTCCACCACGACATAGAGCATCGCGCCCGCAGCAAAGCTCAAAAGGTAAGGCAATGCCGGTATCACAAGCTGCGCGGCCAAAATCGTCACCACTGCGCCGATTGGCTCAACCACGCCCGAAAGCACACCGCCTGCAAAGGCCCTGCCCTTGCTCTCCCCTTCGGCGCGCAGGGGCATCGAGATGATGGCGCCCTCCGGGAAATTCTGGATGGCTATGCCGAGGGACAGGGCCAGCGCGCTCGCCGCGGTGATCTGCGCGCTGCCTGCGAGAAAGCCGGCGTACATCACACCGACTGCCATGCCCTCCGGGATGTTGTGCAGGGTCACTGCCAGCACCATCATCGTAGTGCGGCCCAGCCTGCTTTTTGGCCCCTCAGCCTCCTCACTGCCGACATGCAGGTGGGGTATCAGATGATCCAGGGCAAGCAAAAACAGCACGCCGAACCAGAATCCGGCAAACGCCGGGAAAAAGGCGAACCGCCCCAACTTCTCCGACTGTTCGATTGCCGGAATCAGCAGGCTCCAGACCGATGCCGCCACCATCACACCGGCGGCAAAGCCTGCAAGTGAGCGCTGCACCAGATCTCCCAGAGCGCGCCGCATAAAAAATACGCATGCTGCGCCCAGCGATGTACCCAAAAAGGGGATCAGAATCCCCCAAAAAGTTTCTGTCAATGAAGTCGCCTCCTTTTATGGTATATACACAAAAACACAGGTACTTTATACCCCCTGTTCAATGATGCTTTTGACAAGCTGTGCCCATTTGTAAGGGTAACAGGCCAGCAGCTCCTCATGCTGCAGATGCTGCTCATGAATTACGGGGTGCGCAAAATGCTGCTGATAACGCGCGCGATACTTCGCTCCCATTTTCAGCGCGTAGAAAATATGAATCTCCGTACCGGGAACATCAATTCCCTCCGGCAAGGGCGTGATGAGGTCGGAATAAAATTGGTTTTTACAGCTTTGCATCGTCACATAGGGGCGTGCAGCACCGAACATCGCCATAAAATCGCGGACATAGTCCCCCTTCTCCGCGGAGCACTTTTCTAATCGCTTCTGCAGAAAGCAACTTTTGAACTGCCCGTCCCGAATCAGCGGATAAATCAGCGGCAGGAGAAGATTCGTTTGTAATTTGGCCGCGAGCTTGGAGCATTGGTCAAGGTCGGAGCTGCCCAGAATACCGTAGTCCATATGTATGCTTTTCCGTGCTGCCAGCAGTCCCACGAAAGAGCCGCCCAGAGAGCAGCCGTAGGCGGCCCGTATATGCCCGCCGCAGTTTTTCAGGATGTAGGCTTCGATTTTTTCGGTTTCTGCAAGCATTGTCGGAAATTCGGTACTTTCTGTTTCGTCAAAGCCATCATAGCTGACGCAAAGTACGCGAAAATCCCGCTGCAACAGAGGGATCACTTGGCCAAAGTTGCTTTTCCAGTGGCAGCAGGTGCCGGGCAGCAGCAAAATGACCGGAGCGGTATCCGCCCCAAATTCATAAACCTTCATTCTCCTGCCTCCCGCAGCCACAGTCACTTCGCTTTACGGCGGTCAAACACAGCCAGCCTGTTTTGCTTTTGTGTACCGCAATGTCACAAAAGCCCGCTTGCTCAAGATATGCTTTCAGCTCAGTATCCTTGTAGATGGTCATGCCATCAATGATTTCTGTCCATTTTTTGTCTTTGTCCGTGTCGCCGTTGACTTCATTGCAGATGAGGAAGGTGCCGCCCGGCTTCAAAACCCGCCAAACCTCCCGGAAGCATTTTGCAAGGTCCGGCCAGAAATAGACGGTTTCAAACGCTGTGACTGCATCGAACCAATCGCTGGCAAAAATGATGCGCTGCACGCTGCCCTGCCAGATGACACAGCGATCCCTTTGAATCGCCTCTGCATTGAGACGGCGGGATTTTTCGACGCTGACAGCAGAGTAATCCACGCCCTTTACGATGCCGCGCGGACACCTTTTCAACAGCCGTTTGATATTCGCTCCGCCGCCGCAGCCGCAGTCCAGCGCCTTTGCGTCCGGCGCAAGATGCAGAAAGTGAAGCCCCCACAGCGCCACGGGGGTGTGGGCAAGGTTCATCATGGTGACCATCAGCCTGCCGCCGAAGCCTTTGGGGTCTCTCGTATTTTCAAAAAATGACATCATTTATCTCCTTTCAACTTTTTTACACTCTGCGTAGGTAAGTGGAATGGAATTCTGCAAAACAACACTTTTGCAAACGGTCCAGCCGTTTTGCTGCAAAAATGCCAGATACGCAGCACTCGTCCATCTGCTGTGCAGCGGAAAGCCTGCAATTTTCAGCGCAAGGGCCTGAAGATTTCCCCAAGGGGAATTCTCTGCATGGGTAAAGGTAGGAGCAATCAGCGTGCCATCGTTTTTAAGCACACGGCGAAACTCGATAAGGGCTTTCTCAGGGTGCGGCACAATGTGCAGTGCATTGGAGACAATGACAACATCAAAGGACTGGTCAGCATAAGGCAGATGGAACATATCCTGCACGGAAAAATGCAGCTTGGAGGAAAAATTACCCCGCTTTGCCTGCGCAATCATCGCTGCGGAGGCGTCGGTAGCCTCAATGTGGTCGGCAGAACACAGGAGATGCTTTGCCACCTGCCCTGTGCCGGTGGCTACCTCCAAAACGGTTTTGTGCCACACAGCAGGGCGAAGCAGCGCATATAATTGATCATAGGCTATTGCATTCTTACGCATAAAGCGGTCATACCTTGCTGCATTTCTGTCCCAAAAATTCTTTTTCGTAATGCTCAGCTCCTTGGTTTGCATCAACTAACTGCTGCTTATTTGAAAAGCCGCCCGGCGGCAGCATGGCAGCTTATATATGCGGGTTAGAATAATCTAACCGTTGGATCGTAAAAAAGCTACCTGCAGCCAAAACGGCGCACCAGCAACGATTCTACGATATTTCGGTCATATAATAGCAGTCTGGCACCCAAATGTCAATAGGGTGCTAAAGGTGCTTTTGTGCGTTTGAATTTCAACAAAAAATCAATAGCGGGCAGTGCGCTTTACACTGCCCGCTATTGAGAAAAGCTTACTTTAGCCGTTTTCGTCCTTGGGAATGGCCAGATTCAAGAGGATGGCAACGAGTGCGGCGGGCACAATGCCGGAGCCGCCAAATACCAGAGAGAGCATCTGCGGTGCGTGTGCAAGGATGCCGTTGTTGGCGCCGATGCCGTAGCCAAGACCGAGCGCTACCGAGACGATGCTCAGGCTGCGCGGGGTCAGCGGCTCGCGGGTGATGAGCTGAATACCGCTCACCACGATGGAAGAGAACATCATGACCGCTGCGCCGCCAAGCACCGACTGCGGCATGATCGAGACGAGCGCGCCCAGCTTGGGCACCAGACCGCAGAAAATCAGGAAGATGCCGCCGGTGGCCAGCGCAAAGCGGTTGACGACCTTGGTCATGCTGACAAGGCCGACATTCTGGCTGAAGGAGGTGTTGGGCAGTACGCCGAACAGTGCGGCAAAGCTGGAACCGATACCATCGCAGATGACGCCGCCGGACAGCTCAGTGTCGGTGGCCTCGCGGTCCATGCCGCCCATGATAACGCCGGAAATATCGCCCACGGTTTCGACCGCCGTGACGATGAACATAATCATGACCGGTGCGATCGCGCGCATATCAAACACCGGCTTGACCGGCATCAGCTCGGGCAATGCAAACCATTTGGCCTCGGCCACCTTATTCCAGTTCAGCACCCATGCCTTGGTGTAGGCAACACCCTCGGCGTTCAGCGCCGTGGTGGGCAGAACAAGGCCCATGAGAAACGCTGCAATGTAGCCGCAGATGATGCCCACCAAAATCGAGGAGGAATTCAAAAAGGTGCTGCCGGAGTGCTTGCAGATCAGGATGATGACCAGCACAAAGATGGCGAGCAGCAGGTTTTCGACCGAGCCGAAATCCTGCGCGGTGTTGCCGCCGCCGAAGGAGTTTACACCGACCGAAATCAAGCTCAGACCGATGGAAAGCACCACCGTGCCGGTAACGACAGAGGGCAGCAGCTTGCGCAGCGGCTTCAGAAAAAAGCCGAGCACGGTCTCAAACAGGCCGCCGATCAGGGACGCGCCCATGATCGCGCCGTAGGCCAGCACACCGCCGCCCATCGAGGCTGCGACCGAGCTGAATACCCCGATGAAGCCGGAGGAGGTGCCCATGATGATAGGCACCTTGCCGCCGATGGGGCCGATGGAATACAGCTGAACCAGTGTGACGATGCCCGCCACAAGCATGGCATTCTGCAGCAGCGTGACACGCAGGTCGGCAAATTCGCCGCCGGCCAGGCCGCAGGCGCCCGTGATGATAAGCAGCGGCGTAAGGTTGCCGACAAACATCGCCAACACATGCTGCATGCCCAGCGGCAGTGCCTGCTTCAGGGACATCTTGCCTTCAAAGCGGAAGGCTTCGGGGGAAAGATCGTTTTTTTTCATTCCACAACTCCTCAGATAAACTATTACAATATAACATGTACCGCCAAAGCGGAAGGGCATACCGCCCTATTTACACATTATACCATCCCCTGCCCTGTGATTGCAATTCCATCAGCCGCCGCAGCAAAAATTTTGTGTGTTTTTGAAGAAGGCTGAACGGTCAAAAAACCTTGATCGCCTGCTGCTTGCCGTACAAAGTGTAGTGTACGGTCAGACCGTCGTCTGCATCCACGGTGCAATTTTCGGCGTGGTCGGTCAATTCCCGCAGGGCGTTGTATTGGCGGCGCATCTCATCCGTATAGCGACTGGGCATATCGGAGGTGAGCAGGATGCCGCTGAACAGCGCATTGACCCGGGCCAGGGTCTGCTTTTGCTGTAGGGTCAGCTTGCAGTTTTCCTCGCGCAGGAAGAATACATCGGGGTCGCTGCCGTAAGCACGCCCGTTGAGTTGGCGGCGGAAAATCGTGTTGCCGATGGACTGCTTTGTGGAGACCCGCTCGCGGTGGAAAAGCCGCATATACCACACATCGTCCCAGTCCAGCCCTACATCACACCCAATGCGGCAGTAGTCAACGATGCCAAAGGCAGGCATGACCGGCACACCGCAGCCGAGGATCAGCTTGTCGCCGCAGGGCCGACCAGCGCGGCGGCACCGGTCACAGCAAAGGTCAGCGGCAGCTGTGCATAGACGGCGGGGCTGCCGTTTTCATCAAGGATCCGCACCCGAACTCCGGCCATATCGTAGGTGTCACCCTCCCGCAGGACGGTGGCGGAGGGCGTTACCTCAAGATGCAGCCGGTGGCTGGGGCAGAGCGTGACGCTCTTTACTACGGTATCCCCGTTTTTGGCATCGAACCGCCAACACGTAGCCGCGCCGCCCCAGTTGCCGACATACTTGCCGTACAGCGCCACACCGTCCGCAAAGCTCATCTTATAGCGCACCATGCACCACGCCAGCTTCAGCTTGTAGCGCAGCGGCAGCCCGGCCAAGCCGTAGCGCCCGGCTGCAAGCAGACAGTCGCGCAGCGTATCGGCCTTGGCCTTGTCAAAATGCTCCTGCGTTTCAAGCAGGACACCGATTGTGTCATCCACGGCCAGCGGCGGGTGCGGCAGCGCCGTCCAGCCGCTTTTGTGCAGGGTCGTCACAAACACATCGTTTTTGTAAAGATCCACCCGCTCGGCGTTGGTAAACACATAGACCGTGCCGATTTGCCCGGCAGGATAGTCACCGATGTCCATCGTGGAGCTGACCGTCAGCACCGGCTCCTCCCCGCCCTGCGATGCGTAGACGGACGCCGCCAGCTTGGGATTGCGGAAGCTGTCCAGCACGCCGTGATAGCAGATGCGGTCCCCGGAGCCGAAATCCTTGTGGGTGGCATAATCAAACATACACCAGCCAAAGCAGCCCACATGCTCTCCATCTGCGTAGGCGGCGTCCAACACCCGCGCATGGCGCAGGGCATGCTCCTGCCGGTGCGGGGCATCGTCACAGGGCTTGGTGGGGTACATGTGCCCGTTGCATTCGGAAATCAGCAGTGCCTTGCTTAAATCGGGCGTTACATCCTTTTTTCGCTTGGCCCCGGCGTTTGAGCCGTTGTGGGAGAAATCGTTGTAGGCGTAAACATCCTCCAAGAGATGGCTCTTTTCCAGATACCGCACGCCAGAGGTCGCCCGGCTCGGATCCAGTGCGTGGGCGATTTGATTGGTGCGCGTATAGAATTCGTCATCGTCCACGCTCTCATTGATGCGCACACCCCACAGAATAATGCTGGGGTGATTGCGGTTTTGCAGCAGCATCTCCCGCAGCATGACGCAGGCGCGGTCCTTCCATGCCCCATCGCCGATGTGCTGCCAGCCGGGCAGCTCGGTAAATACAAGCAGGCCCAGCCGGTCACATTCATCAAGAAAATACTGGCTTTGCGGGTAATGGCTCGTGCGCACCGCATTGCAGTGCAGCTCGTTTTTCAGGATGCGGGCGTCCTGCCGCTGCAGGCTTTCCGGCGCGGCGTAGCCGATGTAGGGGTAGCTTTGGTGGCGGTTCAGCCCGCGCAGAAAGGTCTTTTTCCCGTTCAGGTAAAAACCGTCCGCCCGGAACACAGCCGTCCGAAAGCCGAAGGTGGTCTCACGGCTGTGCAGCACCTGCCCTTCGGCATCGAGCAGCTCTGCTATGCAGCGATAGAGATTCGGATGCTCGGTGTCCCATGGCGCGGCGTCAGGCAGCGTAAGACGGCATTCCGCCGATTCTGCCGGGGGCAGCTTGCGGCACACCAGCGTTTCGCCCGCACTGCTGCAGAGCCGGACGCGCAGCGCAGCGGCCTTTTCCGGCGCTTCTACGGTCAGCTGTACGGCAGCCTCCGTTAGTGTCGGTGTGTACACGAAAAGCTCGCTCACACGGCTCTGCGGCGAGGTTTCAAGCCAGACCTCCCGGTATAGACCGCCGTAGGTCAGGTAGTCGATGACAAAGCCGAAGGGCGGCAGGCTGGGATCCTCGCGCGTATCCAGCCGCACGGCCAGCAGATTTTCTTTGCCGCGGTGCACAAGGTCGGTAATTTCGATGGTGAAGCCGGTGTAGCCGCCCTGATGCTGCCCGGCCAGCTGGCCGTTCAGGTAGATTTCCGCCTGATGGGCGGCCCCGTCAAAGCGCAGGAATACCCGGGGCGCATCGGGAACGGTCAGTGTGCGACGGTAACCGCAGACCATCTCATAGTCAGAGGGGTCTGCGTAGTGGAGCGGCAGCTCCCGGCAGGTATGGGGCAGACGCACCGGACGACAGCCAACAGGTTCACCCCGACAGAAGGCATCGCTCCATTGCTCTGTAAATTCCCAGTGATTGCAAAGACTGTATCTCATCGTACCAACAACCCCTCCAGTAAAATGGAAATCATCTCATCCAGGGCATCCGTGTAGGATATGCCCTGCGCATCGAGCGTGCGGTCTGCAAGAAAATCCTCAATGGAAGCGGAGATCATCCGCTGCAGAACCGGCAGGGATACCCGACGGATAACGCCCTCCCCCATCGCCTGCTCCAGCAGTGCCAAGGTAGGCTCCCAGCCGGTTTCCAGATGCTCCCGCACGCGCGCTGCGACTCTGGGATATTTTTCATCCAAAAGATCCATCTGCTGCAGATCCAGCGCGGTGTACTCCTCCGGCAGGGCGATAATGACCGCCCGCAGCTTTTCAGCCAGGGTGCCGGGGCCGTCAAGGATGCGCTGCTTGCGGGCGTGGATCCTTGTGAACGCATCGTCCACCATATCCAGCAGCAGCGCCTCCTTGGAGGGGTAGACTGCGTAGATCGTCTTTTTGCTGATGTGCATCATCGCAGCGGCCTGCTGCATCGTAAAGCGCAGCCCGTCCCTGCGGAACAGCTCCATTCCGACTGCGCGCAGTCTTGTGCGCAGCTCGTTGTGTTCGTCCATCACTTGCCTCCTGCGGAAACCTGATTTAGCTTTCCGGTTTCCATTGTAGTGCGGAAACCGGTGCAATTCAAGCGGTTTCCTGCACTTTCTACCTTTTTGCCAATCGGGCACAGATTTTTTCGTCATATCGCCCATACGCGAAAGCCGTAACGGGACAGAAAAACGCCCCCGCACAGTGATGCGGGGGCGCTTTGCAGGTGCCTCAGTTCGTTTTTTCAGTTTTTTGCTGCAGGCGGGTCAGCTCCCGCAGCTCACGCACGGTGAAAAGGCCGCAGACAATGGCGGCAGCGCCGTCCGCAATGGGGCCTGCGTACATGACGCCGTCAATGCCCATAAAGAGCGGGAAGATGACGATGAGCGGCAGCAGGAACAAAATCTGGCGTGTCAGGGACATGAATACGCCGAGGCGCGCCTTGCCAATCGAGTTGAAGAAGTTGGAGGTGACCGGCTGGATGCCGTTGATCAGCGTCAGGAACATATAAATGCGGAAGTACCGCTCCGAAAACTGGTAGTACATTTCGCTGCCGGTGCCGAAAATACTGATGATCTGCCGCGGGAAAAGTTGGAAGCAGGCAAACGCTGCCAGAGAAAGCCCGGTAGCCACAGCCAGCGCCAGCAGATAGCTCTTTTTGACGCGGCGGTAGAGCGCAGCACCGTAATTGAAGCCGATGATCGGCTGTACGCCCTGCGAAATGCCGATGACAAAGGACATAAAGATCATGTTGACCTTTGAGATGATGCCCGCGCAGGCCAGAGGAATATCGCTGCCGTAGATAGACAGTGCACCGTAGTGTGCAAGGGTGTTGTTCAAAACGATCTGGACAACAGCCATAGCGATCTGGTTGAAGCAGGCAGATGCACCGTAGCTGAAGATCTTGCGTGTTCTGTAACCGTCAATCGTAAAGCAGCCCCATGAGAAGGGTACAGATTTAAAATGGAAGAGATACCGCATGCTGATGCAGAACGAGGCGATCTGCCCGAGAATCGTGGCAAGTGCAGCGCCGGTCATACCCATATCCAGCCCGAAGATGAACAGCGGATCAAGGGCCGTATTGATAAGTGCGCCGATGAGCATCGACATCATGGAATAGCGCGGGCTGCCGTCTGCCAGAATCAGCTTGCTCATGCCGGTATTCATAATGAGGAACGGAAACCCCAGCGCTGTGATGCGAGTGTAGGCCTCTGCGTAGGGAAAAACATCCGGCGTAGCGCCGAAGAATTTCAGCATCGGCGTCAGAAAAAGCAGCGTGACCGCCATCAGCACAGTGCCGAACAGCGCCATCAGGCACAGGCCGTTGCCTGCATATTCAGCAGAACGCTTTTCATTGCCTGCACCCAGCTGGAGACTGAAATTTGTCGCACTGCCGATACCGAGCAGCAGCGCAATGGCTGTGCAGGCAATCGAGAGAGGAAACGCAATGTTGGTGGCAGCATTGCCCAGCAGACCCACACCCTGCCCGATAAAGATCTGGTCAACAATGTTGTACAGCGACGTCACCAGCATCGAGATAATGCAGGGAATGGCAAAGCCAACAAGCAGCTTGCCTTCTTTTTCATATCCAAGCGGGTTGGCAGCATCAGCCTGTGATGAAACTGTTTTTACGCCCATGCAGTTTTATCTCCTTTAATCCTGTTAATAATCGAAAATATAATAATAGTAACAAAATCCGGTAGGAAATGCAAGTCCGTTTGCCTTGAGGTGCTTGAGCTTGCCCTGCATGAGCCGGAGACCGTGACACAAACAAAACCGG
>OOBO01002244.1_pt1 | contig 11109 bp, 7 predicted proteins | sample 1671031 | NCBI WGS metagenome assembly OOBO01 (sample SAMN06348115, study PRJEB24527) | human gut metagenome | biome: human gut; feature: ankylosing spondylitis patient; material: feces | host: Homo sapiens | place: China | collected 2015-10 | reverse complement strand
AGTTCCGCACTCAGATCGGCGACTACTGCTTCATCGGCTGCAACACCAACCTTGTGGCCCCGGTCAAGGTGGGCGACGGTGCCTACACCGCCGCCGGCAGCACCATCACTCAGGATGTGCCTGCCCAGGCTCTGGGCATTGCCCGGCAGCGCCAGACCAATCTGGAGGGCTGGGCTGAACCGAAGATGGAAGCCTACATCGCCAAGAAGCAGAAGCTGGAAGCCGACCAGAACAAGTGATTTCCTTCCGGGAGGGCACATTGTATGAAGTCTGAGACGTTCCGTAAGCAGGCCCTGAGCCTGATCGTCTTTTTCGTGGCCATTGCGGCGGTGTTCGCGCTCCCCCGCCTGCGCAGCGACCCCGCCGGGAAGCAGGCGCAGACCATCCTGACCCAGCTGCTTTCCAGCTCCGATGCCGTGGAACCGGCGGCGGACGATTCCTACACCGCCAGCGAGCCGGGCCTTGTGCAGGTGGATGACGGCGGCTTTGCGGCTTTCTATCAGGCACAGTTCGGGGATTGCATGACACAGACCTGTCTGGAAAAGCTCCTTGCGAACCGTCTGCCCACCCGCATTGCCTCGCTTTCCGGCCAGCCCGCAGGGCTCACCCTGCAAAAGCGCTCCGGTGCCGACCACTGCTATGATTTTTCCGCAGACCTGCAGGCCGCCGACGGAACCACCACGGCCAGCGTCACCGGCACCATCACCATGGTAAAAGAGGATGGCGCGTGGAAGGCCTCTGACCTCACGCTGAACCTGAAATAAGCATTTTCTGCCTCCGGCCTCTGTATGGTCGGGGGCATTTTCGGTTCTTTCACCCGGAATCCGTTTCTTTTTTCGCGCGCGTATGTTATACTGAATAGCTGCATCCCATTCTATTTTTCAGAGAAAAGGTTAAACAAACAACATGAACACAAACGATATCTGGCTGATCGCCGGCCTGGGCAACCCCGAGGCCAAATACGACGGCACACGCCACAACGCGGGCTTTGCCGCGCTGGACTCTCTGGCGGGCAAATGGGGCATCAGCGTCAGCAAAACCAAGTTTCAGGGCCTGTGGGGCCAGGGCGAGGTGGACGGCCGCAAGGTGGTGCTGCTGAAACCCCTGACCTACATGAACCTTTCCGGCGATTCCATCGCCCCGCTGGCGGGCTTTTTCAAGATCCCCGCCGACCACGTCATCGTCCTGTGCGACGATATCACCCAGGCCCCCGGCAAGCTGCGCATCCGGCCCTCCGGCTCGGCAGGCGGGCACAACGGCCTGAAGAGTATCATTGCCCGGCTGGGCGGGGAGAACTTCCCCCGCATCCGCATCGGCGTGGGTGCCAAGCCCCGCCCGGACTATGACCTTGCCGACTGGGTGCTGGGCAAGTTCCCGCCGGAGGATGCCAAAGCCATGGCCGACCGCTACCCCGACCTGGAGGCAGCGGCCAAGCTCATCATGGACGGCAAGCTGGGTCTGGCGCAGAGCAAGTATAATGGGTAAGCGGAACGAACCCTCTCAGTCGCCTGACGGTGACAGCTCCCCCGAGGGGGGGAGCTTTTCCGCATCACCCCATAAACTTTCCCTTAAACGATAAACAAAATCTCTTTGTCAAAAGCTCCCCCTTTCGGGGGAGCTGGCATCGCGCCAGCGATGACTGAGAGGGTTTTGAGAAAGGAGGTTTTCCCATGTACGAAGCCTTACTCAAGGCCACACCGGAATATCAGAAGATCGCGGAGAGCCTGCACACCCCGGGCCCGGCGGCGCTGTTCGGCCTGCCGCCTGCGGGCCGTGCCCTGCTGTACGCCGCCCTGCAAAAGGACCTTGACCGGGTGCTGTGCATCGTGACCCCCGGCGAGGCCGAGGCCACCCACTTTGCGGACGACCTCAAGGCGCTGGGCCTGACCGCGGCGGTGTTCCCGCCCCGGGACTTCATGCTGCGGCCAGTGGAGGGCGCGGGCCGCGAATACGAGTACCGCCGCCTGTCGGTGCTGGGCGCGCTGGCGGGCGGGCGGCTGAACGCCGTCTGCGTGCCCGCCGAGGCGCTGCTGCAATACACGGTGCCCCGGGATGAGTTCCTGCGGAACACCCTCACCCTCAAGCCCGGCATGGTCTACAACCGGGAAGCACTGGTGGCGCGGCTCTTTGCCGCCGGGTACGTCCGGCGCAGTCAGGTGGACGGCCCGGGCCAGTTCAGCGTGCGCGGCGATATCGTGGACATCTACGCGCCGGACATGCACCAGCCCGCCCGTGTGGAATACTGGGACGATGAGATCGATTCGCTGGCCTCCTTCGACCTGCTGACCCAGCGCCGGGACGGCAGTCTGGAAAAGATCTACCTCTCCCCCGCCCGCGAGGTGCTGTTCGGCAGCACCGCCGAGACGGCCGAGGCCCTGCGCGAAGCCATCAAAAAGGCGCGGGGCAAAAAACGCACCGCCATGGAAAAGGCCACAGAGGCCGACCTTGCCCAGCTGGATTCCGGCCTGATGCCCGAAGCCATGGACAAGTATTACGGCATCCGCTACCCGCAGCCCGCCACCCTGCTGGACCATCTGGACAGCCCCATCTTTGTGCTGGACGAGGTGGGCGGCATCCGGGATGCCCAGAAGGCCACCGAGTACCGCCGGGGCGAGGAGCTGACCGGCCTGCTGGAGGAGGGCGTGCTCTGCCCGGGGCTGGACGTGCTCTACCAGACCATGGACGACCTTGCCATTGCGGCCCAGAAACAGAGCACCCTGCTGTGTGAGAACTTCCTGCGGGGGATGAACGAGTTCAAGCTGAAGGATCTCATCAACGTGGAGGCCTTTGCGGCCCCCAACTGGGGCGGCGACCTGGCCTCCCTGCGGGAGGATCTTGACCCGCTGATCGCCCAGGGCTATGCCGTCACCCTCTTCTCCGGCACCCCCAAGGGTGCCGCCGCCCTGACCCGGGACCTGACGGACAAGGGCTACTCCGTGAGCATGAGCCGGGACGTGCGCCCGGCCAAGGGCATCGTGCAGGTGCTGCCCGGCCACCTGACCGCAGGCTGCACCTTCCCCTTTGCCCACGCGGCGGTCATCTCCTCCCGGCGGCACGGGCTGGATGAAGAAACTGCCGCCGAGAACAAAAAGCGCAAAAAGAACAAAAACGCCCTGTCCAGCCTTTCGGACATCAAGCCCGGGGACTATGTGGTGCACCAGAGCCACGGCATCGGCATGTACGCGGGCATCCAGCGGCTGGAAGTGCAGGGTGCCATCAAGGATTACCTGAAGATCCAGTATTCCGGCTCCGACGTGCTCTACGTGCCGGTGACCCAGCTGGACCTGCTCAGCCGCTACACCGCCCCCGGCGACGAGGAAAAGGTGAAGCTGGCCAAGCTGGGCGGTACCGAATGGCAGCGCACCCGCGCCAAGGTGAAAAAGGCCACCGAAGAGATGGCACAGGAGCTCATTGAGCTGTACGCCCGGCGCAGGCAGGCCCAGGGATACGCCTTCCCGCCCGACGGCGACTGGCAGAACGATTTCGAGACCCGCTTTGAGTACGATGAGACCGACGACCAGCTCCACGCCACCGCCGAGATCAAGCAGGACATGGAAAAGCCTTACCCGATGGACCGCCTGCTCTGCGGCGACGTGGGCGTGGGCAAGACCGAAGTTGCCCTGCGCGCGGCCTTCAAGTGCGTGATGGGCGGCAAGCAGTGCGCTCTTCTGGCCCCCACCGCTCTGCTGGCCTGGCAGCACTACAACACCCTGCTCTCCCGGATGGAGGCCTTCCCGGTGAAGATCGGGATGCTCTCCCGCTTCCGTACCGCGAAACAGCAAAAGGAGACCCTGCGGGGCCTGCAGTCCGGCAGCGTGGACATCGTAGTGGGCACCCACCGCCTGCTCTCCAAGGATGTGCGCTTCCACGACCTGGGCCTTGTCATCATCGATGAGGAGCAGCGGTTCGGCGTGAAACACAAGGAGAAGCTGAAGGAAAACTTCATCGGCGTGGATATGCTGACCCTCTCGGCCACGCCCATCCCCCGCACCCTGAACATGGCCATGAGCGGCATCCGCGACCTGTCCACCATCGAGCAGCCGCCCATTGAGCGCCAGCCCGTGGAGACCTTTGTGCTGGAGTACAACGATGTCATCCTTGCCGAAGCCATGAAGAAGGAGCTGGCCCGGGGCGGTCAGGTATACTACCTGCACAACCGGGTGGACAACATCGAGTCCACCGCCGCCCATGTCAGCCAGCTGGTGCCCGGTGCCCGGGTGGGCATTGCCCACGGCAAGATGACCGAGGAGGAGTTGAACCCAGTCTGGCAGCATCTGCTCAACGGCGAGATCGACATTCTGGTCTGCACCACCCTGATCGAAACGGGCATCGATGTACGCAACTGCAACACCCTCATCATCGAGGATGCCGACCGGATGGGCCTTGCCCAGCTGTACCAGATCCGGGGCCGGGTGGGCCGCTCCGGCCGCAAAGCCTATGCCTACTTCACCTTCCGGCGGGACAAGACCCTGACCGACATCGCCCAGAAGCGGCTTTCCGCCATCCGGGAGTTCACGGCCTTCGGCTCCGGCTTCCGCATCGCCATGCGCGATCTCCAGATCCGCGGCGCAGGCAGTCTGCTGGGCCACAGCCAGCACGGCCACATGGAGGCCGTGGGCTACGACCTCTATGTAAAGATGCTGGGGCAGGCCATCGCCCGGGCCAAGGGCGAGCCGGTGCAGCGCGACAAGAGCGAGTGCCTGATCGACCTGCGGGTGAATGCCTACATCCCCGAAACGTACATTGCCGACGGGCCGGGCCGCATTGAAGCCTACAAGCGGATCGCGGCCATCCAGACCCCCGAGGATGCCGCCGATGTGCTGGACGAGCTCATCGACCGCTACGGCGACCCGCCGCCCTCGGTCAGCGATCTGGTCAATGTCTCGCTGGCGCGGGTGCAGGCCACCGCTGTGGGCGTGTACGAGGTGACCCAGAAGAAGGACACCCTGGTGCTGCAGGTAGAGCAGCTGGACCTCCGGATGATCCAGGGCCTGCTGGTGGCCTTCAACGGCCGCGTTGTCACCGGGGCCGGTGCAAAGCCCTACCTCTCCGTCACCCTGCAAAAAGAGGAAAAGCCGCTGGAGCTGCTGCAGAGCATCCTCCGGGCGATGCAGGATATTTTGAAAGATTAACGGCCTCACCCTCTCAGTCAAAGCCAATAGGCTTTGCCAGCTCCCCCAAAGGGGGAGCCTCTGGCGGCTCCCCAAGACCTTGCGGGGAATTGCCAAAGCCTCTCCCCTTGGGAGAGGTGGCAGTGCGCTTGCGCTGACGGAGAGGGCGGGCGACCCGAACGACAGGAGCATAACGATGAAAAAGAAACTGATCGCACTTCTTGCCGCTGTGGCAATGGTATTTTCCCTTGCCGCCTGCGGCTCCACCCCGGATTCGGTGGGCACCATCGGCACGGTGGACATCACCTCGGGCCTGTATCTGCTGGCCCAGTACGACGCTTACCAGAAGGCCGCCGATCTGGCCACCTCGGAGCAGGATGCCACCGATGTGAAGGCCTTCCTGAAGCAGACCATCACCGTGGATGCCGACAGCGGCGAGACCGCCACTGTCAGCGACTATGTGAGCCAGAAAACCATAGAGAACCTTGAGACCTACGCCGCCATCGAGACCCGCTTTGAGGAGCTGGGCGGCCAGCTGACCGCAGAAGAGGAAGCACAGGCCGACAGCTACGCCTCCCAGCTGATGGAGCAGTACGGCGACACCTACAAGGCCAACGGCATCGGCCTGAACACCGTCCAGCGGTTTGAGCGCATCCTCATCAAGAGCAGCGACCTGCTGGAGCTGGTCTACGGCGTGGACGGCGAGACTCCGGTGTCGGATGCCGACCTGACCAGCCATCTGGAGAACAACATGTATGAGCTGGCCTATTACACCATCCCGCTCTACAACACCAGCACCTATGCATCTGCCAACGACGACCAGATCACCCAGATGCTGGCCCTGACCCAGGCTGCTGTGGACCAGACCAACGCCGCCGCTGCCGCCGACAGCAGCACTCTGCTGGGCTACTTCTCCGGCGTGGTGACCTCCGCTCTGCCGGAGGTCTACGCCGTGCTGGGCTCCACCTATTCCTCCGATTCCACTGCACCTTCTCTGGAACTCATCGGGGACAGCACCGTGACCTCTGCCTTTACCGCAGAGGGTGCCGCCGACACCATCCGGGGCCTGTCCATCGGGCAGGCAGCGGCTGTGAAGTACAACAGCTACGCCCTGATGGCCGCTCTGCGGCTCGACCCGCTGAGCCTGAAGGCGCTGGACGACCTGCGCGGACAGGTGCTCAACGATATGAAGGGGGAGGAGCTCTCCGAGGCGCTGACCGCCTACGGCGCTTCTCTGGAGCACAACCTGAACAGCTCCGCCATGAACAGGATGCCCGCTTCCAAGATCGTGAACAGCAGCACCAACTAAGTTTTTATTTCTATGCAAAAAGGCTGTTGCCTAAACTCCTTCCGTCATCGCTGACGCGATGCCACCTCCCTCTGAGAGGGAGGCTTTCACCGTTCACCGTTACGCCAAGGCTCCCTCCGAGAGGGAGCTGGCACGGCGAAGCCGTGACTGAGGGAGTTACAGGGTAACAGCCTTCTTTTTTTATTCTACGATCTTCTCAAACGCCGCTTCCAGCGCCTGATTCACGGCACGCACAGCGGCGGGGTCGGGCTTGATGGCGGCGCGGTCGTAGGTGAACAGGCCGTTCACCTCGTCCTCCACATCGCTCACCTGGGTGTACACCAGGGCCGAAAGCCCCTTTTTCAGCTGGGGGAGCACCGTTTCCAATTGCAGCTTTTTCCAGCGGGCGGTCAGCTCGGCCCGGCTCTTTGCCGTGCCGTAGCCATACGCCCTGCGGGGCGGCTCGTGGCCGGGCATAGGCCAGGCAATGCCGCCGTATTCGCTCAGGGCCACCACCCGGCTCCGGGGCCTGACCCGGAGCGGGTAGAAATAGTTGTGCAGGGAATCCACATCTCCCCCGCCCTGATCGTACCAGCCGCTGGCCTCGTCCACAAGACGGGTATCGTCCAGCCTGCGGACGGCCTCCACGGCCCCGGCTGCATCGAACTGCCCCCACCCCTCATTGAAGGGCACCCAGCAGCCCACGCAGGGGTGGCACTGCAGGGTTTTTACCGTAGCTTCCAGCTCCCGGGCATATTCTTCCCTGCCCGCTTCCGTTTCGCGGCCCAGCAGGCCCCAGAGGGGCCTTGCGTCGGGCAGGCGGCGGAGCAGCGGCTGGAACACGTTGGTCAGGTAGGTCACGAACCAGAGCTTGTAGGGCCCGCCGCCGTTCACCATGTCCTGCCAGACGATGAGGCCCAGCTTATCGCAGTGATAATACCAGCGCTGCGGCTCGATCTTGGCGTGCTTGCGCAGAAGGTTGAAGCCCAGCTCTTTTATGGTCTGCAGTTCCCGCACCACTGCCCCATCGCTGGGCGGGGTGTACAGGCCCTCGGGCCAGTAGCCCTGATCCAGCAGGCCGTTGAGCAGGATGGGTTTACCGTTCAGGCAGAAGCGCATGATCCCGTGGGCATCCGGCGCACAGCTCCACTTGCGCAGGGCAAAGTAGCTGTGGACGGTGTCGCGCTGCTCCTCCTCTCCCTGCGTGGTGCCCACGGTCAGGTCGTACAAAAACGGCGTATCCGGGCTCCACGGGAAGAAATGCTCCTCCGGGATGTGCAGGGTCACCGCACCGTCCCGGTCGGCCTCGTCGCTGCCCCAGTCCTCGGCAATGGTCACGCCCCCGGCCCGCACCACGGCCCACAGGTTCGCCGCCCCGCCGGGCAGGGAAGTATGGGCTTTCACGGTCACGGTGCGGGCATCATAGTCCGGGGTGACAGTCAGCTCTGTGATGTAATTTTCCGGCACACGCTCCAGCCAGACAGTCTGCCAGATGCCGCTCTGGGCCGGGTAGAACATCCCGCCGGGCCGGAGGGTCTGCTTTCCCCTCGCCTGCGTTCCGGTGCCGGTGGGGTCCTGCACGGCCACCCAGAGGGTGTTGCGGCCCTGCGGGCGGAGCAGGTCGGTGATGTCCAGCGTGAAGGGCCAGTAGCCGCCCCGGTGTCCTCCGGCCAGACGGCCATTGACCTCCACCGCGCAGGCGTAGTCCACAGCCCCGAAGTGGAGCAGGACGCGCCCGCCCTCGCCCGCCGGGGGCGTGAAGGTGCGGTGGTAGTGGAGCCACTGGCCGGGCTGCAGCGTCCGGCCCACGCCGGAGGCTTTCGCCTCGGGCGAATAGGGTACGAGGATAGCGCCGTCCCACTTTACCGGGAACTCCGAACTCTGGGTGATGGCGTAGTCCCACAGGCCGTTCAGGTTGACGTAGCTGTCCCGGCGCATACTCGGGCGGGGATATTCGGGGAGCGGATGCATTTTGTACCTCCCTTAATAAATATATCCGATTTGGCTCTCCTGAAACAGGAGAGCCGGCGAGCGTCAGCGAGACTGAGAGGTTTTATAGGCTGCGGCCAGCTTTTCCAGTGCGGGCAGGCTGCGCTTCACCTTCTCGGTGTCGATGCAGTAGGCAAAGCGGACATAGCCCTTGACGCCGAAGGTGTCGCTGGGGACCAGCAGCAGATCGAACTCCCGGGCCTTGAGGCAGAAGGCGTTGGCGTCCTCTTCCAGCGCTTTCGGGAAGATATAAAATGTGCCGCCGGGGCGCTCCACCTCAAAGCCCAGCTCGGTGAGCTTATCGTACAGCAGGTTCATGTTCGTCTCGTAGACGGACAGATCGCTGGTGACGTCGAGGCACTCGGCAGTGGCTTTCTGGATGATGCTGGGCGGGCAGTTGTGGCCTGTGAAGCGGGAGATCTGGGCCATCATGTCCACCAGCACGTCTTCGCCCTCGCAGCCGGGCCGGACGGCCACATAGCCCAGACGTTCGCCGGGCAGGCTCAGGCTCTTGGAGAAGGAGAAGCAGGTCAGGGTGTGGGGGTAGAACGCTGCCGGATACGGCACCTTTTTGCCGTCGAAGGCGATGTCGCGGTAGGGCTCGTCGCTGACGAGGAAGATGTTGTGGCCGAAAGCCTTACTCTTCTCGGTCAGGATGTCGGCCAGACGGCTCAGGGTCTCGGCGGAGTAGACGACGCCGGTGGGGTTGTTCGGGGTGTTGATGAGGACGCAGGTGACGTTCTCGGTCAGCATCTCTTCAAAGGCGTCGAGATTCGGCTGGAAAGCCGGTGCCTGGGGCGGCACGACCTTGAGCACAGCGCCGGTCCCCTCCACATAAGGGCCGTACTCGGGGAAGTAGGGGGCGAAGGTCAGCACCTCGTCGCCGGGCTTTGTCACAGCGCGGACGGCGTGGGCGATAGCGCCCGCCGCACCGGTGGTGGGGAAAATATCCTTCTGCTCATAGGGCAGGCCGAAGGTCTTTGCCAGATGGGCCGCCACGGCGGTGCGGAAGCCCGGGTCGCCCTGACTGGGGCAGTAGCCGTGGAGGGCGACAGGCTCTTCCTCGGCCAGCAGGGTCTGCATGGCTTTGGTGAACTCGTCCGGGCAGGGGACGCTGGGGTTGCCCAGCGAGTAGTCGAACACGTTCTCATAGCCGATCTCGGCGGCGCGCTGTTTGCCGTACATGAAAGTCTCGCGGATGACGCTCTTGTGGCCCAGCATGGCGCGGTAAGTCTCGTTCAGCATAATACTTTCCCTCTTTTTTTATTGATCCTCTTCCGGCAGAGCGGAGGCATAGCTCTGCTCCACCTTCACCATACAGCAGTATCCCGGGTCCTGCTCCTTGACGAAATTGCACATCTCGGCCAGCCGCGCGTCCTTGTCGCCGGTGTAGCCCGCCGGGAACACGAGGTCGAACAGCACATTGGTGTGGCTGTCCCCCGGCACGATGCGCAGGTCATGGATGGACAGACGAGGGTCCATCTGGCGGGCTTTTTCCATCAAACGGCTCCGCAGGACGCCTACGGCGGCGTCCGACGTCACGATGGGGTCGTAGTGGATGGTGACCTGTAAGTGGTCTTTTTTCAGAAAATCCCGCTCGATGTTGTCGATGATGTCGTGGGCTTCCAGTGGGTCGGCTTCGGCGGGGAACTCGATGTGGAGCGAGGCGAACTGATGCCCCGGGCCGTAGTCGTGGACCATCAGATCGTGGACGCCCAGCACCCCCGGGTAGCTCATGACGGTGTGCTCGATGTGCTCCACCAGCTCCGGCGAGGGGCTCTCGCCCAGCAGGGGGCTGAGGGTGTCCATCATAAGCCCCCAGCCCGACCAGAGGATGAACGCCGCCACGGCCACGCCCATGAGGCCGTCCAGCACGTCCCAGCCCGTCAGGTGGGAGAGGACAGTGGACAGGAGCACGGCGCTGGTGGTCAGCACGTCGTTCCGGCTGTCGGCGGCGGTGGCCATCAGAGTCTCGGAGTTGATGCGCTGGCCGATGGTCTTGTTGAAACGGCTCATCCAGAGCTTGATGAGGATGGACGCCGCCAGCACCCCCACACTGAGCCAGCTGAACACCACTGCCGTCGGATGGAGCACTTTGAGCGCGGATTCTTTCAGCAGCGAAAGACCGATGGCGAGGATGGTGACGCAGACCACAAGGCCCGCCAGATACTCGTACCGGGCGTGGCCGTAGGGGTGCTTTTCGTCCGGACCTTTGGCCGCCAGCCGGAAGCCCACAAGGCTCACCACGTTGGACGAGGCGTCCGAAAGGTTGTTCAGAGCATCGGCCATGATGGCGATGGAGCCGAACAGCGTCCCCGCCGCCAGCTTGCCCAGACAGAGCAGGAGATTGCAGGCCATGCCCACGAGGCTGGCCAGATTGCCGTAGGCCGTGCGGACAGCGGCGTTCTTCGTATCGTCCGGGTGCCGGACGAACAGGCGGATGAGCAGTTGTGTCATAAAATTCCCTCTCAGCAGGTATTTTGATGCTACCAGTATAGCACTGCACTTTATGGTTTTGAAGTATTTCGGTAAAATTTTTCGGGTATGCAAAGCCCCCGGCGGGGAAGTTCCCTGCCGGGGGCGGCGTTTTTGGGGTCAAGCGCTCCTTACTTATCGGAAGGCTTGCTCAAGTCGATGCTGCGGATGATCTTGCGCACGGGCAGTACGCTCTTGGCGTTCATGGACAGCTCGTCCACGCCCATCCGCAGGAAGGTCTCGGTG
>OOBO01002236.1_pt1 | contig 11131 bp, 9 predicted proteins | sample 1671031 | NCBI WGS metagenome assembly OOBO01 (sample SAMN06348115, study PRJEB24527) | human gut metagenome | biome: human gut; feature: ankylosing spondylitis patient; material: feces | host: Homo sapiens | place: China | collected 2015-10 | reverse complement strand
AGGGCCATGCCCTTCCGCTCTTTTTTGCTTGTATCCGCCTCAGGCGCGGGCCATGTGGGCCGCACGGTTGCGCTGCTGGATCTCCAGCATCCGCATGGCGTAGAGGGAGTCGGTGATCACCTTCAGAGGCTTGGAGTAGTCCAGCGCGAAAAGCCCCAAAAACGAGCGGGCATCCACCCGGATGGAGTCGTCTTCATTGGCAATATATACGGGCTTATCCGCCTGAACGGCCAGCCGCTGCAGCTCTGCAAGCTCAGAGATGGAATCAAACTTCAATTCCAGTACCATAAATCATACCTCCTTTATGGGCTGTTTAAAGTATAGTATGGGCATGGGAATAAAACAATAGGCAGACTCACCGAAATCAGAGGTGGGTGGACAAGAAAATGCGTACAAAAACGATGTGTCAACTGATTAAGGGTAAAAAACGTGTAGGTTTTCGTAAAAAAATAACAAGAAAAGGCATCTTAAGTGGAGGGAAAGGAAATTAACACGCAGTTAAACTCAAAAATCAATTATTGACATATGCCAAAAATATGCTATAATAAATGGCATAAGCCGGAAACGGAGGAGACGCTATGCCCAGACCCAAAAAATGCAGACGCATCTGTGCCCTGCCCCGATGCAGCAGCTTCGGCCCCCTGGAGGGGGCAGCGGACGGCCGGGTGGAGATGGCGGTGGAGGAGTACGAGGCCATCCGCCTCATCGACCTGCTGGGCTGCACCCAGGAGGAGTGCGCCGCCCAGATGGGGGTGGCCCGCTCCACGGTGCAGCAGGTGTACGACACCGCCCGGCGCAGGCTGGCTCAGGCCCTGGTGGAGGGGAGGCGCCTGCACATCTCCGGCGGAGACTATGTGCTCTGCCCCCGGGGAGAGGAGTGTCCCGGCCGGGACTGCGCCCGGCGGGATTGCGGTATGGGACGCTGTGGCTGCGGCGCGTGCCTGCGGTCCAAGGAAAATTAGGAGGTTATGAAAATGAAAATCGCGGTTACCTATGAAAACGGACAGGTTTTTCAGCACTTCGGCCATACGGAGCAGTTCAAAATCTACGAGGCGGCGGAGGGCAAGGTGGTCTCCGCCCGGGTGGTGGAGACAGGCGGCTCCGGCCATGGCGCCCTGGCGGGTTTCCTGCGGGGACTTGGAGTGGACACCCTGATCTGCGGCGGCATCGGCGGCGGCGCCCGCAGCGCCCTGGCTGAGGCGGGGATTCAGCTCTACCCCGGTGCGTCCGGCAGTGCGGACGCCCAGGTGGAGGCCCTGCTGGCTGGCAGCCTGGCCTACGATCCCAACACCGTATGCAGCCACCACGACCACGGTGAGGGGCATACCTGCGGACACCATCACGAGGGCGGTCACACCTGCGGCGGCCATGACCACGGCTGCGGACATCACGGCTGATTGGGCATAGAACCAAAAAATTCATAAAATAAGCTGTGACAATTGGGAAACTTCGTGGTATAATCAAAGCAAGGAGGCCGGGCCTCCCGGTCTCCGGACCATAACCCTCTCCGGAGGGTGGAAGGAGCTGAAAACTATGAAGTTCGTGTTCACAGACAAAAAGGTCAACCTGCCCAACAAGGTCCACGCCTATGCGGAGAAAAAGGTGGGTAAATTAGACCGTTATTTTAAGGCGGACGCGGAGGCCGCCATCGTCTTCAGCGTGGAGAAGGACCGGAACAACGTGGAGCTCACCGTGCGCTCCGGCAGCACGATCATCCGCGTGTCTGAGAGTACCTCCGATATGTTTGCTACCATCGACGCGGCGGTCTCCTCGGTAGAGCGCCAGCTTCGCAAAAATAAGGCCCGCTTGGAGAAGCGGCTGCGCCAGGATGCATTCGTCCGAACCGTGGATGCCGAAGAGGTTTCCTCCTTTGCCCCTGAGGAGGAAGAGGAGGAATTCCGGATTGTCCGCACCAAGCGCTTCCCCATCAAGCACATGACGGTGGAGGAGGCGGTGCTCCAGATGAACCTGGTGGACCACACCTTCTTTGCCTTCAAGAACGCGGATGACGACGGAGCTTTTGCCGTGGTCTACAAGCGCAATGACGGCGGCTACGGCCTGATCGAGGACGATACCTGACCGAGCAAAACGGGGCCGCCGTTTTTAACATCCCCTTGACAATGGGGGATGATTTGCTATAATAGGGATGCTTGCTCGGAGGGCAACTCATTCAGCGGAAATGAGGAGCCGGATAAGGCACGGACTGAGAAGTCCGCACCTTGTCCGGCTTTTTTGCTGTGCAAACGCATAGCAGACCTGGCCATGTGCCCGCTTACAGCGTCACGGCCATGGGATGAAAGCGTGTGGGCTGGGACGGCCCACATGCGCAAAAACTTTATGCGCCCAGGCCCTTGCGTCGTTTTGTGGTGTGTTCTGTGCGCATGAAGCCCTATGCCGGAGGAGCGAAGCTCATTGAGGGAAAACGGAGGATAGAATCACATGAAACGAACGAACCGACTGACGGAGGGGAACATCCTGCACACCCTCATCCGCTTTGCCGTTCCGGTCTTTTTCACGCTGTTTCTTCAGGCACTGTACGGCGGAGTAGACCTGCTGGTGGTGGGGCAGTTCGCTGCCACCGCCGATGTCTCCGGCGTCGCCACCGGAAGCATGCTCATGTCCACCGTGACCATGGTGATCACCGGCCTATCCATGGGCATCACCATTCTGGTGGGCGAGCGCATCGGGCGGGGTGAGCCGGACGAGGCCGGAAGGGCCATCGGCGGCGGTATCTGCCTGTTCGCGGCGTTCGGTGTGCTGCTGACGGTGGTTCTACTGGCCGGAGCCGAGCCCCTTGCCCGCCTTCTGCACGCGCCGGAGGAGGCCTTTGCCGAAACGGTGGAGTACATCCGCATCTGCGGCGGCGGCAGCCTGTTCATCGTGGCCTACAACGTGCTGGGGGCGGTGTTCCGGGGCATCGGTGACGCCCGGACGCCGCTGTTCACGGTGATGCTGGCCTGTGTGATCAACATCGGGGGCGACCTGCTGCTGGTGGAGGGCTTTCACCTGGGCGCGGCCGGCGCCGCCCTGGCCACGGTGGCCGCCCAGGCGGTCAGCGTGGTGGTCTCCCTGGCGGTTATCCGCCGCAGGAAGGACCGGCTGCCCTTCCACTTCTCCCGGCGGAGCGTCCGCTTTGACGGGCGCATCATCGCGCTGGAGCTGAGGCTGGGCCTGCCGGTGGCCCTGCAGGAGCTGCTGGTGGGCACCTCCTTCCTGGTGATCCAGACCATCGTGAACACCTTCGGCGTCACCGCCTCCGCCGGCGTGGGCGTGGCGGAAAAGGTGTGCGTCTTCCTCATGCTGGTGCCCTCGGCCTATATGCACTCCATGTCCGCCTTTGTAGCCCAGAACATGGGGGCCGGCCAGCCCCGCCGGGCCAAGCGGGCGCTGGGCTACGGCATCCTGACCGCTTTCGCCGCCGGACTGGTGATGGCCTGGCTGGCCTTTTTCCACGGCGACGCCCTGTCCCTGCTGTTTGCCAAGGACGCGGCGGTGGCCGCCGCGTCCCACAGCTATCTCAAGGCCTACGCCATCGACTGCATGCTAACCCCCTTCCTGTTCTGCTTCATGGGGTACTACAACGGCTGTGAGAAGACCCTCTTTGTCATGATCCAGGGGGTCATCGGCGCCTTCGGCGTGCGCATCCCCATCGCCTATCTGGTCAGCCGCATCCCCGGGGCCACCCTGTTCCAGATTGGGCTGGGCACCCCCGCCTCCAGCACGGTGCAGATTGTCCTGTGTCTGGCGATGTTCCTCTACCTGGAGCGCCGCCAGCGCCGGGAGGCCCTGTGCCGGGCGGTTACTGGGCCATAAACCGGGCCAGGAATTCCCGGGTTCTGGGCTGGCTGGGGGACGAGAAGAAGGCGTCGGGGGCGCCTGACTCACAAATCCGGCCGTCAGCCATGAAAACCACCTGGCTGCTCACGTCGCGGGCAAAGGCCATCTCGTGGGTGACCACCAGCATGGTCATGCCCTCCTCGGCCAGCTGCCGCATCACGCTGAGCACCTCGCCGGTCAGCTCCGGGTCAAGGGCACTGGTGGGCTCGTCAAAGTAAATGATCTCCGGGTCGGTGGCAAGGGCGCGGGCAATGGCAACACGCTGCTGCTGTCCGCCGGAAAGCTGGCGGGGATAGTAGTCGGCCCGGTCGGCCAGACCGACCTTTTCCAGCATCCGTCTGCCGATCTCATCCGCCTGCTCTTTGGGCATCCTGCGGGCAACGATCAGGCCCTCGGTCACATTCTGCAGGGCGGTTTTGTTCCGGAACAGGTTGTAGTTCTGGAATACAAAGGCGGTCTTTTTGCGCAGCCGGGCAATGTCGGCCCGGGAGATCCTGCCAAGATCGAAGGATTCGCCGTCGAACACCAGAGTGCCGCTGTCAGCGGTCTCCAGAAAGTTCAGGCAGCGCAGCAGGGTGGTCTTGCCGGAGCCGGAAGGGCCCAGAATGGCAACAACATCTCCCTTTTCCACACTCAGGTCCACGCCGTTCAGGACGTGCAGTGCGCTGCGCACCCGGCGGGCATTGCCGCGCGGGAAAGGCCCGATGTGGAAGCGGGGCTTGTCATCATAGGTGTAAAATGTTTTGTGGATGTCTTTGATCTCTAACATGGCCATACCGTCCACCCCTTTCTCACTGGAAACCGTGCGCGTTCAGCTGCCGCTCCACCAGCGCCTGCAGCTTGGTGATGATGGTGCAGAACAGCAGGTAGACCACAGCCACCTCGCAGTAGATGGGCAGGAAAATGTAGGTGCGGGCTGCCACACGCTGGCCTGCCATGAACAATTCTGCCACCGTGATGTTGGAGGCCAGAGAGGTGTCCTTGATCATGCTGATGAGGGAGTTGGACAGGGAGGGCACGGCGGTGCGCAGGGCCTGCGGCAGAACGATGCGGCGCATGATCTGCCACCAGGTCATGCCCACGCAGGAACCGGCCTCCAGCTGGCCCTGGGGCACGCTTTCCAGCGCGCCGCGCATGGTCTCGGCGCAGTAGGCACCCTCGTTGAAAGCAAAGGCGATGACGGCTGCCGGAAAAGCATCCAGCATGATGCCCAGGCTGGGCAGGCCGTAGAAGATGATGAACAGCTGCACCAGCAGCGGCGTGCCCCGGATGACCCAGATGTAGAACCGGGCAATCTGACGCAGCACCGGAACATTGGCGTACTGCACCAGCGCAACAGCCACTGCAATGACCATGGCAAGGCTGAAGGAGATCAGGGTCAGGGGAATGGTCATGGTCAGGCCTGCCGTCAGGATACGGGGCAGGGCCTCCCACAGCACGCTGACCGTGCGGTTGGTAAGAAGTGCTTCAAACATATTTTTCTTCCTTATTGACAAAAAACGGTGGAATATCTTTGGGATACACCTTAAACTATGGTTCAGGTCAAGAGCATATCCTACAATTCCTACCAAAATACTATAGCATGAAATGAGGACAAGTGCAATCCATTGGCGAAAATCCTTCACTCTGGCCAAAAACAAAAGAAAACACCGATTAACTTTGTGCAGACTGGCAAGGAGTTGACGCGGTACGATGTTTCGTGTAAAATGGAATCAGACAGGCCCCGTGCAGGAAGCGCGGGGAACAGGCCGGGCACACAAGCAGCCCGGCGCATACGGAGGACAAAACACAATGAAGCATAAAATTGGTATTCTGGGTGCAGGCACCTGGGGCATGGCTCTGGCGCGGATGCTGACGGTGAGCGGCAATGACGTGACCGTGTGGTCGGCGCTGGAACAGGAGATCGACAACCTTTCCACCACCCGGGTCCACCCCAATCTGCCCGGCATGACCATTCCGGCAGAGATGAAGTTCACCAAGAGCGTGGAAGAGGTGTGCACGGACAAGGAGATCCTGCTGTTCGCGGTGCCGTCGGTGTTCGTGCGCTCCACCGCAGCCAAGGCCCGGCCCTTTGTGCCGGACGGTCAGATCATTGTGGACGTTGCCAAGGGCATTGAAAAGGATACCCTGTTCACCATGACGGAGATCCTGGCCGATGAGCTGGGCAAAGAGGGCGGCCCCAAGGGGGTGCGTCTGGTGGCCCTGAGCGGCCCCACCCACGCCGAGGAGGTGGCGATCGACCTGCCCACCACCATCGTTTCGGCCAGCAAGGATATGGAAGCGGCCAGATTCGTGCAGACGGTGTTCACCAACAACGTCATGCGTGTGTACACCAATGAGGACATCAAGGGCGTGGAACTCAGCGGTGCCATGAAGAATGTCATTGCGTTGGGCGTGGGCATCTCCACCGGCCTGGGCTATGGCGACAACGCCCGCGCCGCCCTCATCACCCGCGGCATTGCCGAGCTTGCCCGGCTGGGCGTGGCCATGGGCTGCAATGTCCACACCTTTGCCGGTCTGGCCGGCATCGGTGACCTGATCGTGACCGCCACCAGTATGCACAGCCGCAACAACCGGGCCGGCATCCTCATCGGCAAGGGTGAGACCCCGGAGCAGGCCGTGAAGGAGGTGGGCATGGTGGTTGAGGGCATGAACGCCCTGCCTGCCGCGCTGGAGCTTGCCGCCAAGTATCAGGTGGAAATGCCCATCGTTCAGACCGTGAACGCTGTTGTGAACAAGGGCATGAGCGCCGCCGAGGCGGTACGCTCCCTGATGGACCGTGACCCCAAGAACGAACTGTCTCAGAGCTACGAAAAGTAATATTTTTTTCATCGAGAGGGACGACCCTCTCCGTCATTGCTTCGCGATGCCACCTCTCCCGAGGGGAGAGGTTTGGTGCTGTACTTTACGGCATCAAAAAAGCTCCCCCTTTCGGGGGAGCTGGCAAAGCCGCAGGCTTTGACGGAGAGGGTTGTTCCTCTTTCATTTTACTGCTGAGCCTCAATGGCCTTGACGATCTTGTCGGCGATGTACTTGTGGCCGGAGACGGTGGGGTGGCCATCCAGCTCAGTCTGAGCAAAGGGGATGGAAACGTAGGTGGCACCGTAAACATCGGCCAGCTGCTTTTCGTAGTTGTTCAGCTTGCTGAAGTAGTTGCTCCAGCTGGGCAGCAGGGGCACAGGGTTGGTGGCACCGATGATCAGGATCTGGGCATCAGGGTTCAGCTCCTTGACGGCTGCCACGATCTGGCGCAGGTTGCTGCTGCTTTCGGGATAAGCGTTCTCGCAGATCTTGTTCATGCCGGAGAAGAACAGGTTCCAGACGGCATCTTTCTCGCTGCGGGTCAGGCTGAGCTTTTTCAGGCTCTCGTCCAGCGCGGCCTCAGTGTCCTGGTCGCGGTCGCGCAGGTTGCCGCTGAGCACGATGGAAGCCAGGTCGGCGCTCTTCCAGTTGGTGGCCTCGCCAAAGGAGACCACGGTGGGCACAAAGGCATCGTTGGAGCCCAGCTGGAGGGAGATGACATCGGCGCTCTTGATGTAGTCGATGAACTCAGGGTAATTGTACTGGCAGCCGGAGAGGGTGTTCATCTCGGCCATGGTGCCGGTCTTGACCAGCTCCAGCATATCCTTGCTCATCACGCCGGGCAGGCCCAGATTGATGGCATGATCCCGGTCGAGATTCAGGCTTTTGCCCACCTGACCCACATAGCAGGTCTCGGGGTAGCCCTTGAAGTTGAAGGAAACATCCACACCGGTAAGGTTGGTGGAATACTGCACCTTCGTCAGGCCGATGCCGGCACAGATGCTGTCGCCCAGGGCAACATAGGTGATGGAGTTGGGCTCCTTCTCTTCTTCGGTGCTGCTGGAGGCGAAGAAACAGTTCTCCTCCTCTGCGGCGATCTGTTCAGTGGGCAGAGCGGGGTCTGCGCTCTCTTCCGGGACGGCTGCAAAGGCCGGAACGCTCAGGACAGAGAACAGCATGGCGGCCGAAAGGGCCAGGCCAATCAGTTTCTTTTTCATGGTGTCGTCACGAATCCTTTCCAATGTGTATTATTCTGCTTAATAATCGCGGGGAGTGATCTCTTCTTCCAGCTTGCGATAATCAAATTTAGCGGCCAGTGTCAGGGGCATTTCGGGGATGATCTTGTACCCCACGGGCTGGACATATTCGGGCAGCTCTTCAATGCAGAGCTGGCGCAGCTCCTTGATGATCTGCTTGCGCTTGGCGGCGGGAACCGCAGGGTCAAGCACCAGATAGACAAAAGGCAGGCGGCCCTGCACATGATCCTTGTCAACGCAGCCCACCACAGAGCACTGATGCACGGCGGGATGCTGGCTGACCACATTTTCGATCATGGAGGGGAACACCTTGAAGCCATCGTGACGGATGATGAGCCGCTTGATCCGGCTGTCCAGATAGACAAAGCCGTCCTCGTCCAGATAGCCGATGTCACCGGTATGCACCCAGACCCGGCCATCCGCATGGGTGTGCTTGATGGCGGCGGTCTCAGCAGGCTTGTTGTAGTAACCCTTCATAACGCCGGGGCCGGAGATGCACAGCTCACCCCGCTGGCCGATGGGCAGCTCCGTGTCGGTGCCCGGCTCAAAGACGGACACCAGCGTGTTGACCAGCGGCAGACCCACGCTGCCGGGCTTGTTGTTCCGGCCGGCAGCAGCGGTGGCGGCGGAGGAGACCTCGGTCATGCCGTAGCCCTTGGCAATGGGGAATTCCACATTGTGAGCGGCCAGGAAGTCGTTGACCGTCTGCTCGGCACCCCGGGCGATGGCATCGCCGCCCGCGGCATAGTTGCGGATGAAGGAGAGATCCTTGTTCTGCAGCTTGGGGTCAACAGCCAGCTGCTGGTAGTGGGAGGGCACGCCGAACATGTGTTCGGGCTTGTACTTCCAGATCAGGCTGCCCAGCTTATTGGGGTCGAGGTTGGGGACGATGACCACCTTGATGCCCAGCGTCAGCGGCAGATGTACGCCGCAGGCAAAGCCGTAGGCAATGAAGGGGGGCATGATGTTCAGCAGGGACTGGCCCTTGGAAAACAGCGTGTCGCAGGCAGAGAACTGCATGGCGATGCCGTTGAAGTTATTATCGGTCAGCATCACGCCCTTGGGGGAACCGGTGGTGCCGCCGGTGTGCACCACCACGCAGGCATGCTCCGGGTCATAGGGCTCCGCAGCAATGCTCTCGTCCTTCCCGGCAGCAAGGAACTGCTTCCAGTGGATGACATTGGAGTGATACTTGTTCTTGTCGAGATTCTGGACCTTGTAACCCAGCGCCAGAGGCAGCGGCAGGGAGTCGGCCGGGGAGAGCACCACCACATGTTCCACATGGGTGCGCTTGGCAGCCTGATGGCAGCGCTCATACACCACATTCAGGCAGATCAGCAGGTGGGAATCCACCTCTTCAATGTACTCACGGATGCCCTCCACACTGTAACGGGGATCCACCAGGTTCAGAGTCGCGCCGATCATGTCGGCGGCATAGAACGCAAAGATGATCTCCGGGGTCATCACGCTGACCACCGTGGCGATATCGCCCTTTTTCAGGCCCGCGGCCCGCAGGGCGGCAGCTGTCTTTTTGACGTTGACGATAAAATCAGCGTAGGTGAACTTGCGGCCATAGTATTCCAGTGCGGTCTCGCCCAGCCGGTTCTTGTTCTGCCGGCAGACGAGCTCAAACGCCGTGCAGGCGGGCATGGTCTGGTCAATGTACTTCTGATCGTAGAATTTCAGCCAGGGACGTGCCTGGGAAGCATAGATCGGGGTGTTGGATGTTGTCATAAATTGTCCTTTGTCCTTTGAGCAGTCACTGCACCCGCAGTTGGGGCAGCTGGATTCAACAGGGTCTTAAATTTCGTCCGTTTGTCAAAAACAACACAATACGTACAAGAGCTATTGTAGTAGAGCAGGGTGGAAATGTCAAGAAACAAAGGGCGAACTTTGCCAAAAAACGCAAGAGAAAGTTTACATTTCAGCCAGCCAGTCTTTGGCCTCCTGCTCGCTGCAGAGCACCCAGTGGCTGGGGCGCAGCTCCCGCCACTGGGGAGCCTCCTGCGTGTAATCGTGCATGGCGGGGTCGTAGACCAGCAGCTTTTTCTTCCGCTCCAGCCTGGGGTTGGGCATGGGGATGGCGGAGAGCAGGCTGCGGGTGTAGGGGTGGATGGCATGGGTCACCAGCTCCTCCGCATCGGCCAGCTCCACGATATCGCCCTTGTGGATAACGGCGATGCGGTCCGAAATGTACCGCATGACCGAGAGGTCGTGGGCGATGAACAGGTAGGTGATGCCGCGCTCCTTCTGCAGATGGCGCAGCAGGTTGAGCACCTGGGCGCGGATGGACATATCCAGAGCCGAGATGGGCTCGTCGGCAATGATGAACTCAGGCTCCACGATCAGGGCGCGGGCAATGCCGATGCGCTGGCGCTGGCCGCCGGAGAACTCATGCGGGAAGCGGGAGGCGAATTCAGGCAGCAGGCCCACATCCAGCAGTGCCTGCCGGACCTTCTCCTCCCGCTGGGCGGCGGTCAGGTCGGGCCGGACATTCTGCAGGCCCTCGCCCACGATGTAGCTGACCTTGGCGCGCTCGTTCAGGGAGGACTGCGGGTCCTGGAAGATCATCTGGATCTCCTTGATGACCTGCTGGTCCAGCTGGCGGGAGATCTTGCCGTTGATCTTCTGGCCCTTGTACAGAACCTCGCCGCCCGAGGTGGGCAGGATGCGCATGATGGCGCGGCCGATGGTGGTCTTGCCGGAGCCGGATTCGCCCACCAGACCAAAGGTCTCACCCTTGTAAATTTCAAAGTTGGCACGGTTCACGGCCTTGAAGGCCTTGCGGCCGGAGCCGTAGGTCACCTCGAGGTCCTTGACCTCAAGCAGGACCTGCCGGGGCGAAGCCTCTCCATCTTGCTGGCGCAAGACCGTTCTTTCGCTCGAACGCTCCACTGGGGTATTCGCTGCTTCGCAAACGCGAATGTCACGATTTTCAGGCATCCTGCATCCCCTCCTCTTTCAACAGTTTGACGGCGGCAGGCGGCTCCACCTTGGGGGCCCGGGGGTCCAGCAGCCAGGTCTTGGCCTTGTGGGTGGGGCTGACCGCAAAGTAGGGTGGGCGCTTGACAAAGTCGATCTTCAGCGCCTGGGGGTTGCGGGGCGCAAAGGCATCGCCGTGGATCTCTGTGAACAGATTCGGGGGTGTACCCTGAATGTTGAACAGATCCTCGCCCTTGATGCCCATCTGGGGCATACTGGACAGCAGCGCCCAGGTGTAGGGGTGGCGGGGGTCG
>OOBO01002229.1_pt1 | contig 11164 bp, 8 predicted proteins | sample 1671031 | NCBI WGS metagenome assembly OOBO01 (sample SAMN06348115, study PRJEB24527) | human gut metagenome | biome: human gut; feature: ankylosing spondylitis patient; material: feces | host: Homo sapiens | place: China | collected 2015-10 | reverse complement strand
TTCGTAGGAAAAATGAAGAAAAAATAGAAAATAGTTAGCATTTTGCTGGTAATGCTTACGAAGTGGTAGTATATGAACAATGGTTGACAAGGCCACTATGGCGACCTTGCCAACCATTGATATAAGTGTTTTCACCGTCATTGTCGGCTCGTATCGTTTGATGCGTGAGCGCGTGCCTTACGATGCGTGCTTCCGTGTCGTTCGATACGTGTCCACGTGCCTATTGATACGAGCCGCCAATGATGGTTGCAGCCTCGGCAGATGCGGTCATTTCCATCAGCCGATATCACTGGCACACTCCGCTTCGCGGTCAGCGCTTTTGCAGAGGTATGCTCCACGCTTGCAGAGGTACCCTCCACGCTTGCAGAGGTACCCTCCACGTTTGCAGAGGTACCCTCCACGTTTGCAGAGGTATGCTCCACGTTTGCAGAGGTACCCTCCATGTTTGCAGAGGTATGCTCCACGCTCGCAGAGGTGGTCAGCAGTCTGGCTTTTGCCCGTTGCTATTCCGAGCACATGGTCACCTCTATGCGGTGGTTCTGCTTCAGGAGTGTCTGCGCCATCTGCTGCACATCGTGGGCCGTGATGCTGTCTACCATCTGGCAGTAGCCCGTGTCAAAGTCGGCCTCGTCGTCTATCTGGTGCCAGATGATGTAGCTCCAGTAGTCGTTGGTCATGGCGTTCTGCGCATACTGCTTCTTCAGATACTGCTTTACCTTGTCCATCGACGATGCTATGGGCCCGTCGGTGGCCATGTGCTGCAGCTGTCGGTACACGATAGGGTTGAGTTCGTCATAGCGGGTGGGGTCGGTCTTATAGCTTATGCGCAGCAGGGCATTGGGCTCTTCGTCCTTGTCCAGCTCAAAGCTCACGCCGATACCATAGGTGCCTCCCTTGTCCTCGCGCACCGAGTCGGTATAGGCTATCTGCAGACAGCGCTGCATGATGTCGAGCGTCAGGTCGGCACGGGGCGAGAAGTCTATGTCTGCTGTGTACATGATGTTGACCTGGGTCACTGGCGTAGCCATCTTGCGGCCAAACTTCACCACCTTGTTTTCCTTCACCATACGTGGCAGACGGCTCTTGTCGGCCTTTTCGCCCTTGTGGGTGGCGGGCAGCGCTGCCAGATAGCGGCAGAGCAGCGGGCGCAGACTGTCTATGCTCACATTGCCTATGATGACCGTCTTGAACGCCGATGCGTCGGCAAACCGCTCACGATATATCTCCATGATGCGGCCATAGTCGGCGCGGTCTACCATCTGCCGTGTGGCGGGCGCCGTGCGCAGGTTGTTGCCATAGAGCACCGCGCTCAGACTGTCGTTGTATACCACCTTCGGACTGGCACTGCGGTTGGTCAGAAACGACCGCGTGCGGTTTCTCAGTCCTTCAAATGCCACCGAGTCGCGTCTTGGGGCTGTGAAGTAGAGATAGGTGAGTTGCAGCATCGTCTCCAGGTCTTTCACCGACGATGTCGCCGTGATGCGCTGTGACGACTGGCCTATCGCGGGTGCCACCTTCACCGACTTGCCCGTAAGCGCCTTGCGCAGGTGGGTGCTTGTCATGCTGCCCACGCCACCCTCGGTGATGGCACTTGCCAGGAGCGCGAAGTTGGGGATGTCGGCATCGGGGTAGAGCGAGGTTCCGCCTTCGCCCTTGACGGTCATGGTCACCACGTCGGCCTGATAGTCGGTGGGCTTGACATACACCTCCATCCCGTTGCTCAGCGTGAGCCGCGTCATGCCCCACTTGCCCGTAGCCTCTTCCTTCACGATAGTGCCCGGAGTGGGCATCTTGTCCATGATGGCTGTCGCGGTGTGGGCGTCTACGTGGGCGTCATACTGCCGGCGCTGCGCCTCGGCGATGGTCTCTTCTATCTCTGCCTCGGAGGGCAGCAGCACCTCCTTGCGGTCGGGGCCGTAGAGCACGAAGACCTGGTTGCGGTCGGTGATGATGGCGCCGATATGGCTGTTTATGTCCTTGAGGGTTACCTCTTGGTCCATCTTCTGCATCAACTCATAACTGTAGGCGGGCGAGAGTATCGGTTCGCCGTCGAGAAAGTTGTTTACACACTGCTTGACCAGACTACTGTTGCGGCGGTCGCCCTCCATCTTCATGCGCCGTTGGGCTGCGTTGAGATAGATGGCCTTTGCCCTTGCCAGTTCGTCGGTGGTAAATCCGTGCTGGCGCACTCTCTCTACCTCAGCCACAGCCGCAGCGATGCCACCCAGTATGTTGTCCTGCTTGCAGCTTATGCTGAGGCTGAAGGCGTCGCTGGTGCCCGATACGAAGAACATCCCGTCGCGCACCGTGCTGCTCATATAGGGTGGGTTGGCGGTCTCCTTGCCCTTGTCTGCCAGTCGGCTGTTGAGCATGCTGACGATGAGCCCCTCCATATATCCGTCGCGCTGATAGTCCATGGTGGTCTTCTCTGCGCGGGGCGTCGCTGCGCGCTTCATGTAGAGATGCCCCAGCGCGATGGGCTGCTCGCGGTCTTTCTCTATCGCCACTATCATGCGGTCGCTGCTGTTTACGGGGTAGTAGATGCGCTCTGCCGGGTTCTTGGCGGCGGGAATTTTGCCAAAGAGCCGTTTGATTTTGGCTTCCATGCGGTCTACATCTATGTCGCCCACCACAATCACCGCCTGGAGGTCGGGCCTGTACCACTTGTCATAATAGTCGCGCAGGTCCTGATAGGGAAAATTGCTGACGATGTCCATATTGCCTATAGGCATGCAGTCCTCGTACTTGGAGCCGCGGTATATCTTGGGCATCACGCGCTCCATGAGTCGCTGCATCGCCATGCCCGAGCGCCGGTTGCGCCACTCTTCGCGTATCACGCCACGCTCCTTGTCTATCTCTTTGTCCTCGAGCAGTATGTAGTGGCTCCAGTCGTTGAGCACCAGCAGACACGAGTCTACGATGCCCTCACGGCCGATGGGGGCAGCCCCTATGTGGTAGACGGTCTGGTCTACCGAGGTGTAGGCATTGAGATTGGCTCCGAATTTCACACCTATAGACTCGCACCAGGGCACTATGCCCAGCCGTTTGCCCTTGCCGGGGAAGTGCTTGGTACCATTAAACGCCATGTGCTCCAGAAAATGAGCCAGACCACGCTGGCGGGGTTCCTCGAGAATGCTGCCCACCCGCTGGGCGATATAGAAATCGGCCAGTCCGGGCTCCTTGGCGTTGTGGCGTATGTAGTAGGTGAGTCCGTTCTTCAACTTACCCGTGCGCACGGCCTCGTCCTGCTTCACCGTCTGTGCCGACAGCGCGGCAGGGAGCATGAGGGTAATGGCCAGGAGTGATAACAGTTGTCTCTTCATGGCGGGTCGTGGTTAGCGGATGGTCACTTTCTTGTTGCCGATGACATAGACGCCCTGGGCGAGTCCGCCTACCGCCTTGTCATAACTCTGGGCACTCTTTACCAGCCGTCCGTCGAGCGTGTAGACATCTGTCTTGCCCTTCTGGCTCTCGGCGGTGGTCGTGCCGATGCCTACCGATGTGCCAGCCAGTTTGTAGCTGTAGTATATCATCGCCCAGTTCTTGTTGCCGGTGTATGAGTAGTCGGTGCCATAGAGCGTCGCGGTGTTTCTGCCTCGGTTGGCCACTACCATGTTCTCACCGTCTATGATTGGAGTGACGCCGACAGCCACTATACCATACTTGCACAGCGGGATGGCGGTACCCAGTGAGAGTGTGGCGGCATCTACAGGCACCAGCAGAGCACCACCGGTCATGTCATAGCCGAAGGCATACATCGTGGAGCCGTTGAGATAGACGCCATAGAACTTGCCTATGCCGCCATCCAGGCGTATGGCGCTCTTGACCACCTCGCCTGTGGCTGGGTCCATCTTGAGGACGAAGCCCTTGTGCTGTCCCTTGCTGTTCTCGTAGAGTCCGGTGAGTCCGCCCATAGACGAACCGGTGAAGTAGACATATCCGTCTATCCATTGGCAACCGTTGTTATGTATGGTCTTCTTGCTGCCCACGGGGGTGATGGTCTTGACATAGCCCACGCTGAGGTCGGCAGCGCTGACCGATGCCAGCAGGAGGTTCTCGCAGTCGTTGGTGACGCTTACAGCCTTGCCGCCCAGCGTCAGTTCGTTGCCTGCCTTACCCTTTATGCGTCCGTTGAAGTAGAGGTTGCCGTTGGCATAGACCACCTTGTCCAGGAACGCGCTGGCGGCGATGCCCTCTGCGGTAAGGCTCTTGACAAAGTAGCCGTCCTTGTCTAACTTGGCAAGGAAAAGGTCGCCCACCACACCCTGAGAGTCACCATCCCATTCGGTAGTGTTCTTTGCGGTGAGTGTCTCTACGGTTCCGTCGGTCTTCTTCAGATACATCTCGGTGCGGAAGTTACCGGTGAGATAGATGCCACCATCCTCGTCGACAGCCACGCCATAGACCGACATGTTGTCCTTGGTGAATCCCCTCTTGCGCTTCTCTACCTTGCCCGCGATGAGGTGCGACCACTCCAGGCTGCCGTTCTCGGCTATCTTGAGCACCAGGTAGCGGTACTCGCCGCTGACATTGCCCATGTCCTTGATGGTGGTCACATGGCCCGTGGGGTCTACATATTCTACCAGGTTGTCATAGCCAGCCTCTGCCACCCATGCGCGGGTCTTGAGTACAGCCAGCAGTCCACCGTCCTTGGTAGAGACGATGTGCGACTTGTCGTGCGCGATGTCGCCTTTGCGCGTATAGGCGTTCCAGACGATAGATCCGGCGTTGCTCACCTTCTGCAGAAACATGTTGCCATTTTTGCTGGTGCCCGTGTAAGGACTACCCACGATGGCGGCGCCGTCGGCGCCCGTGACCTGTTCGCCGTCAAACCAGAGGTTGACCTGTGAGGCCCCGGAGTTGGTGCCCCATGTGGTAGCCACATAGTAGTCGCCGCCCGAGGCTTTGACCATACCGATGATGTTGTCGCCAGCCGATGTGGCGCCGTCTACGGTGTGTGCCCAGTTGAAGGTCACTGCAGGCTGGGTCTCTGCCAGCGATGCGGTGGCGAGCATGAAAAATGCTGCCAGAAAGAGTGTAATTTTCTTCATACTTGTTTGTGTTTTGGTTATTATTGTCTTCATTGTCATAGTCATTCCGTTAGAAATATATGCCCGCAGCCAGGGTCAGGCCCATGCCGTGAGCGGTCAGCGCATAGCGGCTGTAGCGCCAGTCGGCGCGCACAAAGGGGTGGAAGCGCGGGCTGGCCTTGTAGGATGTCTCGATGGCGGCGCCGGTAGACCAGGCGGGGTGGGCGAGGGTCTCATAGGCATGCATCACCGGCGTAGCCATGGTGCCCTCGATGTGGTCGGCGTGGGCGTCGGTATGCCATGTCCGCGAGGCGGTGGCCTGGAGGCGAGTAAGCATGTGGCGAGACTCTACCGCGGCAGTGAGCGTCAGTGCCGACTGCCATGACCTAACCCGCAACTGCCGATAAGGTTCGGCATATTCCTCATGGTAGTCGCAGTAGGCGGTACCCGCCTGCAGCGCCCAGTAGCCCCGGCGGCAGGCTATGGGCAGCGCGTGCTGCCAGAGTGCGTCGGCACCTATGCGCAGGGTGGTGAGGCGGTACATCTCGGCAATGGCTATCTGCGGGTAGATATTGTCTTGAGCCGTGCCGAAGATGTGCTCGAAGCCCTGGCGCCGCTGCCACTCCTCGCTGAGCCGCAAGCCCAACGTGTGGCGCCCCACTGTCGACCTGCCGATGCAGCCGCAGCGTGGCGAGAGGCAGCTGGTTGAGCGAAGAGATAATCTTCTCAATCTCTGTAAACTCATATCCCGCCTGGGCGAAGGCACCACGCTGGCTGTCGCGTCGCTGGCGGTAGCTGAGCATGCCCCCTAAAGAGTGGCCTTGGTAGTAGGTAGAGGTGTTGGCTCCCCTGAAGCGGTAGTAGTCGTTGCCCATGCCCGTGAGGTGATAAATGGTGGGCATGCTCACCTCGTTGTAGAGTTTCACCTCGTTGGTCTGCTTGTAGCGTCGGGCGCTCACAGCCATGCCCATGACGCCGGTGCCCACCTGGGTCGAGACGCCCACCCGAGCCATCAGGTTGCCCGAGAGGTTCTTGGGGCGTGGGTCGCGGGTGCGGAACTCCATCCGGGCGGTGTATTCGCCCTCGGCAGCGATGTTCCATCGGCCCAAAGGATAGGAGAAGCCACCCATAAAGTGGTAATACTCACCATGCGTGTTGCCCCCCACGGTGTCGGCCATCAGGTAGGGGTTGAGCAGCTGGTAGTCTGTGGTCTCGCTGAAGCGTACGTTGCGCGTGGTGCCGTTGCGGTAAGCCGCATTGCCCCACAGCGTGGCTTTGCCCTTGTGCAGATAGGCGTCGATGCAGCCGTAACCCGTGCTGCTGCCCGTGCCGTCTTCGAGTCGCGCGGGGCGTGAAGCCTTGCTGTAGTCCATGCCTGCCTGCAGCCTGTTGATAGAGGCGCTGTAGCGGTAGCTCTGCATGGCTGGGTTGAGGTAGAGCGCGGCACCGAAATCGGCCGACGGCATCTGCGTCTGCCACATACGTGCCGACAGCGAGGTGTGGGTGCTGTCATTCTGCTGCGCCGTGAGGGTGGCGGGCGCTGCCATGAGCATGGCTGTGGCAAGGAGCACCGTCATGGAGGTGGTAGAGGTATCGTGTTTCATCTTCTACTGCTTGGGAGTTATGCCATCATAGGTCACAGTGTTCGCCTTGGTACCGGCGGCGTCGATGGCGGTATGCTGCAGCTCGACGATAGAGGGTATGCACTCGGTGTTGAAGTCCTCGGTCGAGTTGTTGGTGTCCAGCAGGTGCATGGTGCCGTCGGCGTTGAGATACTGGAGCTTCCGGCGCACGCTGCGGAAGAATCGGGTCTCGTCCTTGTCAATCTTGCCGCAGTGGGTCCAGCCTGCGTCGACCGACGGGGGCAGGATATTCCACAGGCGCTTGGCCTCGATGCTGCAGTTGACCCCGTCGACTATCCACGCGTTGGGCATCTTGTACGCATCCTGCTGCATGGGGAACGTGCCGGCAGGCAGATACATCGTATAATAATAGGTATACTTGTAGTCCTTAAGGTACTGCGCCTTGTCGATAGGAATACGCGCCAGGGCGTAGGAGGTAAATCCTCGGTTGTGCAACACGTAGAACGACTCGGTATAACAATACCACTTGTCGAGATTGGGCACCGTCTCGCTGTCGATGTCCATGTGTTCGGGGTGGGTGGAAATGTCGTACCACTCAAAGTCGGCGGCGCTCAGGTCAAAGGAGTTGGGGTTGGCGTTGCGGTGGTCTATGCCCGTGTCGCAGAGCAGCAGCGAGTGGCCAGGCTGCACGGGGTGGTCGGTACCGCTGCCGGGTATCACGTAGAGCGACCAAATGGTCATGGTGTCCTTGCGTATGTCGGGGGTGTACTCGAAATACTGGGTAGACTTGAACTTCGACTCGCAGAAAGCCAGTCCGTCGGCATAGAGCACGTGGTCGGTGTTGTTGTAAATCTTGATGTAGCTGTCGCCATAATACTGCAGTCCAGAACTGCGCAACGTGCCGGCGAAGAATATCTCCTCGATGATGAAGTCGTCGTTGTCGGCCGACAGAAACGTCTCTATCTGCACCTGTCGGCTGCTCCCGGTAATCTGTACGTTCTCAGCCTTGCCGGTAAGTCGGCCTTTGGCCTGCGCCGTCTCGTCGTTGGCGTTGTGGGCGGTATAGGTGATGTCGGCAGAGTAGACCATATCGTAGAGCCCCTCGGCGAGGGTGATGCCCTCGGTCGACGACAGGGTGGTGATGACGCCGGTGGTGAGGTTGGTAATCTTTATCTGCTGGCTGTTGATTTGCATGCCGCTTATCCCCACGGGCGGCGTAACGGCAATCTGTGTGGCGGTGTGGCGGGTGCTGCCTGTCTCCAGGTCGGAGCATGCTGCCAGCACGCTCAGCGCCATGATGTAGAGTATAAGTCTTGTCTTCATATTCCTGTTTGCTGTTAGGGTTGTCTGTTATAGGCTCAAGCCCGCCTCGACTCCGAAGTAGGGTGAGGCATTGCGCCTGATGGTGCGCCCATTGGCGGTGTAGTCGGGCAGATAGTCCAATATCTTGTTGGCGAAGAACGACAGGCGCATCATGCGGCCTATCTCCTTGGTCACTTTCAGATTGACGATGGCCGACATGGGCACCGTGAACGGACGGAAGAGGTCGGCGTTGTAGTTGCGGGTGAGCTGGGAGAGTCGGGGGTCGTTGAGGCTCTCCGTGGTGTAAGGATGCAGTTGGCCGTCGCTGGCTGCGATGTAGGCCATGGGCGTGCCGTTTTTCCACATCTGGCGGGTGTGTATCATCCACATGCACTGCACCGAGGTGGTGAATATCAGCCGCCACTCGGGTATCTGCGTATCAAAGGTCACATTGGTGTTGACGCGGTCGTTGAGTCTTCCGTCGTTCCAGTCGTAAAGCCCCACATACTGCTCGCGCACTGGCTGGTTGTCTATCACTGTGCTCACGGCGTCGAACATGGATTGGCTGTTGGTGTAGTGCGTACGAAACCACGCTCCGGTGACATTGATACGGGTGCGCAGAGCGTGGATGCGCTGCGAGGTGAAGGCCAGTTCTATGCCCTGCTTCACCAGTCGGCTGCCGTTGCCCGCCTTCTGATAGCCGTCGAGCACCTGCCGCTCTGTGTAGGGCAGCGAGTGATAGTCGCGGCCTGCCTGCATCTGGCTCACATCGTAAGCCCTGTAGGCATAGGAACCATAGATGGCGGCATATCTGAACCCGTCGTTCATCGTCTCCCTGAAATAGTCTATCGACAGCGTATTGTCGTGCCAGTCGAGGTCTACTCTCACCTCCCACTTGTGGTTGCGGGCGGGAGAAAGGTGGTAGTTGGTGGGGTCCTGGATGTAGGTGTGTACCACAAAACAGCTGTTCTGTGCCGGTGAAGACGCGTCGTAATACGCCAGAGATATGAAATTGCTGTAGTAACGGTCGGGGTAAAGATAGTTGAGGGTAGGCATCTTGGTGGTGATGCCATATCCGGCGTTGAGGGAGATGGCCATAGGTTCGCCGCCCACCGTCAGCTTGGGCAGATGCCAACCCATATTGATGCGCGGGTCGGCATATATGCGTCCGCTCATGTCGTATCGGCTGGCCAGCCCAGGCATCATTGCCAGTCGCAGTCCTGCCATGAGGTCTATGGTGCTCCTGCCCAGACTCCAGCGCATCTGCTCTTCGCCGAAGGCAGACAGATTCTGCAGCGAAGGGATGTCCTTGTATCGGCGCGGGCGTGAACTCCATCCCGTGACGCTCAGCGGGCGGTGCATGTCGTAGACCTGTCCGCGCCCGAAGTTCTTGGCGATGTCCCAGTTGAGGCCCACCTTGAGGGTGTGGGTGGCTCTGCCGGTCTTGAAGTCCATCACCCCTTTGGCCTTGACATATGCGCTGAACGGTTTGCCGTCGCAGAGATAGTGGGCGATGTACTCGGCAAAGACCGCTTGGGCTTCGTTCTCACCGTCGGTCCATGACAGCGGCACTATGCCATAACGTTGCGGATCCACGAGGCGTGTCTGTCGGAGCCGGTCGGTCTGAAGGCTCACCATAGAGTTGACTGCCACTTCGCTCCACACCGACTTGCGGGGTTTCAGCATGAAATTGTTGGTCATCGCGATGCGGTTGTACGACGAGCGGTATTCGTCTATGTGTCCGTAGTTGAGGTCGGGGTCGGCCTTGGCATTGTCAAACGACCCCTGATAGTCCAGCGCCGAGTTCCAACTCCATGAGTATGCCTTCCTGTCGGCCTGAGGGTGTATCTCAGTGACGCCGTCAGACGCTTGTAGTTCTCCAGGTTGTCAGTAGGGTCGGTCTTGGAGTCGAGGTAGCCTAAGTCCATGTTGAGAAGCGACGTTCCCCGCTGGTTGAGGTTGACTCCCTTGCCAGCCGAGAAGAGCTTGCTGTAGCCATCGGCCTTGAAACGCACCGTCAGCGGCATGGCGCGTCGTATCTTGCGTATGCTGACCAGTCCGCTGGTGAGGTTGCCATACTCTGCAGAGGGTATTCCGCGCATCACCTCTACGCTCTCGATGTCGTCGGTGGAGATGGCGCGCATGTCTACGCCACTGTTGGTGATGTTGCGGCTGCCCTCTGCCGATGACGACGAGGAGGAAGACTGCGTGCCGCCCAAGGGCGAGTATTGGAGGTTGGCATCGGTCATCAGCGGCACGCCGTCGATGACAAACTGGGTGCCCAGCGAGGTGATGGAGTAGTTGTTGCTTCTCGTCTCCGTGCCGTAGGCGCCCATCGTGCCGGTCTCGCGGAGCGTGATGAGATTGGCCTGACCCATGTTGGGGTCCTTGGCATATCCGCCGGGCAACAGCTCCATCAGGTCGGCTATGCTGTTGGGCTGGAGATGCCTCATGGCGTCGCGGCCGATAACCGACGAGGTCGTCTGTCCCTGTCCGGTGCGCGCCGTCACAACCACCTCGCCCAGGGTGCTCACGTCCTCAGACATCCTGTAGACTCCCTGTCGGGTGGCGGTCACGGTGAGCGTCTTATACCCTAAAATGGTGATGCGTATCTTCGTGCCCACCATCCGTTGGGGAAGTTCAAACCGTCCGTCGGCGTCGGTGATGGTCTGCCATTTGCCCTGCGCCACGGCGCTCACCACTGCCCCCGCCAAGGGGTCGCCCGAGCGGCTGTCGATGACGACCGACGCTACATTCTGCGCCCATGTCAGGGTGGCGCACATCATCCATAATAGCAGCGTGGAGTATATTCTCATGCTTGTCTTAACCTCTAATAATTAACCAGATGCAAAGTTATTGCAATCAGGATACTGCGGCAATACCCAAAAATAAGTATTTTCATCGCCTCGTCCATCGTGCTGGGAAGCAGGGGTATCAGGTCGGTCGGCATGAGCATTAAGCAAGCAAGAGAATATGGATAGGAATGGCGGCTTTTTTATAAAACATTTGGTAACTATATACTTTTAACCCCCGAAAGGTATATAGTTACCAAAAACAATGGCAATGATATGGATGTTTAGCCAATAATAAAGGGCTGAATTCCAAGCGAGGAATCCAGCCCTAATTCTTTATGCTCAAAAAAAGTTTTGCGGACAGCGATATTTTTAATCTGATGCTGCTGTTTTTGGAACACTGTGTTCTCTGCCATGAAGGATTTGGGCAATCTGTCCCACCCGAAACCATTGTTCA
>OOBO01002225.1_pt1 | contig 11183 bp, 9 predicted proteins | sample 1671031 | NCBI WGS metagenome assembly OOBO01 (sample SAMN06348115, study PRJEB24527) | human gut metagenome | biome: human gut; feature: ankylosing spondylitis patient; material: feces | host: Homo sapiens | place: China | collected 2015-10 | reverse complement strand
TTCTGTTTGATGGAAAAACGGTTATCAGACCGGAAGAATTAGAAGATTTAGATACAGATGAATCTTCCATATTAGAGCATAAAAATTATGCAGAAACACTGAAAGCTTCACGGGATAATATTGCAATTTGTAAGAAATCTACTAGATATGGGATTGATTTTGTGATGCTTGGGATGGAGAGTCAGGAACATATTCATTATGCAATGCCTATGAGAATAATGGGTTATGACTATGGAGCATACAAAAAGCAGTATGATAATAATGCAGTAAAGTATAAGAATGGCAAGGGATTATCTTCGGATGAATTTTTGTCTAAAATGAGAAAAACAGACAAATTTATACCAGTGATCACGGCTGTTATTTATTATGGTGAACGACCGTGGGATGGCGCAGTATCATTACATGGGATGTTAGATATTCCCAAGCAATTCAGCCGTTATGTAAATGATTATAAAATGATATTGATCGAGGCTGGAAATAATAATTTAAAGTTACATAATGTCAACAACAGAGACTTGTTCAACTTAGTGGGAATGTTGATCGATAAAAGGGAGACACCTGGAAAAAGAAAAGAGCAGGCGATTCATTATGTTAAAAAGAATCATGTCGATACAACTGTGATCAGGGCAGTGACAAGTGTAATGAACAGTAAAATGGATTATCAATTATTGGAGCGGAAAGGAGAAAATGAAATGTTTACCGTATTTGAAGAGACATGGAAAGATGGGGAACAGGCAGGAAGAACGGAAGGAAGAGCGGAAGAAATCATTGCGGCAGGATATGAATTTGGTCTTTCAGAGAAAACCATTTTAGAACGTTTACAGAAAAAACTTGCAATAACTCCGCAGAAAGCCCGGGAATATCTTGCAACTTACACAAAAGAGCCCGAGCAGTACTGCTAAATTATAAATACTGTGCCATTTATTAGAAAAACTACTATAAAACCTCTGCTTTTTCAAAAAATAGTTCTTTTTATAACACTTTATGTAACGCCCTGAATGTTATAGTTAGTATAACAAAAAGGACAAATATGTTTTTTTGCAGCCTTGGCAAAAAGTGCAGCGAGATAAACATTAAAATGGAAGGAAGAGGTTTACGCAGATGAAAAAGGAAATGATGGAAAACGCTACAGGCGTAAAATTAACCAAAAAAGCCAGCAAAAACGTGATCAGATCGTTATCGGTCGGACTGGCAGCAATGATGGCATTATCTACTCCGATTGCAGCATTTGCTGAGGATGCAGATGGACAGAATAGCAGTGAAACAACACCGGAAGAGAGTACAACAACTGTAACAACACAGAAATCTGCAGCAGAACAGGTGGGAGAAGTTCAGAAAGCCGCTGAAGAAACGAGCAAAACAATAGAAGCAGCAAAAGATGCGGTAAATGCAGCAGTCGATACAACATTTGCGGATGGCAGTGGCGCAGACCAGGCGACAAAAGATGCAGCAGGTGAATTAGATGCTGCCGCAAACGGAACATTCGAAGGCGGTACAGATGTGAATGTGGCAGAAGAAATAGTTGACAAAACAATGGATCGCATAAAAGATGCGTCAGATGCCGCAACAGATACCGACGCAGCTCTTGATAAGGCAGATAAAAAAGCAGATGAGGCAAATACAATTGCGGATGATGCAAAGAAAGAGCAGCAGGAAGCACAAGACGCATTTGATAAAGCACAAGCCGGAATTGATTCTGCAACAGACATTGAGGATGCGAAGAATGCTTACAATCAGGCAGCTGGTATTGTAGGCGATGCACAGAAAGCGTATGAGACTGCCAAAGCAGCTTATGACAGCAAAGTAGCCGAATACAATACAGCGTTAGACGAGCTTAAGGCGGCACAGGCAGCTTATGATACAGCAGTTGCCGAAGCAAGTACCGAGGCAGCGGCAGCCGCAGCAAATCTTGCAGCAGTTCAGGAGAAAGCGAAGGCTCTTCAGGCGGCAGCAGAGGAAGCAAAAACAGCAATTCCGGAGCTTACCGATGCACAGAAAGCAGCACTTGAGATCATCGCTCTGGAAAAAGAACGTGCAGGGGATACCTCCACAAACTGGAGAAAAGAAGATGAGCTGTTCAAAGTGATCCTTAAGAATTACTACATTCCGGAACTTGCCAAGGGAGAACTTGTTGACTGCAAGTGGACCTGGAATCGGAATGATAACAAAAACTATTGTGAGGTGACATACAAAGATGTGGCAGGTGCCCCACACACCGTATATCTGAACTACAAGCTCAACGATACTCGCGATGATCTTGTTATTTTCGAGAAGGCAGAAGAAGTGGTTTCCTATGATGTGAAGGGCACAGACGGAAGCCTTGCATTCAATATCAATGCAGAGAACTTCCCGGCAGATAAGCTTCAGAATGATCAGGATACCGCAGTTTATGAGAATAACGGGGTGGTATACACTATCGTAAATATAGGCGGACAGTTCTATGTGGTCGACTCAGCTTCTACGGACGTTGAAGTGAACAATAACTACAACAGCGAACAATATGAAATTACCGGTGAGAAAAAGACCACCTATTCAGTGGATGAAAATGGAAAACTGGTCAAAACGGTAAAACAAAACGTTTCCGAGATCACATACACGCAAGCTGGCTTATCTTCCGATAAGACATATGACAGTGTCAAGGCAGCAGAAAAGGATCTGGCCGATAAAAAAGCAACATTGAAAGACGGAGATAAAGATGTCGAGACGTCCATGAGCGCAACAGCGACTGCAAATGTGACCGTAAGCCAGAAAACTACATTTACGACAACCATTGATTTATCGAAAATTGTTGTTGAAATGGAAAAAATCAATAATGATAACGATAAATACGAGAAGGAAAATGCCAAGATCGCAGCAACGGAACTTTTTGCTAAATTCACCAACAAAGAGGCGTTAGAGAACTTGCTTGGCGGCGATTATAAGATCGAAAGTATTAATAAAGATAATGCAAAAGTGAATGCTACAGATCAGTACAAAAATACTTCCGGCAGATTGGTAGATTGGTTTGCAGATTCTGCTTCCTATAAAAACGTATTTTCAGGCACGATCATTATTACTTATTCTCAGACAGTGACTGCAAAAGCAGACGCTGAGAAATCCGAGACAAATGCTGTAAATGCAGCGGATAATAAAAATCTGGAAGAGTTAAAAGGTCAGGCGTATGATGCTGCAAAAGCAGATGCAGAAAAACTCCTTGGAGATGCAGTTTCCCAGAATAAGAAGATTACAGACAGCCTGAAAACTGGAGAACTGCATATTAACGGTTATGAAGGCTGGAATGGAAAACATAACTCCAACGTAGCGATCAAAATCCATTATGCTGATGACACATTCACAGAGGGAGAGAAGACAACGGATCAGGCAGTTGTTGACGAGAAGAACAGCTCCACAACCTTATCCGTTTCCTACACCGGAACTTATCAGCAGAAAAATTCCAAAGATCTTGGTGCGCAGACCGTGGAAACACAGAAATACAATCAGACTGCCAAGGCAGAGGAAAAAACAGCTTATACAAGCAACAAATATTATGATGAATATAAGAAAACAGGAGAAATCAATGAAGGAATCTGGCTCACCGGAAAAGATGATGATCGTTTCCCGGGACATGAAAGCTTAAAGAGCTTCTATGATTTCAAAGATGCAGCATTAAAAGCGGAGGCTGAAAGAGCAGAGAAAGTAGCAAAAGCGGATGCGATCATTGACGCAGCAAAGAATGCGGTGGAAAAAGTTGATAAAGCAAAAGCAGATGCGGACAGCTTAAAGGATAAGCTTACAGCACTTCTTGCAAGCCAGAACTACACAGCAGATCAGGTAAAAGAGTTAGAGGGACAGATCAGCGCGGCAGAGATAAAATTAAAAGAGGCAGAGGACATGGCAAAAGACCTGACAGATAAGTTAGGAATTGCAGGAGAAACACTGGCTGATAAGATCACAGAACTCACCCCTGCACCGGCTCCGGGCGAAGGCGGTTCCACAACGACACCGGGTGGCACAACTACCCCATCTGGCACTGAAACGACACCGGGCGGCGCAGCCACAACACCTGCAGGCACTGTAACTACAGCAGCGGCTCCGGCAAGTGCAGCCACAATTGTTACAACAGCCACAGCAGATGCAGCACCGGTTCAGATTGCAGAGACACCGGTAGCGCTTGCAGCAGCTGCAACACCAGCGGCAGTAACGAGAACAGCAGCGGTTGCAAATGCAAATGCCGCAGCTGATGCTGACACAGATGTGACAATTGCGGACGAGAAGACACCTCTTGCAGCGAACGGAGCACAGGAGAGCACGACAATTGCCGATGAGGAAACTCCACTTGCAGCAGAGGCTGGCGCAGTGGAAAACAAACAGCAGGAGAAAATGTCCTGGTGGTGGTTACTCATCATTGCACTTCTTGGTGTAACCGGCGAGGAAATGTACCGCAGAAATAAAAAGAAAAAAGCAGAAGCAGCTCAGAAAGATGAGAAATAAATTTTAACAGTAAGGCGCATCCAAAAGGTGCGCCTTTTCTAAAACATCCATTGCAAAAAAATAAAATACGGAGTATTCTGAAAACAGGAAAAATATGATCCGTAATTTGTATACAAGGAAACAAAATCTATGAAAAAAAAGAAAACACTCATAATCTGCATGCTTCTTGGCATAATGCTCCTGACTTCCTGCAGAAAAACAGATCATCAGGATCAGGCGCCAGTCGCCACAGAGCAGACATCCGGAGACAGCCGGCAAACGACAGAAGAACCTGCGGAAACCGTCGGCGGATCGGAAGAGTCAACGGAAGCAGCCGGGACAGCCCAAGCGGCAGCAAAAGCCGTGGAAAGCACAGAATCTTCTGAATATGCAGAACGTAAAAGCATCATCATCACAGCCACAAACGAGTGCGGCATCGACATTGGGATGTTTTCTGTGATCGATCCGATCAGCGGCGAACAGTACAATATCAGTGCGATCGCAGATGGACAGTCTGTTTCCATGCCGGTAGAGTGGCCGGTGGAGATCACAGATTTTCAGTGGGCACTTTATAATCAGAACGGCGAACTCTGTGTTGAGGCGACCACGGATATCAGTCAGGCGGAGAGCGGAGTGACCTTACTTCTCACCGGAGACGGAAATCTGGATGATGTACAGGAGATCTTTGAATAATGTAGACGATCTGATACAGACAATTCTGCCTGTACAGGGCAGTCAGGACAGAAATGATAAAAACAGGGGGTACTCATGGAAGAAAGAAGAGAAATATCGAGGGTAGAATACAAGACAAATGGTGTTGTCGTAATCTGCGATACACAGGAAAAAATTTACGTGGACGTGAAAGACATCAGTCCGTTAGGCATGGGAATCTGTGTGCCGGAGGGGCATGAAGGCCTTCTCGGAAAACAGGTGATCATTGTGGCAGAAACACTGATCATGTATGCGGAGGTTTCCCGCGAAGAAAAGCAGGAAGACGGCTCCACATTCATTGGTGTGCATGCGATAAAATTTACAGATGATGTTCTGCAGTATCTGTTTTCACACATTGGCTGATGAAACTAATCTTCTAAGCTCGCAGTTCCCGAGCAGTTGATCCCAGAAATGCTCAAGAGGAATCTCTTCATACTGGCAGATCAGGCTGCAGTCTAAGGCTCCATGGGCAACGATCAGTACATTTTTTCCGGAAACAAATTCCGGCGTCAAAACATCATGGATAAAAGAGCCGCTGCGGGCATACAAATGCTCAAGACTTTCCGCACCATCTACAGCATGATAATGGACAGGATCATGGAACAGCGTGTATACCGGACAATCCGGTTTCTGTGTGACATGTTCTGTTCCTTCATACATGCCAAATCCCATCTCGCGGAGACGGTCGTCCGTCAGGATCGGTGTGCCGCTCCCTTCCAGAAAAATTTCAGCAGTCTCCTGCGCACGCTGTAAGGGAGAACAATAGCAGATATCAAATCGCAGATTCCCATACTTTTTCCGCGCGTCTCTCGCCATCTGGCGGCCTTCTTCATTCAAAGGAATATCTTCGCTTCCCTGCAGGCGGCGGTCTGCATTCCAGTCAGTTTTTCCGTGTCTCATGATATATAACATAATAAACAAAGTCCTTTCTTCTTATATATAGTAAAAATCGTAAACGCATTGCGGGCTCAATTCGCGGTGCGATTGAATTATATCCTATATTTTGTTAAAATGAAACCCTAATCAAAAAACAGCAGCGGCACAAAGCAGGAAATTGCATGACAGCTATTAATTTTATAGGAAAACTACCGATATATGAGTTAGAAAAATAAGCGTTCCGGCATTTACAGAGATCCGGACCGCAACCATGGAAGAACACAGGATTATGCACACGGAGGTGTAGAACAATGGCAATAGAGGCTATGAAAGGGGCAGGGATGTCCTACGCGGGAAGTTCATCCGCATCAGATGTAAAAGCAGAGAGTCAGGCAAAAGTGGAAACTGCATCCAACGCAGCAGCTTCTGATGATCTCATGAAGAAAACCATTCAGATCGACACGAAAGAGACTGACAAAAGCGGCAAAGACGGAAACCGGGACGACAGTCAGGCAAAGCAGACGATCTCTGAGAATTCCCAGATCAAGAAAGCAGTTGACGAGATCAATAAAAAGGCGCACAATTCCGAGGCAGTCTTCGGAATCCATGATGCAACCAACCGTGTCACTATCAAGATCGTTGACAAAGACACGAAGAAAGTCCTGAAAGAATATCCGCCGGAGAAAACCCTGGACATGATCGCAAAAGTCTGGGAGATGGCAGGATTATTAGTAGATCAGAAACTGTAGATCACTGTCCAGAAGGCAGGAACAGCAATAGACAAGTGACAGATGAAAACAGAAAATGATATAAACAAGTTACAAAACTGAAAGGAGCAGGATTATGCCAATCAGAATCACAGGTTTGAACTCAGGATTAGATACCGAAGCGATTATCTCTGCATTAGTATCTTCTTACAGTTACAAGACCAATAAATACAAAAAAGCACAGACCAAGCTCTCTTGGAAACAGGATGCATGGAAGACACTGAATACGAAAGTATACAGCTTCTACACAAGCTTGGACAGTCTGCGTTTCTCTAAAAACTACAATTTGAAATCAACCAAAGTATCTGATTCCACAAAAGCGACGGTGACTGCCAGCAGCTCTGCGCCAAACGGTACCCAGAAGCTCAACATCCTTCAGGTAGCACAGGCAGGATACTTGACCGGTGGTAAATTAGATGACAGCACTACAACCGGAACCACACTCGCTGAGTTGGGCTACACAGGCGGAAACGGTACGATCACCTTGACAAAAGGTGATGGCACAAAGAAGACTATCGAAGTCAGCCAGGGCACTACGGTCAACAGCTTTATCAATTCTTTGAAAGAAGCTGGCGTGAATGCAAGCTATGATGATATCAACAAACGTATCTTCGTGAGCTCCAAAGATACCGGTAAGGACAATGACTTTACATTGACTGGTGGCAATGTGGATGGGGCGAATGCGTTGACGAAATTGGGACTGAATGTAAAATCAGATGCGACAGACGCAACCTATAAAACCTACATGCAGTATTATGGTGATGGAACGCAGTCAGGTATCACAGCAAAAGTAAATGAAGCGATCAAAGCCTATCAGGATGCACAGGCAGCCTACAAAAAGGCAAGTGCAGAGAATAGTAACTTAAGCGCAGCTTATGGTTATGCATCTGCTTATTCTGCAATGAAAGAGGCATTTAAAAAGAGCGGATTAAATACAACACAGCAGGAAGAACTGACAAAGCTGCTCCAGATGTCTGCAACAGATCGTGCAAAATCAGTTGTCACAAGTGATGGCACTATTTACACTGCTGAGACAAGCGATGCGGATGGCAATACCATTTTCTCTTATGGAGAAGGCGACAATAAGAAATACATTAAATCAGTGAATACTTACACAGATACAAATGGAAAGAGTTATACACGTACAGATGTAGACGGAACCAAGCTTATCAAGGACGGAAAAGAATATACTGCTACAGGCGAGAAGGATGCAGATGGTAATGCCACATACAAAGATGCGGATGGCAATGTAGTTTCTATTAAGGTTAACACAAGCTATTACGCTACAACTGCAACTGAGGAAGAAACAAATTACTATCAGATTACCGACGCAGATGGCAATACTTATGCGCAGGATGATACATTACTCTATGTCGATAAAAGCGGAAACAAATATTATGAAGAAAACGGTAAGCTGATTCAGACTACCGGAGAGAAAGCTGACGATGGAACCTGGGTAAAATCTGCAAATGCCAAAGAGGTAAGCTTTGATGCAGATAAGAAAGCCAAAGCAAAACAGACAGTTTACAATCAAGGCGCAGAGTTAAGTGACGTTGTGACAGGAACAAAGGCATATACTTCATTAGCAGAGAGCGCACAGAAGAAAATGTCACTTTCAGATGATGAGATGAGCACATATCTCTCAACATTGACAACCAACATTGGCACCGTAAATTCCTATGAGAATGGAACAGATACATTAGGAGATGACAGTAATTACACCAGAGAAAAAGTGATTGCCAATATCCAGTCGGCATATAGAACTGGTGGATCAACTGCGGTTACAGCGGAGGTAAACAAATACGCACAGATTATCAGTGATAATAAAACAGCAATGACTGACAGCCAGAAAATCATGGATGATAATCAGGTGCTTGCAGATATTGCAGCTATGGAAGACGGAGATGAGAAGACAAAAGCCATTGAGTCTTTCGTAAGCCAGGTAAAAACTGTTCAAGACATTACAACCAATCCGAGCGTTGAATACAACATAGATGCAAAGAAAATCGACGGCTGCGATTCTAAGATTACATTAAATGGAATCGAGTATATAGGAAGCTCCAATTCTTTCTCAATCAATGGATTAAACATTACGGCACAGGTTGTAACTGGTGATGGAGATGCGAATGCGATCAGCATTACAACAGCCACCGATACACAGGGAATCTATGATAAGATTAAGGACTTCCTGTCACAGTACAACAGCCTGATCAATGAGATCACATCTCTGTACAATGCAGATTCCGCAAAAGGCTATGAGCCTCTGACAGATGATGAAAAAGATGCAATGTCTGACACAGAAGTAGAGAAGTGGGAGCAGAAGATTAAAGATTCTCTGTTGAGACGAGATGATAATCTGGAAAGCCTTATGAGCGCTATGACTTCTGCAATGAGCGGTGCGGTTGAGGTAAACGGAAAGAAAATGTATTTGTCCAATTTTGGAATCAAGACATTAGGATATCTGAATGCACCGGCAAATCAGCAGAATGCTTATCATATTGATGGCGATGAAGATGATGCTAATTCTTCCGGTAATACAGATAAGCTGATGACTGCAATTACCAATGATCCGGATACGGTGATCAATTTCATGCAGGGACTGGCAGATAACTTATATAAGTCAGTTCATACCAAAATGCAGTCCTCACCCTTGAGCAGTATTTACACTGTATATAATGATAAGGAGATGGCGTCAGAGTATAGCGATTACACAGATTTGATCAAGAAATGGGAAGAAAAATTACAGGACAAAGAAGATTATTATTATAAAAAGTTCTCTTCTATGGAGACGGCACTTTCTAAACTGAACAGCCAGACATCATCATTAAGTGGTTTATTTGGCGGTTGATGTATGAGATAATGAGCGAAAGTGAGAATTACAAAGCAGAGCAGATATAAATTTATCTGCTCTGCTTAATACACAATAAAGACCAGGAGGGTATTATGTTAGCGAATCAGGGATATGCAGCGTATGCTAACAACAAAATTATGACAGCATCACCGGCGGAGCTGACACTGATGCTGTATGAAGGAGCAATTAAATTTGCCAATCTTGCAATCGTCGGGATTGAGGAAAAGGATATTCAGAAAGCACATACGAATATTATCAAAGTAGAACGGATTATTGAAGAATTTCAATCCACATTGGATCATAAATATCCGGTTGCGAAAGACTTTGACGAGGTTTATTCTTATCTCATGATCCGGCTTCGTGAAGCTAATATGAAAAAAGACAAAGAGATTATGGAAGAAGTGTTAAAACATCTGCGTACCATGCGTGACACCTGGAAAGAAGTGATGCGTACCGGCAGAACACATTAATGGAGAATGGTACTATGGCAGACAACCAGTATATTACAATCATGCTACAAAGCCTTCAGAAGAAAGAGAAGGTTTTAAACAGCATCATACAGATCAATAAGCGTCAGAAAGAAGAACTGGAGAATCCATCTTTAGATCCGGACGACTTTGATAAGACAGTAGAAGAAAAATCAAAACTCATAGAACAGCTAGAGCTGTTGGATAATGGCTTTGAGAAACTGTATGAAAAAGTACGTGAAGAACTGCAGACGAATAAAGAACTTTATAAGGATGAAATTCTTAAAATGCAGGGCTGTATACGCACGTTAACAGACAGAAGCATGGAAATTCAGGCACAGGAAGCCAGAAATAAGCAATTGATGGAGCAGAAGTTCGCAAGTGTGAAGAAACAGGTAAAAGAAATCCGTTCCAGCCAGAAAGTTGTGAACCAATACTACAAGAATATGATGAAGAAGGGCTATGTAGAGCCGCAATTTCTTGACAATAAGAAATAATAATTTATAATGCAAGATATATGACAAATTTTGCACTAAGGTAATGAGGATAATTCATATCTGGGGGAGATGAATTATCTTTGAAAAATAGTATGCATTATGTAAAACCAAAAGATACCAATGATAAGGAGGTAACGTATATGCCTACGATGGATATGATTGAGTATGAACGAGTAAATTATGTCAAGGAAATGCAGGATTATTTGCGAAACCTAAAAAAATTGAGTAAGAATGAAGCAAAAGAGAAGTCTTTTCAAAATTTAGTGAAAAGTGAGATTATTTGCGAAAATGGAGAGTTTACGGAACGTTTTGCATATAAAAAATAATTTTACGATAGAAAAGAGAAGGTTATGTATAGCATTTTACCCAATTTAGTAATAGCTTTTCATGGCTGCGACGAAGAAAGTTTTGAAAAAGTGTTATACCATCATGAAGATTTAAAACCAAGTAACAACTCATATGATTGGTTGGGAAATGGTATATATTTTTGGGAAGATAGTGTTGATAGAGCACAACAGTGGGCAATTTCCTCTTGTGAGAGATATAATAAAAAACATCCGGATGA
>OOBO01002222.1_pt1 | contig 11185 bp, 10 predicted proteins | sample 1671031 | NCBI WGS metagenome assembly OOBO01 (sample SAMN06348115, study PRJEB24527) | human gut metagenome | biome: human gut; feature: ankylosing spondylitis patient; material: feces | host: Homo sapiens | place: China | collected 2015-10 | reverse complement strand
CGTAACGGCCAGCGGTTTTCCTATATTCCCTTCTTACAGCTTTGTGACCATGGGGATGATCATGGGGCTGCGCTTGGTGTGCTTATAGAGGTAGCTGCTCACCGCCGAGCGCACGGCACGGCACACCTCGTTGTCGTCCTTGCGCCGCCGGGCAGCCATTCCGTCCACTGTGGACATGGCCAGCTCCCGCAGCTCCTGCAAAAGCTCCTCGGATTCCTTCACATACACGAAGCCGCGGGTGACGATCTCCGGCTCACACAGCAGCCGGTGGTCGTGGGAGGACATACTCAGTACCACCACCACCATGCCGTCCTCGGCCAGCAGCTTGCGGTCGTTGAGTACCACAGCACCCACTTCACCCACGCCGGAGCCGTCCACAAAGACCTCTCCGGCGGGTACGGAGGCCTCGCACTTCATGTGCTTGGTGGTCAGCTCGATGACGGAGCCGTTTTCGGCCACGCAGATGTTCCGGGGGTCCATGCCCATGGCCTCCGCCACCCGCTTGTGGATCTGCAGCATCCGCTGCTCACCGTGCAGGGGAATGAAGAACTTGGGCTTGGTCAGGGCGTGGATGATCTTCAGCTCCTCCTGGCAGGCGTGGCCCGACACGTGCAGCATATCCGCCTTGTCGTACACCACATCGGCGCCCTTGCGGAACAGCTCATTGATGACCCGGCCCACCGTCACCTCGTTGCCGGGGATGGCGGAGGCGGAGATGATGACCTTGTCCTGCGGCCCGATATCGATCTGCTTGTGGGTAGAAAATGCCATCCGGTACAGGGCGCTCATCTCCTCGCCCTGAGAGCCGGTGGTGATGATGACCTGCTGCTGGGGCGGCAGGCCCTTGATGCGGTTGATGTCCATCAGCACCCCCTTGGGGATCTTCATATACCCCAGCTCCGTGGAGACCTTCATGATGTTCTCCATGCTGCGGCCGGTAACGGCCACCTTCCGCCCGCAGGCGGCGGCAGCGTCAATGATCTGCTGGATGCGGTGGACGTTCGACGAGAACGTCGCGACGATGATGCGGCCGCGCGCATTGTGGAAGGCGCGGTCGAAGGCCGCCCCGACCGTGCGCTCCGACGGCGTGTGGCCCTCGCGCTCCGAATTCGTCGAATCCGCCATGAGCACGAGGACGCCGCGGTTGCCGAGGTCAGAGAAGCGGCGGAAGTCCGTCATCTTGCCGTCAATCGGCGTGTAGTCGAGCTTGAAGTCGCCCGTGTGCACGATCATGCCGACCGGCGTCTTGATGGAGAGTCCGACGGCATCCGGAATCGAGTGGTTGACGCGGATGAAGCCGACGCTGAAGCAGCCGACGTTGATGATGTCGCCCTGCATGACCGAATGCAGGTTGCTCGAGTCGACGCCGTTCTCCTTGAGACGGCCCTCGAGGATGCCGAGCGTCAGGCGCGTGCCGTAGACCGGCACGTTGATCTTCTTGAGGACGTACGGCAGCGCGCCGATGTGGTCCTCGTGGCCGTGGGTGATGAGCAGGCCCTTGATGCGGTCCTTGTTCTGCACCACAAAGGTAAAGTCCGGGATCACCATGTCCACGCCGTACATCTCGCTGTCCGGGAACACCAGGCCGCAGTCCACGATGATCATATCGCCGTTGCACTCGTAGACGGTCATGTTCTTGCCGACCTCGCCCAGACCGCCCAGCGGGTAGATATGGATGGGGGTCGCTGCCTCCTTGGGCTGCTGCGCACGGCGCGGGCGGCGGTTATAGTAGGGGCGGCGGGTGGTGGGACGGGTGCGCTTTTCCCCTGCGGGAGCAGTGCCGTTTGCGGCGGCTGCCTTGGGCGCTGCCGGGGCTTTTGCACGGGGTGCGGGGTTATTTTCTTTTGTTTGAGCCATTCTTTACCTCCAGATTCAATTGCAGGTCAGGCCGCGCTCCGCCGGGGAGAGCAGCCGCACCTTGCACAGGGGAAGCACCTGAAACTGCATCGGCTTCCGGTTGATGCATCGTATAGAATTTATCGTTCAGCGTGCTTTTTGCAGCAGCGCTGTTGGTTCCGCAAGAGGTTCTTGGCCAGGTAAGTCCATCTGTTCGATGCGACCGTGGCGTTTCTGCCGGAACAGCCGGGCGCACACCTTTGGTGCACCCCTATACGCATTTTGTTACGCTAAGTATAGTATCTCGCACCGGTTTTGTCAATTCCAAGGTTTGGCAAAACTGGACCGGCGTATACATTGGCTCTTGACATCCCGGGCAAAATAGCGCTAAATAAAGGTATTCTATTCTATAAGGAGAACCCCATGAAACAGGTAGAGGTGTACACAGATGGCGCTTGCAGCGGCAACCCCGGCCCGGGCGGCTGGGGTGCGGTGCTGCGCTACCGCTTTGACGGCAAGGTGTACGAAAAGGAACTGAGCGGCGGCGACGCCAGCACCACCAACAACCGCATGGAGCTGACGGCCTTTATCGAGGCGCTGCGCCAGCTCAAGGAGCCCTGCGAGGTGCGGCTGTGCTCTGACAGCCAGTATGTGATCAACGGGCTGGAAAAGGGCTGGGCCAAGGGCTGGAAGCGCCGGGGCTGGAAAAAAGCCGATGGCTCCCCTGCCCTGAACCCGGACTTATGGGCACAGGCACTGGAGCAGGAGGCACGGCACAAGATCACCTATGTCTGGGTAAAGGGCCATGCAGGCCACCCGGAAAACGAACGCTGCGACCAGCTGGCCGTAGCACAAAGCAAAGCACATGGCGGGAGGCAAGGAACATGAGCGACGCATTTTTGCCCGGCAACGGGTTCGACACCTACGAAACACAGGACAAGGTGCTTGTCAGCATGGACGGCTCCGTAGATTGCGGCGTTGTGGTACGCATTTTGCAGCAGCAGGGCTTCGGCGTGGCCGGGGCTGTGGTGCAGCTGGCCGCTGACCAAAGCGCGTGGGCCGCAGCCGCACGGCAGGCTGCCGAGGCTCTTGGCATTGAGTGCATCGTGCTCAAGGCAGAAGCACTGGCAGACCAGCCCGCCGAGGTGCTGGGCAGCGGCAACGACGCCCGGTTTGCCGCCCTGCTAACCGCTGCCGACAAGCTGGGCATCCAGTACATTGCCACCGGGCACCACGCCCGAGTGGAGCTGGGCAGCGATGGTGTGCACACCGTCTGCCCTGCTGTGGACGCTGCACTGGACGAGAGCGCCGCACTGGCAGCGCTGCCGCAGGATACCCTTGCCCGGCTGCTGCTGCCCTTGGGCGAGTTTACCGCCGCTGATGTGCAGGAGATGGCACAGGATTTTAAAGTGAACGGAACGGTCTGAGCCAACCGCTTTCTACGCAAAAAGAAGCGCCGCATCTGTACGATGCAGCGCTTCTTTTTTACATACTTTAGTTCTGGGGGTGCACGATATCGCGCCAGTCTAGATCTCCGCGCTCGAGGCCGTGGATCAGCACCTCGGCGGTGGCGATGTTGGTAGCCATGGGGATGTTGTGCACATCGCACAGGCGCAGCAGAGTCATCTCATTCGGCTCGCTGGGCTTGGCATTGATGGGGTCGCGGAAGAACAGCAGCAGGTCGATCTCGTTGCAGGCAATGCGGGACGCGATCTGCTGGTCGCCGCCCTGCACACCGGCCAGAAAGCGCTGTACCTGCAGGCCGGTGGCCTCGGAAATCAGTTTGCCGGTAGTGCCGGTCGCCACCAATTTATGCTGGCTCAGAATGCGGCAGTACGCCGTGCAGAACTGAACCATCAGCTCCTTTTTGGAGTCATGCGCGATCAGGGCAATCGTCATCTGTAGATCTCTCCTCTATTGAAACATTTGTATATAAAACACTTGCTAAATTTCCTTTGCTATACATGATATCACAAACGCAACTCATTTACAACAGGTTTTTGGACACAATATTCAAATTTTCGTTCAAATTCACTGCTTTGCACGCAGCTGCGCCTTACTGCGCAAGCAGTGCATCGTTATTTTCTTCCTCTATCACCCCTGCGGGGGCAGTTGCCTGCTGCGGCTCCGCGGCTGTGGCATCGGTCTGTGCATCATTTGCAGCATCCGGAGCGGTCTGGGCGGCGGTATCCGATGCTGCGGCGTCCTCCTGTGCCACGGTGCGCGGGTCCACATAGGGGTCTACCTCCAGCGTGCCGTCCTTCATGGCAAAGTAGGCGTTGGCGATATCCACCACCAGATCACCGGTGCGGGCACCGTAGCCGCCGTACTCCACCGTGATGCCGATAGCGATCTCCGGGTCGTCTGCCGGGAGGTAAGCGATCATCATGGCGTTCAGGTAGTGCTTGCCCGAAGCATAAGTCTCGCTTCGCTGGGGAGTACCGGTCTTGCAGGCAATGGCAATGGGGTAGCTGGAGATCTTGCCGCTGATGGTGCTGGGCACCTGTTTCATGCCCTGCCGCACCAGCTCAAAGGTGTTGCCGTTGCCCTCGATGATATCCATCACCTCCGGCTGGGTCTCGCTAAGCACCTCGCCGGTGTTGGTATCCAGAATGGCCTTGACGAAGTGGGTGCGGTAGCGCACGCCGTTGTTGGCCAGTGTGGCGGCGTAGGTAGCCAGCTGGATGGGGCTTACCACCGTGTTGCCCTGCCCGATAGCAGCCTGAATATCCAGCGAGGAGGTGTAGTTTTTATCCGTTTTTTTGGTCAGGCGTCCCAAAGCCTCGTTTACCTCCACGCCGGTGCGCTGACCAAGCCCCAACTTGTAGGCGTAGGCATCGTAGACGTCACTGGTCAGACGGCGTCCCACATCGTAGAAGAAGATGTTGCAGCTCCACTTGATGGCGGTGACCACATCAATGTTGCCGCTGTGGCCGTGGCGGGTGCAGCGGGGGTGGTAGTCCTTATAATAGGTATACACGCCGGTGCAGTTGACGGTGGAGTACTGGTTGATGAGGCCGCTGTCCAGCGCCGCCACTGCCACCGAGGGTTTAAAGGTGGAGCCGGGGGTGTACAGGCCCTGCAGCGCCCGGTTGAACAGGGGCAGGCTGGGGTCGGCGCTGTACTCCGAATAGTTGGTGGCGTACAGGTTCTGGTCAAAGCTGGGGTAGTTGGAGGCCGCCAGCACGCTGCCGTCCTTCACATTCAGCACCACCGCAGCACCAGCAGCGGCTTTCATATCGCCGGTGTTGTACACCCGGTTGATCATATCGATGTTATTGGCAAGTGCCTTGTCCACCGCCCGCTGAAAGTCGCTGTTGATGGTCAACTGCACGGTATGCCCCGGCTCCGGCACGGTGGTGATCTTGGTGTCCACGATCACGCCGTCCGAATTACGGGTGATGGTCTCCACACCATCCCTGCCGCGCAGCTCATCCTCGTACACGGACTCAAGGCCGGAGATGCCGATCACATCGTTCATGTTATAGCCTTTTTCCTTGAGCGGATAGGTCACCTGACCGTTTTCGTCGGTCACCTTCCACTTTTCGGCGGTGATCTTGCCCACGCGCCCCAGCACAGCGGGCAGGATATCGCCCTGCTCATAGCTGCGGGTGCTGGTCTCCACGATCTCCACGCCCGGCAGCGTGAGGGAATGCTCCTTGATGGTCGCCACCGTCGCCTGACTGACGTTTTCAGCCATAACAAAGTTATTTACGTTGGAAAAGGCCTGTCGGTCCATCTCGTAATGGATGCCCGCCAGCACCCGCTGCCACGGCAGTGAGAAACTTTCCAGCTGGTTTTTCTCCACCAGCATCTCCATCACATCGTTGGCGGTGGCGTACTGCTGCAGACCCAGCGTCTCCTTCATGTCTGCCAGCGTTTTCTGGTCGCTGGCACTGTCGGCGCTGTCCGTAAAGGTATAGTTTCCGGCGGCATCCGGCTCGCTGATGAGCAGGGTGTCCAGCCATTTTTCATCGTTCTTGCGCAAAAGCTCCACGATCTGCTGCAGCATGGTGTCCAGATCCTGATCTCCCATCTGCAGCTTGTTCAGCACCACATTATAACCGGTGCTGGTGGTAGCGATGTGCTTGCCGGTGCTGTCCACGATATCGCCGCGCGCAGCGGTGACCGTAAACTTATAATCCGTGGTGTTGGTGGCTTTTGCCTTAAAGTCGTCCCCGTTGACCAGCTGCAAAAAGATCAGCCGGAAGGTGTACAGCCCCATGATGATGCAGGCCACTGCGATGAGCAGCAGCATCCGCCGCACCACGACCTTGCGTTCATTTTCGTTCATCTGGTTCTCCTTTTACGGGCTAGACCACACCGTTGTCGATCCTGAACCCGTCATGGATGTGCTGCACCAGCCAGAAGGCCAGCAGCGCTGCCGGGATGGTCAGCACCGCGCCGGGCAGTACAAAGGTGACATACCGCAGCGCTGCGCCGGTATAACCCGGCATATAGTAGAAAAACAGCCAGTCCAGCGAGAGTACCACCAGCGCCGTTGCGGTGCTTACTGCGGCAAAATTGCCGGGGTTCACCTGCAGATACAACTGCACCAGCACCGATACCGCAAAGCAGAGCAGCAGCAGCTCCAGCGCCAGCATACCTACCGTGCGTCCGGCCGTGCAATCCCACAAAAGGCCGCCCACCGTGCCCAGCAGTGCTCCGGCAAATTCTCCTTCAAATACCGCCACCGCCAGACACAGCGGCAGCACCAGCAGCGGCTTTGCCTCCCCCAGCTGAAACAGCCCGGGCGTGGTCTGCAAAGCGGCGCACACAAACAGCGCCAGCACATAACAGCCCCACTTCAGCAGCTGGCTGCGGCTGCGCCTGCGGCGAGATTCCATAGCAGTGTATCCTCCTTAGTACGCAGTAACGATAAAAACGTGCTTGGCGGTGCGGGGGTCGGCACCGGGGCGCACCACCGCAATGGAGGATTTGCCGCTGGTCTCCGGCACCACGTCCTGCACCGTACCCACCAGAAGATCCGGGGGGAACACCCCGCCCAGACCGGTGGTGATGACCTGATCCCCCGCATGGGTCTCGGTGCTGCGCTCCAGATTGGTCAGGGTGCACAGGCCGTCCGCTGCATAGGTGGTATTGCCGTTCAGAATGCCGTTTTCCCGGGTGCGGGATACCACGCCCGCCGCGTTGAAGCTGGGGTGCAGAATGGTCATCACCTTGCAGCTGGTCGGATCAGCCTCTACCACCATGCCCAGCAGATAGCCCCGGTCACTGATGACCGCATCGTTCACCGCTACGCCGTCTGCGGTGCCCTTGTCCAGCGTGAAGCCGCCGAACTCGTCCAGCGGGTCGCGGCCAATGACAAAGCCGGACACATAGGTGGCATTGCTGTTCTTTTCCTGAATGTTGGCCAGTGCCTTGTAGGCCTCGTTTTCAGCCTTGATGCGGTCATAATCCACCATCTGCTGACGCAGCTCGGCGTTTTCCGCCGTCAGCTGCTCGTTCTGTTCCATGACCTTGTCGATGCTGGCATATTTTTCCCACATCGCGCCCACACCGCCGCTGACCACAGCCCCTGCCTTCTGGAATGGGGTCAGGATCACGCCCAGCAGTTCCTGCGGGGCAGCGGTCAGGCGTCCGTTGGCACCGGCATAGGCCATGATGCCCACCAGAAACACCGCCACGGCCACGAGAATCTTGAATTTCCAGGTATCAAAAAAATCTTTCAAAGGGTGCTTCCCTCCTGTCGGGATGCCCGCGCCCTACCGCAGGCCTTTGCATGAAAAAAGCGCGGACAGCCGTGCCATCCGCGCAAGATGCAGTGTTTGCAGCGGAAAAACGCACAGCTGCTGTGTCTGAAACTTTTCCGCATTCTGAGCAACACTCTCCGCAGAGAGCCGCTCTTACATATGTCCTCCATCGGTGTCCAGCACGTCATGCAGCACATCCACATGATCCAGCACCGCACCGGCACCCTTGGCCACGCAGTCCAGCGGGTCCTCCGCAATATGCACATCAATGCCGGTCTCGCTCTGGATCAGCTGATCCAGGCCGCGCAGCAAAGCGCCGCCGCCGGTCAGGGTGATGCCGCGGTCGATGATGTCCGCGCTCAGCTCCGGCGGGGTACGCTCCAGCGTCTCCTTGATGGCGGTGGTGATCTTGACCAGACACTCCAGCAGTGCGCCGCGCACATCCTCAGAGTGCACCACGATGTTCTTGGGCAGACCGTCTACAAGGTTGCGGCCCTTGATCTCCATGGTCAGCTCCGGGTCCAGTGCATAGGCAGAGCCGATCTCGATCTTGATCTGCTCGGCAGTCCGCTCACCGATGAGCAGGTTGTACTTGCGCTTGATGAAGGCAATGATGGCCTGATCGAACATATCGCCGGCCATGCGCACGCTGCGGGAAGCCACGATGCCGCCCAGAGAGATGACGGCGATCTCCGCCGTGCCGCCGCCGATATCCACGATCATGCTGCCGGTGGGCTCGCTGATGGGCAGGCCTGCACCGATGGCAGCTGCCATGGGCTCCTCAATGACAGACACCTGACGGGCGCCGGCCTTCAGGGTAGCCTCGCGCACAGCGCGGCGCTCCACCTCGGTAACGCCGGAGGGAATGCAGATGACCACCCGGGGACGGGAGAACATACTGTTGCCGCAGGCCTTTTTGAGGAAGTTCTCCAGCATATTTGCGGTGATGTCGAAATCAGCGATGACGCCGTCCTTCAGGGGACGCACCGCCACGATGCTGCCGGGGGTACGGCCGATGACAGCCTTTGCCTCGCCGCCCACGCAGCGCACCTCATCGGTCTTGGTGTCCACCGCCACGACCGAGGGCTCGCGCATGATGATGCCCTTGCCCTTCATGTAGACCAGAGTATTGGCAGTACCCAGATCAATGCCAACGTCCTTTGACAGAAAACTCATTGTTCCAAATCTCCTTACGATCGTTCCTTAAATCTATCCCAGAATGCCGGACGGCCTGCTGCAAACAGTCCCTCCTGCGCAGAATAACACGGTTCTATTATAGCCGCAAGTGCTTCATTTCTCAAGCGTTTCGGCAAGTTTTCTATCATTTTTCCATTTTTCTCACAAAAAATGCGCCAGCAGCTGTACGGTGCGGCTGACCGGCAGCCCCATAATGGTGTAGTAGTCGCCCTCGATGCGGTCCAGCCACAGGGCCGCGCGCCCCTGAATGGCATAGGCACCGGCCTTATCGTAAGGCTCCGGGGTGGCGGTGTAGAACGCGATCTCCTCCTCCCCCAGTGGGAAAAAGGTCACCTTGCAGCTGTCCACAAAATGCTCTGCCCTGTCCCCTTTTGCAATGCACACGCCGGTGTGCACCTGATGGGTCTTGCCGGAGAGGGCACGCAGCATCCGCTTGGCGTCCTCGGCATCGCGGGGCTTGCCGAACACGGTGCCGTCCACGTCCACCACCGTGTCGCAGCCGATGACAACGGCATCCGGGTGCTGCTTTGCCACCGCAAGGCACTTGCCGATGGCCAGCTGCTCCACCAGCTGCGCCGGGGTGGGTGCTGTGACGGCGCTCTCGTCAAAATCGCTGACGCAGACGGTGAAATCGGTGGTGTACAGGGAAAGCAGTTCCCGTCTGCGGGGGCTACCAGAGGCTAAGATCAGGTTATTTTCCTTCATTTTCTCCGTGTTCCCTTCTTTAGCGGCCGGTAGAGCCAAAGCCGCCCGCGCCGCGCTGGGTATCGCCCAGCTCCTCGGCGGGCACAAAGGCGGCGGTGTATACCGGAGCGATGCACAGCTGTGCCACCCGCTCGCCGGGCTGAATGGTGTAAGTCTCGGCACCCAGATTGACCATGGGCACCTTCAGCTCGCCGCGATAGTCGCTGTCCACCACGCCCACACCGTTGGCCATGCACAGGCCGTGCTTGATGGACAGGCCGCTGCGGGCGTACACCAGCGCTACGCTGTGGGCACCCGGCAGCTCGATGGCAAGACCGGTGGGTACCAGCACCCGCTGCATGGGGGCAACGGTCAGCGGTGCGTCCAGCACAGCGCACAGGTCGGCAGCAGCTGCACCGGGGGTGGCATAGGCGGGCACCTTTGCCCGGGCATCCAGTACCTTATATTTTACAGTGATGGGTTCCATCGTATAACCTCGTTTCGTTTTTCTGTTTTCGTCAATTCGTTCCTTTAAAATATAAGCCGCGGGTAAAATCGCCCTCAAAGGGGGCGTGGGTGCGGATCATTTCCAAAATCTGCGCCGCATCCTCGCGGGATTCCAGCGTAAAGTAGGCCACGCCGTAGTCCACCGCCAGTGCACCGGGCTTGTCACCCATGTAGATGGGCACCGGGTTATAGATGGTGCGCACCCCAAGGCCGCAGCGCACCGGGAACTTTTTGGCCTTGCGGTCGGTCAGCACGCCGGTCTTGTCGCAGTGGGCGCAGTCGTGGATGTTCTGCAGCGGGCAGGCGCGGGTGAGCATCAGCGGCATATGACCGTAGATCATCACGCCCGTGGGCACAGGCTTCCCGTTCCGGGCGGGCGCAATGGACGCAATATCGCTATCTTTTACCTCCGGCAGAATAAGCAGGCTGGAAAGCCCCTGCTCTGCATAGAACTGCGCCGCCGCATTGTTGGTGATGTTCAGCCCGAAGCCGCCGGTCATGGGCAGCCCACGGCACAGCCGCAGATGGGCGATGTTGCTGACCTCGTACCCGGCAAAGCCCGCATCCTGCGTGGCTGCGATGCGGCGGGCGGTGTCCTGTTCCAGCGCACCAAACATGACCCGGGGCAGCTCCAGAATGGTCTTAGCCCGCCACTCCCGGGGCACACGGTCGGCCTGCGCAATGGGCAGGATGAGGTATTCCACCCCGTCAAGTGCCCGCTCCGGCACCTGTTCCCAGCGCTCGAACCGGGCGCGCAGGGTGCGGCGAGGCGGCAGGGTACGCTGCGGCAGGGCGGCAACGTGTTCCTCGGTGGTAGGCCACGGGCGCAGCACCTCCCGCTTTTTGAGCAGGACATCCAGTGCTTCCCGGCGCAGCTCGTTCACGGCACTGCCGGGGATGAACCACGGCCCACCGTCCATTTCCACGGTGATCTTCTCTGCCGTAAAGGGCGTGCCGCCGGTCTTTGCCAAGCTGCGGTTCAGGCTCTCGGTGGGGTCGGTGCGGGCAGGCTGCGGCTCGGCGTCCCCATAGGCAAAGGCCTTGTTGCCATCGGCATCGGTAACGGTCAGCTTTTCGCCGCCCTCTTCGATCTCCAGCTTCATCTGCACCGGCACGCGGGAGCGCTCGCGGCGGTAAAGCTCGCGCAGCATGGGCAGGGTCTTTTTGGTCAGCTCGGCGTCGGCTTCGCTGCGCACACCGAACATCGTGCCGTCGATTTTTCCGTCCAGATACCCGGAGGTGAAACC
>OOBO01002219.1_pt1 | contig 11189 bp, 9 predicted proteins | sample 1671031 | NCBI WGS metagenome assembly OOBO01 (sample SAMN06348115, study PRJEB24527) | human gut metagenome | biome: human gut; feature: ankylosing spondylitis patient; material: feces | host: Homo sapiens | place: China | collected 2015-10 | reverse complement strand
ACCAGCGGGATACACAGCACGTACAGCACCGGGTGTACCTTCTTTGCATCGCCTGTCAGCACCTTGATCAGCACGTCCGTCAGCACGCCCAGGCAGATCGCCGCAGCAATGTCGCCGGTAAAGGTGCCGAACAGGATCATCACGAAGGGGCCGAAGCAACTCTTGAAGTCGGAGAAGTCCAGCTTCGTAAAGCCCGACAGCATGGAGAAGCCCACGAAGATCAGCGCCACGCCGGTCACGGCAGTGGGGATCATCAAAAACAGCGGGGACAGGAAAATGCACACCAGGAACAGCACTCCGCTGACAATCGCCGTCAGGCCCGTGCGGCCGCCCGCCTCCACGCCGATGGTGGATTCAATGAAGGTGGAGATGGTGGTGCATCCGGTGCCGGAGCCCACCACGGTACCAACAGCATCCACCAGGAAGGGCTTTTCAATCTGGGGGAAGTTGCCATTCTCATCCAGCATATTGGTCTGGGCGCCCACGGCGATCAGTGCGCCGAAGGTAGCAAAGAAGTCGCTGGTAAACAGGATGAAGATCCACACCAGTGCGCCGGGGATGTCAGCCAACACGGACTTGAAGTCGTAGCACAGCACCAGATTGCCGATTTCGCTCATATCCGGCAGGGACACCAGCGCAGCAGGCAGCGTAGACACACCCATAGGAATGCTGATGATGGTGCCGACAATGATGCCGATCAGAATAGCACCGCGCACCTTGTAGGCCGTCAGCACGCCCATCACTGCCAGGGTGATCAAGGCCAGCAGCACCGCAGGCTGGGTAAAATCGCCCAAAGCCAGACCGCTGTCGCTGAAAGTGGCAAGGCCGGTGTTTTTAAAGCCCAGATAGGCAATAAAGAAGCCCACGGCGGTTGGTATGGCGATCTTCAGGTTTTTCGGCAGCAGATCCACCACCATTTTCCGCACACCCAGAACCGTCACCAGAATGAACAGGATACCGGAGCACAGCAGCAGTGCCATGGCCCAGCCGAAGGATACCGTGCCGCTGTTGACCAGCCCGCCAAGAATGAAGTTGCTGCCCATAGCGGTAGACAGTGCCAGCGGCAAATTGGCATACAGGCCCATAAACAGGGTGATGATACCGCTGACCAGCGCACACATCACCAGCAGCGCCGACTTGCTGATGACAATGCCGTTTATATCCGTGATGTAGGGATCGGGGGCGAAGCCACAGATGGCTGAAGGCTGCACTGCCAGCACATAGGCCATGGTCATAAAGGTGGTGATACCTGCCAGCACTTCCCGCCGGACGGTGGTACCGTGATCCTTCAGCTTAAAAAAATCGTTCTTCATGTTGCTCCTCTCTGTGCTCTTTTGTAAATTGGTTTTTCAGGGAATTCGGTTTTATTCCACGACCTCCAGAATGGGGTCGATCACCTTCTGCTGCACCACATCAATAAATCCGCAGTCGGTAATGGCGTAAGCGGGGATAGCCGCCAGACAGATAAAGCTGAGGAACATGAAGGGAATGGCAATTTCCGTGCCCATTTCGTGAGCCACCCGGTTCAGTTCCTTTTTCTTCTCCGCCAGTTCCTCCAGCGGCAGGTCGCTCAGCAAGCCGCAGATGGGATACGCCACCTCGGCGGCCACCTTGCCGTCCCGGACGATCACCTGTCCGCCGCCCAGCTCCACGCAGCGGTTCACCGCCAGTGCCATGTCCTCAAAGCTGTCGCCCATGACAATGATGTTGTGGTTGTCGTGGCCCACGGAGGAAGCCATTGCGCCGCCCCGGATATGGAAGCCGCCCATAAAGGCCTTGCCCACATTTCCGTTCTTGCCATGGCGCTCTACCTGCGCAATGTACAGCACATCCTGCTCCACATCGCACTGCACCACGCCGTCTACCACCGGCAGCTCCACATCCCGGCGATTGGTGAAGGGCATGTAGGGCAGCGTATCCATCACCAGCGCCTTCACCTTCTTGGCGCCTGCAGGGGCATGGATCTTGAAGCTGTCTGCCGTGATGGGGTTCTTCAGATGCATGGTGTTCAGCACACAGGGCTCATGCGCTGCCGTCTCATAGTGTACCAACAGCTTGCCGTTGTCCGTAATCTGGCGGCCGCCGGCAAAGGTGGTCAGCACGCGGAAATCCTCCGGGCCGGTGGTGATATTGATGTCCGCCCGGCGTCCGGGGGCCAGTCCGCCGATCTCCCGATCCAGATTGAACGCCCGTGCGCAGTTGACGGTAACCATCTGAATAGCCTTGACAAAGTCCAGTCCCATGTCCAGCGCCGTGCGCAGAGAATCGTCCAGATGGCCCCGCTCCTGCAGGTCCACCGTGTGCAGGTCGTCGGTAACGATGCTGACCATGGCGGTGTCCAGATGATTTTCCATCACGGTCTTCAGCAGTACCGGCATATTCCGCGCAGCGCTGCCCTCGCGCATCATCAGGTGGCAGCCGTTGCGCAGCCGCTCAAACACATCCTTTTCGCAGAAGGACTCATGGTCGGTGGATACGCCGGCGGCGATGCAGGCGCTCATGGCCGGGCCGTACATATCCGGCAGATGGCCCTGCAGCGTCTTGCCGGGCATCGACAGCGTTGTGTCAAAGGACTCCAGCAAATCGGGGAAGCCCGCCGTGATATAGGGGCCAACACACTCGGACAGGCCCACCGCATCCGGACGCTTCAGTGCCTTGCGGATGATCTCCGGGTTAAAGCGGCCGCCGCTGGTCTCCAGATTGGGAGAAAACGGCACATGGGACGGCACCACGAAATAGATTTTCAGGTCTGTGGCCTCCGCCTCTTTCAGAATGGCCTCGATGCCCTCCAACCCAGACACCACGCCCACCTCATGCAGGTCAGTCATGATGCCTGTGGTGCCGTGTGCCAGCACCGCTTCGGCAAAGGGACGGATTGCCAGTGACGAGCTTTCCGGATGGATATGCCCGTCCAGAAAGCCAGGGGTCAGATACTTTCCTTCCGCATCCACCACCCGGGTGCCTTCACCGATGCAGTATTCCACATCGCCCACGGCGGCGATGGTGTCGCCGCAGATGGCCACGCCGCCGTCGTAAATCTCACCGGAATAAACATTGACTACCTTGCCGTTCCGGATCACCAGATCGGCCGGAGTCTCCCCCTTCGCAACGGACAGTAATTTCTGATTCATGCTGTACCTCCATACTAAACACAAAATTCCGCTTGCTGCTGTTTCTTCTATGTTCTGGTGCCTCGCACCGGTAAAAACCTTTAAACCTTCACCACCGGGAAGCGATCCGGCAGCTCAATGCCCGCCCGCTTGTAGATGGCCTTGGCCCGGTCGCAGGCCTCCTTCAGAATGGCCTCCTCGTCCAGCGTCAGGATCTTCCGGTCCCGCATCAGCCACTTGCCGTCACACATGGTGGACTGGATGTTGGCCGAATGCATGGCCGTCACCAGTGCGGCGATTTTGTCATTCACCGGCATCATAGACGGGCCGTGGGGGTCAATGACGATCAGATCCGCCTTCTTGCCGCATTCCAGACTGCCATACAGGTCTTCGTCCAGCAGTGCGCGGGAACCCCACTTGTTGGCCATCCGCAGAATATCCTGTGAGGGAACGACCGTGGGGTCCAGACGCCAGCCCTTGTGGATCAGGCTGGTCAGCCACATCTCGTCCACCATGTCCATATGATTGGAGGAAGAAGCGCCGTCCGTACCGATGGAGGGCCGCAGCCCCATAGCCAGCATTTTCGGGATTCGTGCAAAGCCCAGCACACGCATGGCGGAAGCCGGGTTGTGAGAAATCTTTACCTCCCGCTTCTTGAATAGTTCCAGTTCCTCGTCCGTCAGCCATACTGTGTGAACGGCCAGCACATTCTTATCCAGCACGCCCAGCCGCTCCAGATGCTTTACCGTGCCCTCACCCCAGCGGGCATAGGTATATTCTTTTTCCTCCTTGGCCTCAGCCACATGCATATGGATGCCGACGCCGTATTGATCCGCCAGTTCCTTGGTGCGGACGCACAGCTCATCGGTGTTGTTGAAAATGGTGCGCAGGCCGAACCATACCTGCACCCTTCCGTCAGCCGTGTTGTGGTATTTTTCCAGATCCACCACCTGCTGCTCCAGTTCCTGCTCCATGGTGCGCTGCCAGATTTCCGGCAGTCCCTCGCCGCAGTCCATCACGGACTTGGCCAGCTTACCGCGCAGACCGGATTCCGCCGTACCGCGGGCCATGCCGGAGACGAACTGTCCGCCCGGTTCTGCAAAGGAGGTCACGCCGGAGCGGATCAGCTCCAGACTGGTCATCAGCGTGGATACATAAGAGTCCTCCTCCGTCATGTTGCTCTCAAAGGGCCACATCCGGTCATGAAGCCAGCAGATGAAATCAACATCATCGCCCACTCCACGGGAAATCTGCTGGGAGGTGTGTACGTGAGTGTTCACAAACCCGGGCAGTACATACTTGCCCTGCAGGTCAATGACCTCTGCGTCGGGCTTCACCAGCCTGGGGTCTACCTTACCAACCGCCGTAATGCGGTCATCCTCCACCAGCACACCGCCACCGTCAAAAACGGTGTCCTGCTGATCCATGGAGACGATGTAACCGTTCTTCAAATAGGTTTGCATGAGATCCCTCCATCCAGATACTTGTCAAGTTGCTTCGTAAATGATATACTTACCTTACAACCTATAACGGTTATAGGTTCAAGCCCTAATTTTGATTTTTTCGCAATTTTTTCCCACTGCGAGGCAGTTGCTCTTTTGCGCAAAATGGTGTATACTGAAATTGCGCATTCCAGCGCAAAAAGAGAGGTTTTTTCAATGCTGACACTTCGTGGGATCATTACCATTCTGGTGCTGGCAGGGCTGTTTGCCCTGGCAGTGGTCTGGATCTCCAAGCAGGGCGGCTGGAAAGGCGAAGGCTGCGGCGGCAACTGCGCCTCCTGCCACCAGCACTGCGATACTCCGGAAAAGAAAACGCACTGACTGCAATGCCCCCGGATGGCTGTCCGGGGGCATTTTGCGTCACAGGGCACCGTAGCGGGCGGCAAAAACGGCTACGGTGCTCAGCAGATCGAGCTGGGCTTTCTGGTAGGTGGTGCGTCCGATGCAGAGCCGCTCCAGCACGTCCTCCTCCTTGCGGCGCTCCAGGTAGCGCAGCTGGAGCAGGCCTGCACGGATGGGGTCGGCGGTGCGGTAATACTCCTGCGTCTGCTGGATGGCCCGGGCCCAGCCCCAATTGGCCGGGCTGCGGGCCCACTGGCGGGTACCGTAGTTCTGCAGGGCCTCCCGGGTCTTTCTGCGCTGTTCAGCGGTCATCACGCCGCCCCCTTTCTTTGGCGCATCCGGGTGCCCGGGCCAAAGAAACAGGCATCCCGCTGTTCCATGGTCAGCCCCAGCATGGCAGAAAGACGGTCGGCTTCGCTGACTTTGAAATCGCTCTCGTCGTTCAGCTTCTGATGCAGGGCGCTGCTGCTGATGCCCAGCACCCGTGCCACATGGCCCAGCTTGAGGCCCTGGCTTTCAATGTGGGCGCGGATCTGTGTGGTATTTGTCATCAAAGGTTCTCCTTTCATCTGGATCTCTGCGTGTCGTTTCACAATCTTTGGTTGTATTATAGTTCGACGTTGATTTTTTGTCAACTATTTTACCAAAATCGCGCGAAAATCGTTGATTTTTAAGAACTTTTCTGATATACTCACGGCAGAACATTCTTTTTCAGGAAAAGCGAGGTCTCTGCCATGTCAGAACTTTCCCGCCGTATCTTACAGCGTCGGCTCGAGCTAGGGCTCTCTCAGGAAGAGCTTGCCCAGCGGATGGGCTACCGCTCCAAATCCTCCATCACCAAGCTGGAAAAAGGGGTCAACGACATCCCGCAGTCCAAGGTGGAGGAGTTTGCCGCTGCATTGGAGACCACACCCGCATGGCTGATGGGGCTGGAAAACACTGCGTTTGTCCCGCCGGGGTTTGAGCCCCTGCCCGAAATGGTGCGGGTACCGCTGGTGGGCAGCATCGCCTGCGGCACCCCCATCACCGCCGAACAGAACATCGAATGCTACATCGGCGTTCCTGCCGCATGGCACGCCGACTTTGCCCTGACCTGCCACGGCAGCAGCATGGCCCCCACCATCTGCGATGGTGACATCGTCTGCATCCGCTGCCAGCCCGAGGTGGAGCAGGGCGAGATCGCCGCCGTGCGGATCGGCGACGAGGCCACCTTAAAGCATTTTCACCGGCAGGGCGACACCGTTATGCTTCTGGCCGACAACGCCGCCGTCTGCCCACCCATGATCTATGCCGGGCCACAGTTGAACGAGATCCAGATCGAGGGCAGAGCCGTGGGCTTCTGCAGAGGTTTATAATATGAGCAACGAAACCATGACCCTGAAGGTCATCGCACACATCCACACCGCCTTCCCCACCAAGTTCGGCATCCCCCGGCAGAGCGGGCTGGTGAACGGCCTGCGGGGCGAGATCATCTTCACCCCGGAATACCGCAACGCCGATGCCCTGCGCGGACTGGAGGATTTCAGCCACATCTGGCTGGTGTGGCAATTCTCCGGCGCGGTGCGGGAGAGCTGGTCTCCCACCGTCCGGCCCCCGCGCCTGGGTGGCAACACCCGGATGGGCGTGTTTGCCACCCGCTCCCCCTTCCGGCCCAATCCGCTGGGCCTTTCCAGCGTCAGGCTGGAGGCCATCGAGCACCGCCCCGAGGTGGGCCCGGTGCTCATCGTGCGGGGCGCAGACCTGATGGACGGCACCCCCATCTACGACATCAAGCCCTACATCCCCTACGCCGACTGTCACCCGGACGCGGCGGCAGGCTTCACGGCCCAGACCCAGACGCACAAGCTGCAGGTCGAATGCCCGCCGGAGCTGTGGGAGACCGTGCCCGCCGCCGAGCGGGACGGCCTGCGGGGCGTGCTGGAAAACGACCCCCGTCCCTCCTACCAGCACGACCCGGAACGGGTATACGGAATGGAGTTTTCGGGATTGGAAGTCCATTTTGTCGTAGATGGTGCTGTTCTGACCGTGACCGGCATCACCCGCCGCTGAGAGGTGCCGCCGTGGAACTGCGTACCATCAACACCTTTTTGCATATTGCGGAGCTGCACAGCTTTTCCCGCGCGGCACGGGAGCTGGGGTATTCCCAGTCGGCAGTCTCCGCGCAGGTGGCCCAGCTGGAAGCCGAATTGGAAACGCCGCTCTTCGACCGGGTGGGCAAAACGGTCCGCCTGACCGATGCCGGACAGACCTTTCTGATCTATGCCCGCTCCCTGCTGGCCACAGCCGAGCAGGCCAAAGCGGCCCTGCAGCCTGCCCGGCAGGTCAGCGGCACCCTGCGGGTGGCACTGGCAGATTCGGTCTGCAGCACCTTTCTGCCCGACCTGCTGCAGCGGTATCACGCCCTCTGCCCGCAGGTGGAGCTGGTACTCCGCACCGCCACCGACGATGAGATGCTCCAGATGCTGGGCTCCAATCAGATCGACCTGGCTTACACGCTGGACAAGCCGCTGCTGCAGCCCAGCTTTGTGCTGGCTGTGGATGAGCCGGAGCCCATCTGCGTGGTGTCCCCCGCCGGGCACCCATTGGCCGGGCAGGCAGAGGTCACGCTTCAGGAACTGGCCGGGCAGGAGTTCCTGCTGACCGAGCGGGGCATGAGCTACCGCGATGCCCTCGACCAGTGCATGGCGGCGCAGGGGCTGGCCATCAAGCCCTTCCTCGAGCTGGGCAGCGCTTCCCTGCTCTGCCAGATGGTCGAGCACGGCATGGGGCTTTCCTTCCTGCCCGAGTACATCGTGCAGAATGCTCTTTCCGCCGGAACGCTGGCTCGCCTGAATGTCCCCGCCTGCCGCGTGGAGATGCGGCGGCAGCTGTTCTACCACAAGGATAAATGGCTCACCCCACAGATGAAAGCGTTCATCACGCTGGTGCAGAGATAAAGACAGCGATAAAAAATAAGCCTTTCCGTTGGTGTCACACTGTGAGGTGTACCACACGGAAAGGCTTGTTTTTTCGTTACTTTTTCAACAGGTCGGAAAGGCACTGCACCGTCCGGCCATGGTAGCCGGTGACGGTCTCGGCGTGGAGCAGGCTGCTCAGGACGCTTTCCTCCACACACTCAGCCACTGCCCGGAACAGCGGGTTGATGGCATCATCGTGGAGCATCTCCATGGGCAGGAGGGCTTTGTCCGAGTAATGCGGCATCCGGTTGGCCGTGGTAAAGGCCAGAACGATCTCACCCGAACCGTTGCCGCAGGCACTGCCGGTGCGGGAAAGCCCCACCAGCGCCCGGTGGCAGAGCCGCCGCAGCTGGCGCTCGCTCAGGGGGATATCCGTTGCCAGCACCGTGATGATGGAGCCCTTGTCCTCATGGGGCGGGATGCGGGCTTCCAATAGCTCGTGGATGGGTGTGCCCGCCACGATGAGGTCATCGAAGGTGGCGTGATTGGAGAGCACCAGTGCCCCAATGGTGTAGGACTTACCGTCCAGCTCCACCAGCCGGGAGGCAGAACCGATGCCGCCTTTCAGCCCGTGGCAGCGCATTCCGCGTCCGGCACCCACTGCACCCTCGGCGAAATCAGCTTTACAGTCTGCCAGAGCGGCAGCCACATGTGCCTCGGTGACATGCAGGCCCCGGATATCGTTCAGGCCGCTGTCGTTGCACTCGCAGACGACCGGGTTCACACTGCCGGTGGTCTCGCAGATATCGGGGTTGCGCTCCAGCATATATTTGACCAGCGCCGTCTCCACGGTGCCCACACTCAGGGTGTTGGTAAACAGGATGGGGGTCTCCAGCGTGCCCAGCTCATCGATCTGGACAAGGCCGGTGGTCTTGCCGAAGCCGTTGATGACATGGCAGGCCGCCAGCACCTTGTCATGGAACACATCCCCGGGGTGAGGCAGCAGCGCGGTCACACCGGTCTGGATGTCGCCATCCGCCAGTGTGCAATGGCCCACTGTCACGCCCGGCACATCACTGATCTTATTGCGCTCCCCGTGGGGCAGATGCCCCACCCGGAAACCCCATTCATTCTTATCGATTCCCATAAATACCTCTCCGTTATTGCTTTCCAATACCGCCCCTCCTGATAGGAGAGGCAGAAAAACAGTCGTGCGTAAACCTGGCTTTCCCATGGGGGAGCTGCCGCAGGCGGTTGAAGGGGTTCACCCCTCAGAGTGCTTCACGCGCTGCATCTCTCCCAGATCATAGGGGGTGTTCTGGTAGACATAGTAGTTCAGCCAGTTTTCATACAGCAGATGGGCGTGCGCGCGCCAGCGGAAGAGCGGCGGCTGACTGGGGTCATCGTTGGGGTAGTAGTTTTTGGGCACTGCAATGGGCAGACCCTTGGCAACATCCCGCTTATACTCCGCATCCAGCGTATATTTGTCGTACTCCGGGTGGCCGATGACAAAGATCTGACGGCCGTTCTCGGTGCTCATCAGGAAAGGCCCTGCCTCATCACTCTCGGCAAGGATGCGCAGCGCACCGCAGTGGTCGATATCTTCCCGGCTCATGGCGGTGTGGCGGCTGTGGGGGGCATAGAACACCTCATCAAAGCCGCGCACCAGCGGGTTGGAGGGCCGGATGACCCGATGCTCGAACACGCCGAACATCTTGGCAGGCAGCAGCTCCTTGCGGATGCCGTAGTGGTAGTACAGGCCCGCCTGCGCGCCCCAGCAGACATGCAGGGTGGAATAGACGTTCGTCTCGCTGAAATCCATGATCTCGCACAGCTCCGGCCAGTAATCCACCTGCTCAAAATCCATGGTCTCCACCGGAGCGCCGGTGATAATCATGCCGTCGTAGCGGTTATGCTTCACCTCGTCAAAGGTCTTATAAAAGGCCTCCAGATGGGCCGCCGAAACGTGCGTTGCCTCATGGCTGACCGTCTGCAGCAGGGTCATGTGCACCTGCAGCGGCGTGTTGGCCAGCAGCCGGGCGATCTGGGTCTCGGTGGCGATCTTGGTGGGCATCAGGTTCAGGATCAGGATCTCCAGCGGGCGGATATGCTGGGACGCTGCCCGCTCCCGGTGCATGACAAAGACGTTTTCCTCGTACAGGGCATCGTAGGCGGGGAGCGTTTTCGGGATGATGAGGGGCATAGATGGTTACTCCTTTAGATGGCTTGCCCTCTCCGTCATTGCTCTGCAATACCACCTCCCCCAAAGGGGGAGGCAACGCATCTCCCAGGTTCAGCATCTGCTGACCATGGGCCGCAATTGGCTCTCCCCTTGGGAGAGCTGTCACCGCAGGCGACTGAGAGGGCGAGACCGTTAAATTTTATCCAAAGCCTGTGCGATATCTGCGATCAGATCCTCAGCGCTTTCCAGACCGCAGCTCATGCGCACCAGCTCTGCGGGCACACCGGCGGCTTTCAGCTGCTCATCGTTCATCTGGCGGTGGGTGCTGGAAGCCGGGTTCAGGCAGCAGGTGCGGGCATCGGCCACATGGGTCTCAATGGCGGCCAGCTTGAGTTCCTTCATAAAGGTGCTGGCGGCTTCACGGCCGCCGGCCAGACCAAAACTGACCACGCCGCAGCTGCCATTGGGCAGATACTTTTCAGCCAGTGCGTGGTAGGGGCTGGACTCCAGGCCGCAGTAATTCACATAGGCCACCTTGGGATGGCTTTCGAGGAACTTTGCCACAGCCATGCCGTTGGCGCAGTGGCGCTGCATCCGGACATGCAGGCTTTCCAGGCCGAGGTTCAGCATATAGGCATTCATCGGGGACTGCATGGAGCCGAAGTCCCGCATCAGCTGAGCCGTTGCCTTGGTAATAAAGGCACCCTCTTTGCCAAAGCGTTCGGCGTAGGTGATGCCGTGGTAGCTGTCGTCCGGGGTGCACAGGCCGGGGAACTTCTCGGCGTGGGCCATCCAGTCGAACTTGCCGCCGTCCACGATGGCACCGCCCAGCACAGCGCCGTGGCCGTCCATATACTTGGTGGTGGAGTGGGTCACGATATCCGCGCCCCACTCAAAGGGGCGGCAGTTGACCGGCGTGGGGAAGGTGTTATCCACGATCAGGGGCACGCCGTGGGCGTGAGCAGCCTTGGCAAACTTCTCGATATCCAGCACGGTCAGGGCGGGGTTGGCAATGGTCTCGCCGAACACCACCTTGGTGTTGGGCCGGAAGGCAGCGTTCAGCTCCTCCTCGGTGCACAGCGGGTCCACAAAGGTGGCCTCAATGCCCATCTTCTTCATGGTGACGGAGATGAGGTTGAAGGTGCCGCCGTAGATG
>OOBO01002218.1_pt1 | contig 11196 bp, 10 predicted proteins | sample 1671031 | NCBI WGS metagenome assembly OOBO01 (sample SAMN06348115, study PRJEB24527) | human gut metagenome | biome: human gut; feature: ankylosing spondylitis patient; material: feces | host: Homo sapiens | place: China | collected 2015-10 | reverse complement strand
ATCGACAGGCGTGTAAACCAGTATTTTGCCAAGTATGACGGACTTGTCAGAAAGATAGAAAACGACAAATACTTCGTGGTGTTCAAGTACAAGTACCTTGACAGCATGAAGGAGGACAAGTTCAAGGTGCTCGATGAGGTCAAGGCTATAAAGGTCGGCAACGAGATGGCGGTCACACTCAGTATCGGAATCGGTATAAAGAGTGATAAGTATAATGAAAACTACGTATATGCGCGAAATGCCATAGACTTAGCCCTCGGACGAGGCGGTGATCAGGTAGTTATAAAGGATCACGATGATATCCTGTATTTTGGCGGCAAGTCAAAGCAGGTGGAGAGCAAGACAAGGGTAAAGGCGAGAGTCAAGGCACAGGCGCTTCAGGAGATTATTGAGACATGTGAGAATGTGCTTATCATGGGCCACAGCATCACAGATGTAGACTCGCTTGGAGCAGGCATAGGTATATACTGTGCAGCCAAGAATCTCGACAAAAAGGCACAGATAGTCATAAATGATCCGACAAGCTCAGTAAGACCTCTTATGGAGACATTTTCAGAGGCAAAGGGCTACCCTGCGGATATGTTTATAAACAGCGAAGAAGCTCTTGAGATGGTGAGCAAGGATACGCTTGTCATGGTGGTGGACACCAACAGGCCAAGCTACACAGAGTGTCCTGAGCTCCTCAGAAAGACAGGAAAGATAGTCGTATTTGACCACCACAGACAAAGCAGCGAGATAATAGAGAATCCTATACTCTCATATATCGAGCCGTATGCATCAAGTGCGTGTGAGATGGTTGCAGAGGTATTGCAGTACTTCAACGACGGAGTCAAGATCAATGCGACAGAGGCCGACTGCATCTACGCAGGCATCCTCATCGATACCAACAACTTTATGACAAAGACAGGCGTGCGTACATTTGAGGCGGCAGCCTTTTTGAAGCGCTCAGGCGCAGAGGTAACACGCGTCAGAAAGATGCTTAGAAATGACATGGCATGCTACAAGGCAAGAGCCGAGGCAGTACGCCATGCAGAGGTATACAGGGGCTCGTTTGCCATATCGGTATGCCCTAGCGAGAATGTGGAGAGCCCGACAATCGTCGGTGCACAGGCGGCAAATGAGCTGCTCAACATAATAGGAATTAAGGCATCATTTGTGCTCACGGAGTACAATGACAAGATTTATATCAGCTCTCGTTCAATCGACGAGATAAATGTCCAGATAATCATGGAGAAGCTGGGCGGTGGCGGACACTTAAATGTGGCAGGCGCGCAGCTGACAGGCGTTACTATCGTGCAGGCAAAGCGCATGATACAGGATACACTGGACGAAATGCTAAAAGAAGGAGACATAGAAGAATGAAAGTAATCTTATTACAGGACGTAAAACCATTAGGCAAAAAAGGCGAGATAGTAAACGTAAGTGACGGCTACGCCAGAAACAATATCATACCTAAAAAGCTCGGAGTAGAGGCTACTCCAAAGAACCTAAATGACTTAAAGCTTCAGAACCAGCACGCTGACAAGGTGGCACAGGAAAACTACGAGAGTGCACTTGCACTCGCAAAGGTAGTAGAGAACACAAAGGTAGTAGCTGCGCTCAGGAGAGGGCGGCAGAACCTTCGGCTCCATATCCACCAAGGAGATATCGGCTGCAGCAAAGGAGCAGCATGGCTTAGAGCTCGATAAGAAAAAGATGCAGCTTAACGAGTCAATCAAAGCACTCGGAAACTATGAGGTGCCTGTCAAGCTTCATCCAAAGGTAACAGCAAACCTCACAGTATCAGTAGTTGAAGGATAGGAGGAATCCCCTTGGAAGAAGCATTAATCAAACGAATAATGCCAAACAGCCTTGAGGCAGAGCAGTCCGTGGTCGGCTCCATGATTATGAGCAAGGATGCCATAGTGACCGCCAGCGAGATGCTCCTTAAGGAGGATTTTTATCATCAGCAGTACGGTATCATATTTGAGACCATGGTTGAGCTCTTTACAGAGGGGCAGCCTGTAGATCTCGTTACACTCCAGAATCGTTTAAAGGAAAAGGATGTGCCGCAGGAAATACAAAGCCTTGACTTTGTGAGAACTCTCGTCACCAGTGTGCCGACCTCTGCCAACATCAAGTACTATGCCAATATCGTAAAAGAAAATGCCATAAAGCGAAAGCTCATCCATGTGACAGAGGACATAGAGAACGAGTGCTACGCCGGCAAGGAATCGCTTGAGAGCGTGCTCGACAAGACAGAGCACGATGTATTTGAGCTGCTTTCCTCAAGGCAGACAGGTGACTACGTGCCAATCCGTACTGTAGTCATGAATGCCCTCGAGAAAATCGAGAAAGCAGCACAGCAGGAGGGCACCGTAACAGGAATCCCGACAGGCTTCATAGACTTAGACTACAGGACAGCGGGACTTCAGCCGTCAGATCTCGTGCTCGTGGCAGCCCGTCCGTCAATGGGAAAGACAGCCTTCGTGCTCAACATAGCACAGCATGTGGCATTTCATGCACATCTGTGTACAGCCATATTCTCACTCGAGATGTCGAAGGAGCAGCTCGTAAACCGTCTGTTCTCACTCGAATCAAAGGTAGATGCGCAGGCACTGCGTACAGGAAATCTGTCTGATGCCGACTGGGAAAAGCTGGTCGAGGGAGCCGGAATCATCGGAGACTCCGAGCTCATCATAGACGACACTCCGGGTATCAGCATATCAGAGCTTCGAAGCAAGTGCCGTAAATACAAGCTCGAACATGACTTAAAGCTCGTCATCATCGATTACCTGCAGCTCATGACAGGCTCAGGACGAGGCTCAGAATCGCGTCAGCAGGAAATCTCAGACATATCACGTTCGCTTAAGGCACTCGCCAGAGAGCTTTCAGTCCCTGTAGTGGCACTCTCCCAGCTTTCACGAGCTGTAGAGCAGCGACCGGACCACAGACCGATGCTTTCTGATCTTCGAGAGTCAGGAGCCATCGAGCAGGATGCCGACGTCGTTATGTTCATCTATCGTGACGACTACTACAACAAGGACACCGAGCTCAAGGGTATCTCAGAGATCATCATTGCTAAACAGCGTAACGGTCCAATCGGCACCGTAAACCTTGCATGGCTGCCTGAGTACACAAAGTTTGCAAATCTGGAGCATTAAGACTAAAACACAAAAAGAATAAAGAGACAATCCATCCCGGCTTGCGTCATAGGATAAAGTTAAGTATCCTGATGTGGGCCGGGATTTTTCAAAATCTCTTTATACTTAAAAAGAGAAGAAAGCTATAAACTTTCCCGCAATTCATCCGATATATTCCTTAGAATAGGGTAAGAACAACAGTCAATTGCAACATATTTTCACACGGAGGTGTTAGAGATGGCAATAGAGGCAATCAAGGGTGCAGGAATGGTCTATCAGGGAAGTACATCAACTGCACAGATAAAGGAACAGGCACAGGGAAGGACAGAGGTGTCCAGTGCGGACAATCAGGTTGTGTCTGACAGCATCGCAAGGAATATTCAGGCGATGAATACGAAGGAAGCAAGCGGTGATTCAGCCGGTGATGCCGGAGCACAGGGACAGGCACAGGCTGCCGCACAAAAGCAGAATGAGAAGAATATGCAGCTTAAAAAGGCTGTGGATGATATCAACAAGAGCGCGTTGGCTGACCAGTCGGAGGCCGTGTTCGGCATCCATGAGAAGACTAACCGCGTGACAATAAAGATAGTTGATAAGAAGACAAAGGAAGTCATCAAGGAGTTTCCGCCGGAGAAGACGCTCGACATGATAGCGAAGGTCTGGGAGATGGCAGGACTCATGGTAGATGAGAAGAGATAGGAGGACACCATGGCAATCAGATTATCGGGAATGACATCAGGCCTGGATACAGATTCTATTGTAAAGGCAATGGTATCGTCATATACCACCAGAAAAGAGAAATATCAGAAGGCGCAGACTAAGCTTGAGTGGACACAGGATGCGTGGAAATCCCTTAATACCAAGGTGTACAGCTTGTACAGCAATATTTCCAATCTGCGATTTTCTACAGCATACAACTTAAAGAAGACATCAGTTTCGGATACTACAAAGGCCACAGTAAAGGCAGGCTCCGGTGCACCAAGCGGCACACAGTCGCTGAAAATCAAGCAGATGGCAAAGGCCGGATATATGACCGGAGCAGAAATTAAGGCAGACAGTGAGAAGACTACACTTGCCCAGCTCGGTTACACAGGTGGTGATGCCAAGCTTGAGGTAAAGATGGGCGATGAGACCAAGTCCATCACGCTCAGCGCATCATCTACCATGAACGACGTGGTAAAGGAACTCAGGAATGCGGGGCTTGATGCAAACTACGATTCAAGCTACAAGAGATTTTATATCAGCTCAAAAAAGACAGGCGTGGCAAACGATTTTACCATAACCGGCAGCAATATAGATGGAGCATCAGCACTTTATAGCCTGGGAATAGCATATGGTGGTGAAAAGACCACTACCGGTACTTATTCATCCAATCCATATGATGAGTATGCAGCTTTACATGGAGTTTCAGACGATGAGACCAGAGCCAAAATCGAGGCAGCTGTTACAAACTACAATAATCTGACAACAGATGCGGCGAAGATGAATGCGCAGAGCAAAAATCTTATGAATGCTGTAAATTATGGCTATTCATATGCCACACTTCAGGGCATTTATGAGAAGCTGGATGCAAACAATGCAGGAGATAGTGATAAGCTGAAGCTGCTTGAGAAGCTTGGCTCATCTCGTGATGGCGCATTGATTTCAAAGAATGGTGACAGCTATGATACATATACAAAGACCACACTGACCGATACAAATGGAAATACTCTCTATAAGTATATTGACAGCGACAACAATAGCCACTATATTGCAGCCGTTGCTGATAAGGACAAGGATACCACATCGTACTATGATGTGACAGAATCTACGAGGACAGCTTATACGGACGCTGATGGCAAGGAGCTTGAAGCAGTACCTACAGTAGTCGATGATACAACACTGAAAGTCGGTGATAAGACTTACAAAAAGGACGAGGCAGACGGCAAGTACTATCTGCAAAAGGAAGATGGCACAGCTGATAAAACTGATTCCATCACTGTTTCACAAAAGACCGAGTACACTATTGCGGCAGATGCCGTAAACAAGACTGGCATAGAGTCAGCTTCAGTAGCGTATGACACAATCATCAAGTCAATGGATGAAAAGACTAAAAGCTCATACGATGAGGCTCTTGCGTCAGTTCAGGCATTTGAGAATTCAAAGGACGAAGTGCTAGGAAGCGATGACGAGTATTCGGTTGCCAGCCTCACCAAGGCTATTCAGAATGCTTATGCAGGCAAGGATAAGGATGGCGGCACAATCGCTGTTTCAGGAAAGAAAGCAGTAGAGCAGCTTTTAGCAGGAAACGGAAACGAGGCTGACGGCTTTGTAAATAAAGCCAATGCTCTGGAGGAGGCAGCAGAGGCCAACACAAAAAAAGCAGCAGATAGCAATATTGTAAAGGAGCTTGCCTCAAAGCAGAAGGATTCGGCTGAGTATACACAGGCGCTAAACGACCTGCTTGACAGGGTAAACACTGCATACACGCTTCAGAATAAGGCACTTTTCAATTCACAGGTGAAGAAGGTCGCAGGACAGGATTCGGAGATTGAGCTGAACGGTGTAAAATATACAGGTGACAGTAACAGCTATTCAATCAATGGACTGACAATCGAGGCACTTGCTGAGACCGGAGACAGTGCTATAAGCATTACAACCAGCACAGATACACAGGGTGTATATGATAAGGTAAAGGATTTTCTGACAGAGTACAACAACATCATCAACGAGATGACGAAGCTATACAATGCTGATTCAGCAGGAAGCTACGAGCCGCTCACGGATGATGAAAAGGATCAGATGTCTGATAAAGAGATTGAGAAGTGGGAGACAAAGATTAAGGACTCTCTGCTTCGCAGGGATTCTACACTTGGCAGCGTAATGACAGCAATGCAGACAGCCATGATGTCATCAGTTGAGATAGGTGGCAAGAAGTACTCGCTCTCAAGCTTTGGAATCAGCACACTTGGATTTTTGAATGCAGCGGAGAATGAGCAGAATGCATATCACATTGATGGTGATGAGGATGACGCCAATACATCCGGCAAGACAGATAAGCTCATGGCAGCTATAAACGATGATCCGGATACGGTAATGCAGTTTATGCAGCAGCTTTCAACTAATCTGTATAGTGCAATCGGTGACAAGATGAAGTCTACAGATTTGAGCTCAGCATTTACCATCTACAATGACAAGCAGATGAAGACAGAGTACACTAACTACACCAAGACTATTAAGGAATGGGAGAAAAAAATCTCAGATCGTGAGGATTACTACTACAACAAGTTTACTCAGATGGAGTCAGCTATGACCAAGCTCAACAGCACACAGAGCTCAATTAGCAGCTACTTCTCATAAAAAGATACCAGGGAGGGTATATTATGTTACAAAATAAAGCATACGCAGCATATGCAAACAACAAAATCATGACTGCATCACCGGCAGAGCTTACACTCATGCTGTATGATGGTGCAATCAAATTTTGCAATATCGCCATTATGGCAGTGGAGAAGGAGGATATCCAGCAGGCTCACACAAACATCCGCAAGGTTGAGCGTATCATAGAAGAGTTCCAGTCCACACTTGATGACAAATATCCGGTATCAAAGGATTTTAACAATGTATATACATATCTTCACAGACGTCTTGTCGAGGCAAACATAAAGAAGGACAAGGAGATTCTTGAGGAGGTGCTTGAGCACCTGCGCACTATGCGTGACGCGTGGAAAGAGGTCATGCAGGCCACATGTAACGGAAACAAGCTGCATGTGTCATAGATAAATGTATCATAAATCACCGACAGGGATTATAGAGAGTTTTTAACTTAAACAAAACGCAGAGACAGCAGCATGAAGCTAGTTTGTTTGTGCGTTTTGTGCTATCATAGAGATGATTATAGTTAAAAACAATCGAAAATACAGGGGGAACACAATGGAACAGACATACATAGACATAATGATACAAAGCCTGGAGAAAAAGGAGCAGGTACTCGACCGGATAATAGAGCTTGATATCAAGCAGAAGAACCAGCTCGAGGATCCACAGCTCACACCTGACGACTTCGACGAGGTAGTTGAGGCAAAGAGCAGGCTTATCGACCAGCTCAATAATTTAGACTCAGGCTTTGAGAAGCTTTTTGAACGTACAAAGGAAGAACTGAATGGTCACAAAGAGGACTACAAGGAGCAGATACGCACCATGCAGGAGCATATCCGCAGTATCACGGACAAGAGCGTAAAAATACAGAGTCAGGAGGCCCGCAACAAGGATCTCATGACTCTGAAATTTGCGTCCATAAAGAAGCAGGCCCGCGAGGTGCGTGTCGGCACGCAGGCCGCAAGCCGCTACTACAAGTCCATGTCAGGAACCGGATATATGGAGCCGCAGTTTATGGACAATAAAAAGTGAAAAGTTTAATTTAATATTTCACCTCAATATCCCCAAGCCCTGAGTCGATAACCAGGTGCTTTTTGGCATGCTCATTTACCTCATACTCATCATCATAGTCATTGCCGTTGATTGTGATATCGCCTGTACCTGAGTCCAGGTCCATCATGTAACCGTCAAGTGACTGTGAGGATGTCACAGTGATGTTACCTGTACCGCCGTCGATATCCATCTCGTCAAAGGCACAGTTTTCAAAGCTAAGATTGCCGGTTCCGCCATCCACATCACATGTGGCGAAGCTGCAGTCTGTGACATATAAATCGCCTATGCCGGTGTCAAATTCTGCATCGGCTGCGGTCAGGGAATTAAGGTTTACCTCGCCTACACCGGTATCAAGGGAGAGCTTGTTCAATGCTGCGCCCTCAGGAATGGTAACAGTGATTTCACTTGTGGTGTTTCTTTTGTAGTTGGCTCCTTTGCTTTGGGATATTGTGAGGGTATCGCCTGTGCTCCTAATCTTTGGAACCAGTCGCTTGTTGCATTTGTATGAGACCGTATAGCTGTCACCGGTTTTCACGTTGATGTTCGATATGGTTGTATCAAATACCAGGTTTGAAAATTCATCGGCTGAAATCTCCTCTGTGCATACGTTTCCGAGAGACTTGTCTGAGCGCGGAATCAGATTGTCAAACAGGCCTAGGGCAAAGCCCCCGATATGGTAGAGACTCCCGGCGATGATGCAGACCACGGTAATTATTGTAATTATTATTAGATATATATTCTTTTTCATGACTTGTCTCCATTTCTGAATTATCTTGTTGCATAATTTGTTTTGTGATTATTCAAAATATGCTACACACATTTTTGACTGTCCTGGTTTCCGTTAATTTCCATGTTTATCGCCGAGCAGATTTTCCACCAGCGAATTGATGATTGCGGCTATTGGCCAGATAATCCATGTGATACCCCAGTCAAAGGTAATAAAGCTCCAGCATAGATAGATGCATGTGACAGTTGACCAGTAGACTGACATGATTGCAGCCACAACAGGGTTTTCATAGTGCACCTTGCCATCGTGTGAATTGGCAAAATTGCCGCCCATAGTCTGTGCTCCGTTCAGGGAAAGAAGCTTGTCAAAGCTTGATTTCTTCATGTTTGTGAATACTATCATGAATACACCGATTGCTATAAACACGAGCACGAGTCCGCCTGAAAGTGAGTCTGCGAAGGTGCTTTTGGTGTTCAGTGAGCTGATTATGATTGCCGGCACTGCGCAGAGTATGCAGAGCATGATACCCACTGTTAAAAGCATCGCATGTGTGGAGCGGTAGCTTTCCTTTCGCTCGATGACCCAGTTTGCCGTCTCAAAATCTATGCAGTAAGGCTCTTGCTTCAGGTAGCTCCACTTGGATGAGATAGAGCCTGAAAAAATGAAGAAGCCGACTGCCACTGCGACACACAGGAACAGGAAGGTAATGCCGATTGCATCAGATGCGTCAGGTGAAGCGAGTGAACGCGGAATGCATTCGCTGAATATCGGTCCAAGGCTTGCGAGGATGCAAAGCAGCACTCCAAACGCTGTGAGATATGCTTGTTTTGCCGAATCCCTGAGGAATGCGGCAGCAGTCTCGCGGGAGAGTGTTTTGGCAGCAGGCATTGCCTGACTGGGATCCACGAAGCTTTTGATGCCGAGTGAGTCAGCAAGCTCGTCAAGATTTCCAAACTCTGATATGACTATGCCTATGGCTTCATTGTCAGATTTGCCCTCGGATATTAATTCGTTGTATTTATCCTCCATCATCTGATAGAGTTCATATTTGGCTTTTTGCACCTCGGGGGTATTCGGGAGGTGCGAAAACATATTTTCCAGATAATTCTTTATAGTTTCCATAAAATGTCTCCTTTAAAATCGTATGAATTTGCTTACTACATCAAGTGTCAGCTTCCATTCCTCGCATTTCATCCTGTAATATTCTCTGCCGGAATTGGTAATCTGATAGTAGGTCCGCCTTTTGCCGCTTGCATTGTCGCTCGAAGAGAATGATGTGATATAACCGTTTTTCTCAAGGCGGGTAAATGCAGAGTAGAGAGTTGTTTCTTTTATGACGTATTTTTCCTCGGATATTAGCCTTATCTGCTTTGAAATCTCGTAGCCGTAGGAAGGTCTGTCGAGGAGCAGGTAGAGTATGATGGTATCGTTGTATCCGCGGATGACATCGCTGCTTATATTGACCATTGTTCTCCTGTTTTAAGTATTTTATTTCATCATGATGTTCATATTTTATTAATATAAGACCTGATACACAGATGAAAGGTTGTACATCAGGCGTATTAAAATTAATTGATACTACGTGTGACATACTACGAGTGTCATACTATGTCTGTCGTAGTAAATGTAACACATGTTGTTTTTCATGTCAACAGTGATTCTAAAATAATTTATTCTGCATAATTTGTTCTGAAAAATTTATTCTGTAAAAAATGTTCCGGGTGTTTCGATTATTTTAAAAAGTTAGCCACTCCGTACAAAGATTAGCGGTAAAATACATTGACACAGTCCATGTCATTTGATATATTTTTTAGAAGCAAAGGCGATTAATTAAATACACGCTACCTCTGAGGGAGTAGTTCGCGTATCATTACATATACGTGGTTTGTCAACAGACCGGTCAATAGACCTGGCAAACATTAAAGAATGAGACTCAAGTATGCAGCACACAATAAAGCTATATAATTATAGCTTGCGAGGGTCTCATTTTTCATATGGAGCGTTCATGTTGCTGATAACACTGTTAGGTGTGAACAGTAACGCATTCATATGCTTATCTGGGAGAAATTAATCGCCGCACACTAGGCAAAAGGGAGAAAAATATGGTATTATTTATTGAAATCCTGCTCATAGGAGTAGGTTTGTCAATGGACGCCTTCGCAGTATCCATCTGCAAGGGACTTGGAATGACAAAGGTAAACAGAAAGCAGGCGCTGACAATCGGTCTGTATTTCGGAGGATTTCAGGCGCTCATGCCGTTTATCGGCTATATGCTTGGCATCCGGTTTGAGAAGTACATCACAAGCATTGACCACTGGATAGCATTCATTTTGCTGGGCTTTATCGGTGGCAAGATGGTTTATGAGGCAGTGAAGGAAAAGGATGATGACTCTGTCGTGGAAAAAGACCTGGCGCTCAATCAGGGAGAGATGCTTCTGCTTGCAATTGCGACAAGCATCGATGCGCTTGCAGTCGGAATCATGTTTGCATTTACCTATGACAGCTTAAACATCTACTGGGCTATTGCAATCATCGGACTTACAACCTTCGTGCTCTCAATCATCGGAGTCATAGTCGGAAACTTTTTCGGCAATAAATATAAAAAGAAATCAGAGATAGCCGGAGGCATCATTCTCATACTCATAGGCGTGAAGATATTGCTTGAGCACCTGGGAATTATAAGCTTTTAAAAATAAAAAATGGAGGAATCAACATGGAAAATTTCATCAATAATGCACCGTTTATAGTGGTGCTGCTCTGCCTCATAGTGGGCTTTGTGTTTTTGGTAAAGGGCGCAGACCTGTTCGTGGAGGGCAGCTCAAGCGTGGCAAAGCGCTTCAAGGTGCCGTCACTTATCATTGGACTGACAATTGTTGCGATGGGAACCTCGCTTCCTGAAACAGCGGTCAGTGTGGCAGCATCCATAGCACACAACAA
>OOBO01002207.1_pt1 | contig 11228 bp, 10 predicted proteins | sample 1671031 | NCBI WGS metagenome assembly OOBO01 (sample SAMN06348115, study PRJEB24527) | human gut metagenome | biome: human gut; feature: ankylosing spondylitis patient; material: feces | host: Homo sapiens | place: China | collected 2015-10 | reverse complement strand
TCGGCGACATCCAGCAGCTCTACGTTGACCACGCCGGGGCCGCCATCGATTCCCTGAACGGCTGAGAAAGACCCATTCTGCCCGGAGGGTAAGCTCCGGGCAGTTTTTTGGTTTTTGGGAAAGCACGGCAGGGGCCGGGCATGCCCGGCCTGCGTCCGATGTGATGCCCTGCCACGCCGTAGGGGCGGATTCTATATCCGCCCGCGCTGCCTCCCACTATTGCCTGATAAATATGTATAGAATGAGGTAAGGAAAGCATGAAAAAGCTCCAACTCGCATCCCTGACTCTCGCTGCCCTGCTGCTGGCGGGCTGCGGTGCGTCCGCAGCGTCCACCGCCGAGAGCACGTCCGAGGCGGTCTCCACGGAAGAAACCGCCCCTGCCGCCACCGCGGCCCCGGCGGAGACCCGGGCCCCCGCTGCCGCGCTGCCGGACGGCGTATACACCGCTAAGTTCAACACAGACAGCAGCATGTTCCACGCCAACGAAGCCGTGGACGGCATGGGCACGCTGACGGTGGAAAACGGCACGATGACCTTCCACGTCAGTCTGCAGTCCCAGAAGATCGTCAACCTGTATCCGGGCATGGCCGCCGACGCCCCCGCCCATGAGAGCGACTGGCTGCAGCCTACCGTTGACACGGTGACCTACTCCGACGGCACCAGCGACGAAGTATACGGCTTTGACATCCCCGTTGCGGCTGTCGATGCCGATTTCCAGCTGGCCATCCTCGGCACCAAGGGCACCTGGTATGACCATACGGTCAGCGTCTCCGATGCCGAGCCTGCGGCAGAGGATGCGGCTGCGGCAGCCGTCGAGATCCCCGCCGACGGCAGCTACACCTGCGCTGTGACGCTGGAGGGCGGCAGCGGGCGCGCCACCGTCGAAAGCCCCGCCGCGCTGACCGTGGCCGACGGCATTATGACCGCGACCATCGTCTGGAGCAGCCCGAACTATGACTATATGCTCGTTGACGGCGAAAAGTACCTGCCCGTCAACACCGACGGCAACTCGACGTTTGAGATCCCCGTTGCCGCGCTGGATACCGCGCTGGCCGTCACGGCGGACACCGTCGCCATGAGCGCCCCGCACGAGATCGACTATACCCTGACCTTTGACAGCGCGACGCTGGCCGCCGAATGAGGCGCGCGGCAGCTTTTGCCCTGCCCGCTCTGCTGCTGGCAGGGTGCGCGGCTGCATCCCAGGCTCCCGCGCAAACGGACGCATTGACGATAGAAAACCGCTATCCGCTGGAATATGCGAAGCAGTTCACGGTGGATGTGTGCGCGGGCGGCTATGACCTCATCACGATTGACGGCAGCCGCTATCTCGTCGTGCCGGAGGGGACCGCTGCGCCCGCCAATCTGGACGCAGACATCACCGTTTTGCAGCAGCCTATCCAAAATATCTACCTTGTGTCGTCGTCCGCGATGGACCCCATCATCAGCATTGGCGGGCTGGGGGCTGTGGCGCTGTCCGGCACGCAGGCCGAAAACTGGTACCTCGACGCGGCCCGCACCGCCATGGAACAGGGCGAGATCGCCTACGCGGGCAAATACAGCGCACCCGATTACGAGACGATCCTGTCCGCCGACTGCGGCCTTGCCATCGAGAACACAATGATCTACCACACGCCCGAGGTGAAAGAGCAGCTCGAAAAATTCGGCGTGCCGGTCCTCGTCGAGCGCTCTAGCTACGAGAGTGACCCGCTGGCCCGGATGGAATGGGTCAAGCTGTACGGCATCCTGCTGGGCAGAATCGAGGAGGCCGAGCGCGTTTTTGACGACGCTGTGCAGCGCATTGCACCGCTGCTGGACGAGGAACCCACCGGCAAGACTGCGGCGTTCTTTTCCATCACCTCAAACAATCTCGCCACGGTGCGCAAGGGCGGTGATTACGTCGCCAAGATGATCGGGCTGGCGGGCGGCAGCTACGTCTTTGCCGACCTGACGGACAGCGGCAACAATCTGGCGACTGTCAATATCTCGCTCGAGGATTTCTACGCCGGGGCGCGTGACGCCGATGTGCTGCTCTACAACAGCACGATTGAGGGCGAGCTGCGCACAATGGATGAGCTGCTCGCCAAATGTCCGATGCTGGCGGACTTCAAGGCCGTGCAAAGCGGCAGCGTCTGGTGTACGTCGCAGAGCCTTTTCCAGCAGAGCATGGAGCTGCCGGAGCTGATCCTGGATATGAACAGGGTGTTCACCGAGGATGACCCTGACGACAGCGAATTGACATTTTTGACGAAGCTGCACTGAAAATTTAACGCGGCGGCAAAAACGGGCGCACAAAACCGTGGCGCATCCGTAGGGGCGGATTCCATATCCGCCCGCACCATTGCCGCCCGCCGCAAAGGGAACCACGCATGCACACCTCCAAACGCATGACAATTGCATACCTCGCCATGGCAGCGGCCCTGCTGGCGCTGTTTGCGCTCAACCTGTTCTGGGGCAGCATTGCGCTCTCCCCGGCGGACATCGCGGCGGCCCTGCTGGGCCGCCGCACAAACGCGCTGGCGGCCAACATTCTGCTGCAGCTGCGTCTGCCGCGCGCCGTCATGGTCGTGCTGCTGGGGGCGGCGCTCTCGGTGGCCGGGTATCTGCTGCAAACGTTTTTTGCCAACCCGATTGCCGGGCCTTTTGTCATGGGCATTTCCAGCGGGGCCAAGCTGGCTGTGGCGCTGACGATGGTCGTCTTTTTGAACCGCGGTCTGCTCACCGGCTCACTGACGCTGATTCTGGCGGCGTTTGCCGGGGCCATGGCGGCCATGCTGTTTGTGCTGGCCGTGGCGCGCCGCGTGCAGCAGATGAGCATTTTGGTTATCTGCGGTGTCATGATCGGCTACATCTGCTCGGCCGTCACCGATATTGTCGTCGCCTTCGCGCAGGATTCCAACATCGTCAACCTGCACAACTGGTCGATGGGCAGCTTCTCCGGCATGACCTGGGGCAATGTCGCCACGGCGGCGGCCATCGTTCTGCCCTGCCTGGCCGCCGCGTTTTTGCTCTCCAAGCCGATGGCTGCCTACCAGCTGGGCGAAAGCTACGCCGCCAGCGTCGGCGTGCCGGTGCGGGCGTTTTCCGTGGTGCTTGTGCTGCTGTCAAGCCTGCTGGCGGCCTGCGTCACGGCATTTGCCGGACCGATCTCCTTCGTCGGCATTGCGGTGCCGCATCTGGTAAAACATACGCTGGGCAGTGCAAAACCGCTGCGGGTGCTGCCGGGCTGCGCACTGGGCGGCGCGGCATTCTGCCTGCTGTGCGACCTGATCGCCCGCAGCCTGTTTGCACCCACCGAGCTGTCCATCAGCTCGGTCACAGCGGTGTTCGGCGCGCCGGTGGTCATCTGGCTGCTTGTGCGCCGCCACAGCGGGGAGGGCACGGTATGAGCTGTTGTGAAACGCAAAATCTCGCCGTCGGCTACGGTGCGCCGCTGCTGCGGGACATTGCCCTGCACGCCGAGCGCGGCAAAATTCTGGCGCTCATCGGTCCGAACGGCGCGGGCAAATCCACCCTTTTAAAAACGCTGGCCGGGCAGCTGGCGGCGCAGGGCGGCGCGGTGCTGCTGGACGGGCAAGACCTGACGGGCTACACCCCCAACGCCCGGGCGCGCAAGCTGGCGCTGATGCTGCCCCACACGGCCCGCACCGAGCTGACGTCCTGCTTTGAGGTCGCCGCCGCCGGGCGCTACCCCTACACCGGGCGGCTGGGCATTTTGTCCGATGCCGACAGGCAGCAGGTGCATGACGCCCTGTGCCTTGTCCGGGCGGAGGAGCTGGAGGACCGCGATTTTGCCAGGATCAGCGACGGCCAGCGCCAGCGCGTGCTGCTGGCCCGCGCGGTCTGCCAGCAGCCGGAGATTTTGCTTCTGGACGAGCCAACGTCGTTTTTAGACGTAAAGGGCAAGGCGGAGCTCATGGACATCCTGCAAGTGCTGGCACATGAGAAGAATGTGGCCGTCATCGTGACGCTGCATGAACTGGAGCTGGCCCAAAGGCTGGCCGACGCCGTAGTCTGCGTTGCGCCGTCTGGTGTGTCCGCTGTGCTGGCACCGCAGGACGCCTTTGCACAGGACAATATCTGTGCGCTGTTTGGACTGAGCACCGATCAATACGCGGTGCTGTTTGCTGGGAGCGGCGCAAAGCCGAAGCCCCAATTTGAGCACTACATCCGCAGCGGGCAGCGTTTACTGCGCTGCGGCTACACCACCGGCACCTGTGCGGCGCTGGGGGCGGCGGGCGCGGCGCGGCTGCTGCTGACCGGCCACGCGCCGGAAAGCGTTGGTCTGCGCACGCCCAAGGGCATCGTCGTGGAGGTCGCACCGCAGTTCTGCCGCCTGACGGCAGACGGGGCCGCGTGCGCCATCGTCAAGGACGGCGGCGACGACATCGACGCCACGACGGGTCTGCCGGTCATTGCCGCGGTCACACTGCTGCCCGACGCGCCGCGCACCGTTACGATTGACGGCGGGGCGGGGGTGGGCCGTGTGACAAAGCCCGGCCTCGACCAGCCCGTCGGCGCGGCGGCCATCAACCGTGTGCCGCGGCAGATGATAACCGAGGCGCTTTTGCGGGAGGCGGACGCCGTCGGCTACGGCGGCGGGTTCGCGGTGGTCATCTCCATCGAAGGCGGCGAGGCTGCGGCCAAGCGCACCTTCAACCCGCATCTGGGGGTCGAGGGCGGCCTGTCGGTGCTGGGCACCAGCGGCATCGTGGAGCCCATGAGCCAGCAGGCCATCCTGGACACCATCCAGCTGGAAATGAACCAGGCTGTTTTGCGGGCCGGTACCCCAAAGCGGCTCATCCTTGCCCCGGGCAACTACGGGCTGGACTACCTGCACGACACCTACCCGGCCTTTGCGGCCATCCCGGTGGTCAAGACCTCCAACTTCATCGGAGATACGCTGGATATGGCAGCCTCTGCCGGGTTTGAACAGGTGCTGCTGGTGGGCCATGTAGGCAAGCTGGTCAAGGTGGCCGGCGGCATCATGAACACCCACTCCCACACGGCCGACTGCCGCACCGAGCTGTTCTGTGCCCATGCCGCCCTCTGTGGGGCAAGCCGGGAGCTGTGCGCGGCTTTGTACGCCGCCGCCACCACCGACGCCTGTCTGGAGCTGCTGGACACCGCCGGACTGCGCGCCCCGGTGCTGGAAAGCCTGCTGGACGCCATCCAGATGCACCTCGACCGCCGGGCGGGTGAAGCCTTCCGGGTGGGTGCAGTGCTGTTTTCCAACCAGCACGGGCCGCTTGGCGCAACACAAACTGCAAAGGAGCTGCTTGAACAATGGAACAACGCATGACCGGCACCTTTTACGGGGTCAGCGTCGGCCCCGGCGACCCGGAGCTGCTGACTTTGCAGGCCGTGCGTCTGCTGCGGCAGTGCCCGGTGCTGGCTGCGCCGCAGACCGCTTCCGGGCAGATGCTGGCGCTGGACATCGCCCGCCGGGCGCTGGGCAGCGAGCTGGACGGCAAGACCATTCTGCCCCTGCAGTTTGCCATGAGCCGGGACGCCGCCGTGCTGCGCGCTTCTCACGAGACCGCTGCCAGCGCAGTGCGGCTCTTTCTGGATGCCTGGCAGGATGTGGCCATGCTGAACCTGGGTGACGTGTCCATTTATGCCACCTTTGGCTATCTGCAGGAGATCCTGCAGGCGCAGGGCTATGCCACCGCGATGGCAGCGGGTGTGCCCAGCTTCTGCGCGGCTGCAGCCCGGCTGAACCAGCCCCTTACCGGCGGCATGGACGCTCCGCTGACCATCGCCCCCGGCAGCCGGGCCGACGAGGTATTGGACGCCCCCGGCACGAAAGTCCTGATGAAAACCGGGCGTCAGCTGCCCGCCCTGCTGGACACCCTGAACGCCCACGGTGCGTTGAGCCGCAGTGCCCTCGTGTGCAGCTGCGGCCTGCCGGATGAAACGATCTTCCCCGACCTTTCGACTGCGCGCCCGCCGCAGGATGGCAGCAAGGCCGGATATTTTGCAACGGTACTGGTAAAGGAGTAACTGCTATGGTACACTTTGTAGGCGCGGGGCCCGGTGCCCCGGACCTGATCACTCGGCGAGGCGCAGCCCTGCTGCAGGAGGCTGATTGCATCATCTACGCGGGCAGTCTGGTCAACCCGGCCCTGCTGGGACTGGCAAAACCCGGCTGCGCCATTTACAACAGCGCCGAGATGACGTTGGAACAGGTGCTGGATGTGATGCGCACCATGGAGGCAGACGGCAAAATCACCGTGCGCCTGCACACCGGCGACCCCTGCCTGTACGGGGCCATCCGGGAGCAGATGGATGCACTGGACGCCGACGGCATCGCCTACGATGACACGCCCGGCGTGTCCAGCTTCTGCGGCGCGGCGGCGGCACTGAATGCCGAATACACCCTGCCCACCGTGAGCCAGACCGTGATCATCACCCGCATGGAAGGCCGCACCCCGGTGCCCGAGCGGGAAAAGCTGGCCAGTCTTGCCGCCCACGGGGCCACTATGGTGATTTTCCTGTCCATCGGTCTGGTGGACAAGGTGCAGGATGCTCTGCTGCAGGGCGGTGCCTACACGCCGGACACCCCCGCCGCCGTGGTATACAAGGCCACCTGGCCGGAGCAGAAAACCGTGCGCTGTACCGTGGGTTCTCTGGCGCAGAGCGTGCACGACGCCGGCATCACCAAAACAGCGCTCATCGTGGCAGGCAATTTCCTTGGCACCCGGTACGAGCGCAGCAAGCTGTACGACCCCGGTTTTACCACCGAGTTCCGCAAGGGGTCCGACCAATGACCCGGGCCTATCTGGCCTTTACCGACACTGGTCTGGCACTGGCCCGGCGGCTGGCAGACGCCCTGCCCGGCAGTGTGGACCGCTGCGGCAGCGGCGGCGTCTCCCTTGCCGGGTGGACCGCCCTGCAGTTTACGCAGAGCGACGCCCTTGTTTTTGTGGGAGCCGTGGGCATTGCGGTGCGGGCCATTGCGCCGCACTGCCGCAGCAAGGCATCGGACCCGGCGGTGGTGGTACTGGACGAATGCGGCCGCTTTGCGGTGCCGGTGCTGTCCGGTCATCTGGGCGGTGCCAATGACCTGGCCCGTGCACTGGCCGCCGTGTGCGGAGCCGTTCCGGTGATCACCACGGCCACCGACGCCCACGGCATTTTTGCGGTGGACGAGTGGGCAAAGCACCAGAACTGCACGGTGCTGGAAGCGGAGCGCATCAAGCATGTCAGCAGCAAGCTGCTGGCCGGGCAGTCGGTGCGGTTTGCCGCTGAGTTTCCCGTGCAGGGCACCCCGCCCGCCGGGGTGGATCCTGCACGGACCCCTGCCGAAGCCGATTTTGCCCTTACCCTCTCCCCTGCCGGGGACGCTTTGCATCTGGTGCCCCGCATCGGGGTGCTGGGCATCGGCTGCCGCAGGGGGACGTGTGCCGAGCAGTTGGAAGCCGCCTTTGCGGACTTCTGCGCCCGGCACAGCCTTGCCCCGGCGTGCAGCATCGCGGCGGCGGCCAGCATCGACCTGAAGGCTGACGAGGCCGGGCTGCTGGCGTTCTGCCGGGCCCACGGCTGGCCCATCACATTTTATTCTGCGGAGCAGCTGCGGGCACTGTCCGGGCCGTTCACACCATCTCCCTTCGTGCAAAGCGTCACCGGGGTGGACAACGTGTGCGAGCGGGCGGCGGCCGCCGCCGGCGGGCGGATTATCGTCCCCAAACAGGCAAACAACGGCGTCACCGCGGCGGTGGCGAGAAAGGATATGCTATGAAAGTAACGGTAATCGGGCTTGGCCCCGGCGGCGGCGCGGATCTCACCGGCCGCGCCCGGGCGGCCCTGGAGGCCTGCGACCTGATCGTGGGCTACACCGCCTACATCGATCTGGTGCGGGCGGATTTTCCCCAGAAGGAGACCCTGTCCACCGGCATGCGCCGGGAGGTAGACCGCTGCCGGGCGGCGGTGGAGGCCGCCCGCACCGGCAAGGACGTGGCGGTGGTGTGCTCCGGCGACTCCGGCGTGTACGGCATGGCGGGCCTCATCTACGAGGTGGCCCAGGAGTATGACCCCATCGAGATCGAGGTGGTGCCCGGCATCACCGCCGCCTGCGGCGGCGCGGCCGTGCTGGGCGCCCCCCTGACCCACGACTTCGCGGTGGTGTCCCTGTCCGATCTGCTCACCCCGTGGGAGAAGATTACGGCCCGGCTGACCGCCGCGGCCCAGGCGGACTTCGTGCTCTGCCTCTACAACCCCGCCAGCCACAGCCGGCCGGACTACCTCCAGCGGGCCTGCGACATCCTGCTCTCCGCCGGGAAGGACCCCGCCACCGTGTGCGGCACCGTCCGCAACATCGGCCGGGCGGGGGAGGCGGCGGCGCTCCTCACCCTGGGCGAGCTGCGGGACACCCAGGTGGACATGTTCACCACCGTGTTCGTCGGCAACAGCCAGACCAAGGTGATCGGCGGAAAGATGGTGACCCCCCGGGGCTATCTCCAGCGGGGGGAATAGGGAAATACGCCCGGCGAAGGCGGGCCTGAAACCAGCACAGGGGGAGGAAAGCGCATGAATAAGGTATTGCTGTTCGGCGGCACCGGAGAGGGCCGGGCGCTGGCGGAGTGGATGGTGGCCCGGGACATCCCCCACACCGTCTGCGTGGCCACCGAGTACGGCGAGACCCTCCTCCCGGCCGGGGCGGAGGCCCATGTGGGCCGGATGGACAGCGGGGAAATGGAGGCGCTCATGAGGGCCGGGGGATACTCCCTGGCGGTGGACGCCACCCACCCCTACGCCGTGGAGGTGACGGAGCACATCCGGGCCGCGGCGGAGGCGGCGGGCCTGCCCGTCCTCCGGCTGGTGCGGCAGCCCGACGGCGGGGAGCTTTGCCGCAGGGCAAAGGACATGGCCGGGGCGGCGGACATGCTGGAGCAGATGCCCGGTCATGTGCTGCTCACCACCGGCAGCAAGGAGCTCCACCACTTTGCCCGCCCCGGACTGGCAGAGCGGTGCTATCCCCGGGTGCTGCCCATGGCGGACTCCCTGGAGCGGTGCCTGACCCTGGGCTTTCCCCCAAAAAACATCATCTGCATGCAGGGGCCGTTCTCCAGGGAGCTGAACGTGGCCCTGCTGCGGCAGTATCACATTCAGACCCTGGTGACCAAGGACACCGGGGGGTACGGCGGCTTCCGGGAAAAGGCGGAGGCTGCCCGGGAGGCGGGCTGCGCCCTGCTGGTGGTGGAGCGCCCCAGCCGGGAGACCGGCCTGACCCTGGAGGAAATTCAGAAGAAGCTTATGGAGGAGGAGAACGCATGAAGGTCTATCTCATCGGCGTAGGCATGGGCAACCCGGCCACCCTGACCGGCCAGGCCCTGGAGGCCATCGGGGACAGCCCGGTGCTGGTGGGCGCCCCCCGCCTGCTGGAGCCCTGGGGGGCGGAGCACGACTGCGTCCCCCTCATCGCCGCGGCGGACATCGCCGCGTACGTGGACAAGGCCCCCCGGGGGCCGGTGGGGGTGCTCCTCTCCGGCGACACCGGATTTTACAGCGGGGCCAAGGGGCTGTGGCCCCTGCTGGGGAACCACGAGGTGATCACCATCCCCGGTATCTCCTCCCTGTCCTACTTCTGCGCCAGGCTCCAGACCACCTGGCAGGACGCCAGGCTGGTCAGCGCCCACGGCCGCAGCCACAACGCGGTGGGGGAGATCCAGCGCAGCGCCAAGGTCTTCGCCCTTACCGGCGGGGCCACCAAGGCGGAGGACATCTGCCGGGCCCTGGCCGAGCGGGGGCTGGGACAGGTGCGCGTCTCCGTGGGCGAGCGGCTGAGCTACGCCGACGAGCGCATCGTCACCGGCACGGCGGCGGAGCTGGCGGGGGAGACCTTTGCCGACCTCTCCGTCCTGCTGGCGGTCAACCCCGATCCGGTGGTGCGGCCGTGGAATGGCTCCGGCCTGCCCGACGGGGCCTTCCTCCGGGGGGACGTGCCCATGACCAAGGAGGAGGTGCGCGCGCTGGCCCTGTCCAAGCTGCGGCTGGAGGCGCACCATGTGGTGTGGGACGTGGGGGCGGGCACCGGCTCGGTGTCGGTGGAGTGCGCCCTCTCCTGTCCCGCCGGCCGGGTGTACGCCGTGGAGAAGAAGGAGGAGGCCCTGGCCCTGCTGGCGGAGAACAGGGCCCGCTTCCACGCCGCCAACCTGGAGGTGGTGGCGGGCACCGCGCCGGAGGCGCTGGAGGCCCTCTCCGCCCCCGACCGGGTCTTCCTGGGGGGCACCTCGGGCAGTCTGGAGGACATTTTGAACGTGATCTTCCGCAAGAACCCCGCCGCCCGGGTGGTGTGCACCGCCGTCACCCTGGAGACGGTGGGGGAGGCCGCCCGGTGCTTTGCCGGGCTGGAGGGGGCGGACATGGTGCAGGTGGCCGTCACCCGCACCCGGCCCGCCGGGCGCTACCACCTGATGGACGCCCAGAACCCGGTTTGGATCTTCTCCGGGGAGGGCCGGGCATGAGCGCGCCCCGTCTGCTCCTCTGCGCCCCCGCCAGCGGGGGCGGCAAGACCACCGTCACCTGCGCCCTTCTCCAGGCCCTGGTCAACCGGGGGGCCGGGCCGGTGGCCTTCAAGTGCGGCCCGGACTATATCGACCCCATGTTTCACAGCGAGATCATCGGGGCCAAAAGCCGCAACCTGGACCTCTTCTTCCTGGGCCGGGACACCGCCCGCTACCTGCTGGAGAAAAACAGCCGGGGCAGCGGCTTGGCCCTCATCGAGGGGGTCATGGGCTACTATGACGGCATCGGCCTGAGCGCCGACGCCAGCGCCTATGACCTGGCCCGGGCCACCGGCACCCCGGCGGTGCTGGTGCTGGACGGCCGGGGGCGGGCCCTCACCGCCGCCGCCGCGGTGAAGGGAATGAGGGATTTCCGGCCGGACAGCGGCATCCGGGGCGTGATTCTCAACCGGGTGTCCCCCATGCTCTACCCCCGGCTCAAGGAGGCCATCGAGGGGGAGACCGGCGTAACCGTGTACGGCTATCTGCCCAATCTGCCCGGCTGCGCCCTGGAGAGCCGCCACCTGGGGCTGGTCACCGCCGCCGAGGTGGCGGGGCTGCGGGAGAAGCTCTCCGCCCTGGCCGCCCAGGCGGAGAAAAGCGTGGACATAGACGGCCTGCTGGCCCTGGCGGCCTCCGCCCCGGCCCTGGACGCCGCGGCGCCCGCCCTGCCGCCCCCGGTGGAGGGGCGGCCCCGCATCGCCGTGGCCCGGGACAAGGCGTTC
>OOBO01002187.1_pt1 | contig 11332 bp, 4 predicted proteins | sample 1671031 | NCBI WGS metagenome assembly OOBO01 (sample SAMN06348115, study PRJEB24527) | human gut metagenome | biome: human gut; feature: ankylosing spondylitis patient; material: feces | host: Homo sapiens | place: China | collected 2015-10 | reverse complement strand
TATTTGTGCTACAGGTACAACAGGTAAACTTGTTGAAGAAGCAACAGGTCTAGAGGTACAGAAGTTCCTTGGTGGTAGCCAAGGTGGTGACCAGCAGATTGCCGCAAGAATAGCTTGTAATGAAATTGATATGCTACTATTTTTCAGAGACCCACTAAATCCAAAGCCATCAGAACCAAATGATATGAACCTTCTAAGACTTTGTGATATGCACAACATCCCTGTAGCAACAAATATAGCTACAGCAGAAGTTCTTATTCATGGTCTTGAAAGAGGCGACCTTGATTGGAGAAATATTGTTAAATAATTTACCTTATATATAGTATAGGATAATTATGCCTATTGAAAGGAAAGAGAAATGGGAGATATTATTAGAAAGATTAAAGGTACAGAGGACATTATGCCTAAGGATGTCTACAAGTGGCAATTTGTAGAAGATGTTATGCGTCAGCAGGCTGAGTCTTTTGGTTACAAAGAAGTTCGTACACCTGTTTTTGAGCAGACTTCTCTATTCTCAAGAGGTGTTGGTGAAACAACTGATGTTGTTCAAAAAGAAATGTACACATTTTCAACTAAGGGTGACGCAAGTATTACACTTCGTCCTGAAGGTACTGCCGGTGCAGCCAGAGCATTTCTTGAACATGGTGTTCAAAACGACGGTTTACCATCAAAGCAATATTATCTAATTACTTGTTATAGATATGAAAAGCCTCAGGCAGGTCGTCAAAGAGAATTCCACCAGTTTGGTATGGAAGTTTTCGGTACACAAAATCCTGCAGCCGATGCTGAGGTTATCTGCCTAGCAAACGGACTTTTCGAAAGATTGGGTTTATCAAATATCAGACTTGAAATCAACTCAATCGGTTGTCCAAAGTGTAGAGCAGAGTACCACAAAAAGTTAAAAGAATATTTTTCTAATTATAAAGACCAATTGTGTGAAACTTGTCTTGGCAGATTAGACAGAAACCCTATGCGTATCATTGACTGTAAAAGTCCTATTTGTAGTGGTATTGCTAAGGATGCACCAAAGGTGATTGATTTTCTTTGTGACGAATGTAAAGAACACTTTGAAAGCGTTAAGTCTTATCTTGATGTTGCAGGTGTTAAGTATGAAGTTAATCCATCAATCGTAAGAGGTCTTGATTATTATACAAAGACAGTTTTTGAATTTGTTTCAGATAATATCGGTGCACAAGGTACAGTTTGTGGTGGTGGACGATATGACGGCTTAATTGAAGAATTAGGTGGTCAGCACACTCCTTCACTGGGTTGTGCAATGGGTATTGAAAGACTATTGTTATTAATGGAAAACAGTGGTGTTGAAATTCCTAAGCCTGAAACTTGTGACTTATATGTTGCATCAATGGGAGAAAAAGCTCAGCTAAAGGCTTTCTCAATTGTAGAAGAAGTCAGAAAGTCCGGACTGTTTGCTCAGAGTGATATTGTTGGCAGAGGTCTTCGCCCACAGATGAAGTTTGCTGACAAAATCGGTGCTAAGTTCTCAGTTGTTATTGGTGACAACGAAATTGAAGAAAATAAAGCAGAAGTTAAAAATATGGAAACAGGAGAAAAAACTACTGTTTCATTAGATGACTTTGTTTCAAATTTTCAGGATGTACTTATTGATGCTGAAACAAAGAAAATAGCAGAAATGTAAGAAGTAGGAGAAAATTATGGCAGAATATATGGGAGAACTTCGCCGTACCCATTATTGTGGCGATTTAAGAGAATGCAATGTAGGTGAAACAGTTGTTGTTTGTGGCTGGGTTGCAAAGCAGAGAGATTTAGGACAGTTGATTTTCATTGACTTGCGTGACAGAACAGGTGTTGTTCAGTTAGCTTTTAATGAAAGTACAGAAAAAGAAATTTTTGACAAAGCCTTTTCTGCAAGAGCAGAATATGTTCTTTGTGCAAAAGGTGTAGTTCAGGAAAGAAGTTCTAAGAACCCTGACATTAAAACAGGTGATATTGAAGTTCTTGTTGAAGACTTAAGAGTTCTTTCAAAGGCTCAGACACCACCTTTTGAAATTGTGGATGACTGTAAAACAAGTGAAGATGTTAGACTAAAGTATCGTTACCTTGATTTAAGAAGAAAACCTTTACAGGATAACATTATTATGCGTTCTAAGATTGCAAAGGTTGCTCGTGACTATTTCTATGAAAACGGCTTTATTGAAATTGAAACACCAATGTTAATTAAGTCAACTCCTGAAGGTGCAAGAGATTACCTTGTTCCATCAAGAGTACATAAGGGTAGCTTCTATGCCCTACCTCAGTCACCACAGATTTATAAGCAGTTACTAATGCTTTCCGGTTTTGACAGATATATTCAACTTGCCAGATGCTTTAGAGATGAAGATTTAAGAGCTGACAGACAACCGGAATTTACACAGATTGATATGGAACTTTCATTTGCTTCTATGGAAGAGATTATGGAAATCAATGAAGGTTTGTTTAAGAGATTATTTAAGGATATTCTTGGTAAAAATTTGGAAACTCCATTTGAAAAAATGACATATGCCGATGCTATGAATCGTTATGGTTCTGATAAGCCTGATGTTCGTTTCGGTATGGAAATTTGTGATGTTTCCGATGTTGTTAAGGATTGTGGCTTCGGAGTATTCTCCGGTGCAGTTAAGAACGGTGGTAGTGTTCGTTGTATCGTAGCAAAGAACTCTGCATCTGTATTAACAAGAAAAGAAGTAGATAAATTAACTGAATATGTTAAGGGCATCGGTGCTAAGGGTCTTGCATTTATCCGTTGGGTAGAAGATGAACCATCTTGTGGCTTCAAGAAATTCTTAACAGATGAAGAATTTAATAGTATTATCAGCACTTGTGGTGCAGAAAAAGGCGATGTTGTACTATTTGTTGCAGATAAGAATTCTGTTGTACTTCCAACTTTAGGTGCATTAAGATTAAAAGTTGCTAAGAAACTGGATATTATTCCAAATGTATTTAAATTTGTTTGGATTGTGGATTTCCCATTCTTTGAATTTGATGAAGAAAGTGGCGAATGGGTAGCAATGCACCATCCATTTACAATGCCTAAGGAAGAATGTTTACAGTATCTTGATACTGACAAGGGTAAGGTTGTTGCTAAGGCTTATGACCTTACACTTAACGGTACAGAACTTTCATCAGGCTCAATCAGAATTACTGATTATGAACTTCAGCAAAAAATGTTTAAGGCACTTAAGCTTACTGATGAAGAAATTGAAGCTAAGTTTGGTTTCTTAGTTGAAGCATATAAGTATGGTGCTCCCCCACACGGTGGTATGGGTATCGGTCTTGACAGAATCGCAATGTTACTTTCAGGTGCTGAAAGTCTAAGAGATGTTACTGCGTTTCCTAAGGTACAAAATGCCTCAGAATTAATGAGTCAAAGCCCTGCTCCGGTTGATCAGGAAAGTCTTGATGTTCTAGGTATTGAAGTGGTTTCGGAATAATACACAAAACCGATAATAGTTAGTAGTGCAAAACTACTAATCGTACATAAAAAATTAACATTTTTTGTTGCTTTAAATATAGATTTTTATGGGCGATTATTATATAATAGTAGTACTGAATAGTACTGAGAAATTTAATTTTAGGATGTGAATTTTTATGAAAAAGTCAGTATCTTTGCTACTAACAGTTTTAATGGCAATGTCTATTATCACTGTAGCAGCAACATCAGTTTCAGCAGCTGAAACTGCAAAGGTAAATGATAAGGACTGCTATGTTGGACAGAAAGTAGTTTATACTTACTTCCTACAAGCTCCCGGTAAAGCAGAAGACTTCCAGGGCCAACTAGAATATACAGATGGTCTTAGTCTAGAAAAGGTAGAAATTTCTGATGCTTCCGGTGTAATGATTGACGGTGAGAAGGGTGTTATGGTTAACACTGCAATCAGCAACAATGTTTATTACAGTGGTGTTAACATTAACGAAGGTTATGATTACACTACTAAGTCTGCTTTCATTACAGCAGAATTTTTAGTTGAAAAGTCCGGTGACCAGACAGTAGCTAATAAGCTGGAAATTCTTTCAGGTTCAAACGGTACACAGTATGTAGAAGACTACAAAGCTATTGAAGGTGTTCAGTCTTCAGAAAAAACAACTGTACAGCCTGTTGATGCTGAAAGCATTAAGTTGAATGTAACTGCTAAGACAGTTTATACAGGTTCTAAGTTTACTCTAAAAGCTACAGTAACTCCTGAACTTGCTTCTGCAACTAATGATGTAGATTGGTCTTCATCAAAAGAAGCAGTTGCTACAGTTGACAACGGTGTTGTAACTGCTAAGAAAGCCGGTTCAGCAGTTATCACTGCAAAAGTTGGTGCTGTTACTGCAACATGTAAGGTTACAGTAAGACAGCATGTAACAAGTGTTAAGCTAAATGCAACAAGAAAAGTTCTTTACAATGGCAAGGCAACAACTCTAAAGGCAACTGTTTATCCATCAAATGCTTCTAATAAGGCAGTAACATGGAAAACATCAAACAGTAAAGTTGCTACAGTAAATGCAAAGGGTGTTATAAGAGCTAAGAAGCCTGGTTATGCTTATATTACAGTAACAACTAAGGATTCTAAAAAGACTGCTAGATGCAAGGTTACTGTTAAGGCTCAGAAGGCTACAAAGGTAACAGTAAATGTTAAGAAGTCAATTTCACTACAGAAGAAGGGTAAATCAGTAAACATTAAAGCAACAGTTTCTCCTTCAAATACATATAACAAGGCAATCACAGTTTCTAACTCTAAAAAGAAAGTTGTTAAAGTTTCAACTTCTAAGATTAGATCTGGTAAGACAGTTAAGGTAACTGCTCTTAAGAAGGGTTCTTCAAAAATTAAGTTTACTGCTGCTGACGGTTCAAGAAAGTCAACTACAGTAAAGGTAACAGTTAAGAAGTAAAATTCTTAAATTAATAAGCTATCGGCACCTCCGAAGAAATTCGGGGGTTGCCGTTTAGAAAAAAGAACAATAAAAAGAAAGGAAAAGACGCCAATGAAAAAAATACTTTCAGTAGTGCTATCTGTTGTAATCCTTATGTCTATGATGGTTACAGGTTTCACCGTAGGTGCAGCTTCAACAGATAAGGCAACTATCAATGGCAAAGAAGTTTCTGTTGGTTCAAAGGTAACTTACAAGATTGACCTAAAGACTGCTTCAAAGATTGAATCAGTTCAGGGTGTTGTAAACTTTGATTCTAATGTTCTAAAGTTAGATTCATTTACTATGCCAAACACAACTTCTAATTATCTACCAAACACTAATATTGCAGGTGAAGTTCATTATGCTGCATATAGTGTTGACGGTGATTTTGATTTTTCTTCACAGAAAAATTACATCACTGCAGAATTTACAGTTATTAAGGCTGGTACATCTTCAATTACTCATAACTATGAAGTTCTTGATGATGCTAACTCAAAGACATTACTAGACAGTAATAAAAAGCCTAATAGCAGTGTACAGGAAACAACAAATACAACTGTAGGTGAAGTAGTACCTTCTGATACTGCTATCATCAACGGTGTTAAATGTAAAGTTGGTTCAACTGTTACATTTAATGTATGGGTAAAAGCTCCAAGAGTTGCTGAAGATTATCAGGGTAGAGTTTTCTATACTAATGATATTCTAACACCGAAGTCAGCTAGTGGTAAATCTAACGGTGCTTCAGCTATGTATAATCTACATGATACAGAAACTTATCCTGGAAAAGACATTGTTTCTTATACCTGGATGGATTTCCGACATCCTGTAGATTTTTCAACTGAAGATAAGATGGTTTCAGTAACATTTGATGTTACTGCTTCAGGTAGAGGAACAATCGAAAGCTATATTGAATGCTTTGATGATATAGATGACAATTATATGATTCTTGATGGTAAAATTCTACTTGACGGTGTTACTGTAAGAACAGAAGTTGTTCCATCAGAAGTTCCACCTGAACCTACAACAACATCATCCACAACTGCAACAACATCTTCTACAACTGCAACAACAGCAACAACAGCTACAACAGCAACTACTGCTCCTCGTCCATCAAAAACAACATTCAATGGTAAAGAAGTAAAAGTTGGTGAAGAAGTTACTGTTACATATATGATTCAGGCTGATAAGCTTTGTGAAGATTTCCAAGGTTACTTTAAATATGGTAACAAGACAGTTGGTGACACAACAGGTATTGAACTAACAAAGTTTAGCCTAAAGAGTATGCCTGGTACAATGGTAAATACAGATCCTGCTGGTAAGGCTGTATTTACAGGTTCATCATTTGACAAGCCATATGATTTTAGAACAAAGACTCAGTTTGTAACAGCTACATTTAAGGTAACTAAGGCTAATTGTGCATATTTTGCAGAAGCAGAAATGTATATCCTAAGTGCAGTAGATGGTACTGATTATGTAAACCAGGGTGTTGTTAAGAATCCATTTACATGGGATGGTTCAACATCTACAGAACCAACAACTACATCAAGCACAACAAAGCCATCAGGTGACTATGCAATCATCAATGGTGTTAAGTGCAAGGTTGGTTCAACAATCACATATAACCTATATGCAAAGACTCCTTATGAAGTTGGAGACTATCAGGGTTATGTTCTATATTCAAATGACCTACTAAAGGCAACAGACTTATATGTTAAGCAGACAACAACTCCTGCATTCACAAACCTAGATGATACAGAAGATTATCCTGGTCAGAGTGTTGTAACATTTAACTGGCAGGATTCTATGACTACTTTAGACTTCTCTAAGGAAGACCTATTTGTTTCAGTTAAGTTTAAGGTAACTGCTGCCGGTACAGGTTCTATCGATGATTACATTGTATGTTTCGATGATAAGGATATGAATTACTTAATCGACTACGGTGTAATTAAAGATCCAGATACTTCTCTAAGAGATGAAGTTATTGCAGAGGAAGAACCAACAACAGCAACAACTGCAACTACTGCAACAACTGCTACAACAGCTACAACAGCTACAACTGCTACAACAGCAACAACAGCAACAACTGCTCCTCAACCATCAAAGACAACATTCAATGGTAAGGATGTTAAGGTTGGAGATGAAGTAACAGTTACATATTACATCCAGACAGAAAAACTTTGTGAAGACTTCCAGGGTTATTTCTACTATGGTAACAAGTCAACTAGCGATACTACCGGTATCGAACTTAAGTCATTCTATATTAGAGAAGATTTACCAGGTCTAATGTGCAACACTGCTCCAGCAGGCAAGATTGTATTTACCGGTGTATCACCACTAAATCCATATGACTTTAAAACAAAGGGTAAGTTCATTAGTGCTACATTCAAGATTAATGAAGCAAACTATGACTACTATGCTAACGCTGTATTTGAGGTTCTAAGTGCAGTTGATGGTACTAACTATGTAAACTTTGGTAAGATTGAAAATCCATTCGTTTGGGAAGAGGAAACATCTGTACCAACACCTACAACTGCTACAACAGCAACAACTGCTACAACAGCTACAACAGCTACAACAGCAACAACTGCAACAACTGCTACAACAGCAACAACTGCTACAACAGCAACAACAGCAACAACAGCAACAACAGCAACAACTGCAACAACTGCAACAACTGCAACAACTGCTACAACAGCAACAACAGCAACAACTGCAACTACTGCAACTACTGCTACAACAGCAACAACTGCAACAAGTACAACAAAGCCTGTTGAAAAGGTAAAGGTTAGATACAACCTAACTAATGTTGTTTCTTCAAATAAGGTTGAAGAAATTGAAAAGAATGATGTTTATACAACAGTACTATCTCCTGTTAAGGGTTATGAAATCTCTTCAGTAATCATGGTAGTAAACGGTAGTGTTGTTCCTGTAAATAAGAATGCTGATGGTACATACCTAGTAACAGTACCAGCAACAGGTGACATTACAATTTCTGCTTATGCAAACGAAATCGTAATTCCACCAACAACATCATCAACAACAGAAACAAGCACAAGTGCTACAACTGCTACTTCAGCAACAACAGCAACAAGTGCTACAACTGCTTCAAGCGCAACTAAGCCTCCTGTTAAGACATTTAAGGTAACAAACAACCTAACTAATGTTACAACAAACAATAGTGCAACAACTATTGAAGAAGGCAAGGTTTATACTGCACTTCTATCCCCTATGAAGGGTTACGAAATCTCAACAGTAGTTCTAATCGTTAATAACGAAGTTGTTCCTGTAAATAAGAATGCTGACGGTACATATCTAATCAGTGTACCAGCAACAGGTGACATTACAATTTCTGCTTACGCAAATGTAATTCCACCAGAACCTACAACAACATCTTCATCAACAACAAGTACTACTTCAACAACAAGTACAACAACAGTTCCACCAAGAACTACATTCAAGGTAACAAACAACCTAACTAATGTTGTTACAAATAATAACGCTACAACTGTTAACAAGAACGAAGTTTATACTGCAGTTCTTTCACCTGTTAAGGGTTATGAAATCTCAACAGTAGTTTTAGTTTCAAATGGTGAAATTGTTCCTGTAAATAAGAACACAGATGGTACATACCTAATCAGTGTTGTTGCTTCAGGTGATATTACAATTTCTGCTTATGCAAGTCTAATTCCACCAGAACCTACAACAACATCTTCAACAACATCAACAACAACTTCTTCAACAACAGGTACAACAGGTACAACTGCTCCAAAGACATATGCAGTTAATGCAATGCTAACTAACGCAGTTTCAACTAATAATGCTAAGACAGTTGAAGAAGGCTCAATGTATAGTGCAATCATTGCTCCTGTTGAAGGCTATGATATGGTAACATTCGTTGCTACAATGAACGGTCAGCAGATTGAACCTGTTAAGAGTGGTAATGCTTATATCATCACTGCTAAGGTAACAGGTGATATTAACATTGTTGCTTATGCTGAAAAGAAGCCTGAACAAACAACTGCTACAACAGCAACAACAGCAACAACAGCAACAACTGCTACAACTGCAACAACAGCAACAACTGCAACAACTGCAACAACTGCAACAACTGCAACAACTGCAACAACTGCAACTACTTCTCCGGTTCCAACTTCTGAAACAACTCCATCAACAAAGCCGGGTCAGGTTATCGAAATTAATAAGATGACTATTGATAAGGCTACTGTTACAGTTAATGAAGGTCAGAAGTTCAACATCGTTGCAAGTATCTGGCCTGGTTATACAACTGAAAAGACAGTTACATGGTCAGTAAATAACTCAAGAGTTGGTGTTGTTTCTCAGACAACTAATACAGTAAACGGACTATATGACAATGAAGGTAAGCTATACTGTACAGAAACTGCTACATTTACTGCTAAGGCTAGTGGTCAGACAATCATCAAGGCTGTTTCAAACACAGGTATGGTTGTTAAGTGTATAGTTAATGTTAAGAAGGTTGCTACTTCAATCTCTGTTAACAAGAGAAGCGTTACACTAAATGCCGGTAAGGCAACAACTGTTAAGGCTACTGTAGGTCCTAGAAGCATCCCATCACAGTATAAGGGTGTAAAATGGACAACATCTAACAAGAAGATTGCTACAGTTAACTCTAAGGGCGTTATCAAGGCTGTTGCAAAGGGTATATGTTATGTAACTGCTACAAGCAAGGATAACACAAACCTAAGCAAGAGAATTAAGGTAACAGTTAAGCAACCTGTAACAAGAGTTAAGTTCAACAAGTCATTTGTTAAACTAACAAAGAAGGGTAAATCAGCTACTCTAAAGGCTACTGCTTATCCATCAAATGCTAATGTTAAGAAGCTAACAATTAAGTCTGAAAATACTAAGATTGTTAAGGTTTCTAAGTCAAGAATCAATTCCGGTGCAACATTCAAGGTAACTGCAGTTAAGAAGGGTACAGCTTATGTTCGTGCTACTGCAACTGACGGTTCTAAGAAGTACGCTAGAATTAGAATTACTGTTAAGAAATAATAGTTTTCTAAATACTACAACCCCCTATTTTAGGGGGTTGTTTTTTTATGCTTATATGTGGAAAACTTTTTGAGTCGTAATGATGGAAATTTTGAGTTGATAAAAATAATAATTTATGTAGTTAATTAAGAGATTTACAAAATTACTTTGCTGATATATAATATATTTAGAAACTAGAGGAGCAAAATTATGGCTTTCAATGCAATTATTACTGACGATAAAATTAAAGAACTTTTAGCTAAAATAGATAGTGGTGATGATAAAGCAAAAGCCACTTTAGGTGATTATTATAACACTTTAGGTGTACAGTACTTTTCATCAAATGAAGAAGATAATGTGGAAAAATCTATTTATTGTTTTGAAGAAAGCAGTAAGCTAAATGATGAAAACGGTAAGAAAAACCTTGCTATTCTATATAATCAGCTAGGTGTAAATTACTATAATGGGAAGGATAATTACAGTATAGATTATAATAAGGCTGAGGGTTACTTCAAGAAGTCACTTGAACTAGGTAATGAAAATGCTAAGAAAAACTTAGGTGTGTTATATAATCAGTACGGTAAGCAATATGGAACAGGTAATCACGCAAATATTAACCACGAAATGGCCGAAAAATTCTTTGAAATGGCAGTTGAAATGGATAACGAAGAGGCAAAATATAATCTTGTAAAGGACTATACCAATTGTTATTTTAATTTTAAATATGGTGTTAACGGTTACTTAAAGGATACTGATAAGGCAAATCAAATGCTTACTAAGGCGAAAAATACAGACATAAATATGGTTGATAAAATTGCTGATGAATACTATAATAAGGCAAAGAATCTTGTTGCCGGTGGTATAAATTACGATAACTACAGAAAGATAAATGGATACCTTAAAAGGGCTTCTAAATTAGGTATGACAGGTATTAACAGTGACTTAATATCTTTTTATAAGTATGTTAGTAATTGCTACAGTAAGGGAAAAAAAGGCTTTACAAAGAACAAGGTTAAGGCCAACTTCTATATGGGCAAAGCCGGTGAACTTGGGGTTGGAAGCGACGAAGTCGGTCTCGCAAGCGATCTCGGCGAGAGCGCCCTTGGTGCCATCCTCAGAGATGTAAGCGGCGACAGCGCCCTCGTTGGTGTCGCGACCAGCCTTCTTGGCGGCAGCGGCGAGGCCGTTCTTGCGGAGGATGTCGACAGCGGCGTCCATATCGCCCTCAGCCTGAACGAGAGCCTTCTTGCACTCCATCATCGGGGAGTCGGTCATCTCGCGGAGCTGCTTGACCATAGCGGCGGTGATCTGAGCCATGTTCATTCCTTTCAAAGGGAATTGACGAATGAGATGAGGTGGGTGCTACTCGGCGACAGCCTCGGTAGCAGGAGCCTCGGCGGCCATCTCG
>OOBO01002176.1_pt1 | contig 11375 bp, 8 predicted proteins | sample 1671031 | NCBI WGS metagenome assembly OOBO01 (sample SAMN06348115, study PRJEB24527) | human gut metagenome | biome: human gut; feature: ankylosing spondylitis patient; material: feces | host: Homo sapiens | place: China | collected 2015-10 | reverse complement strand
CCAGCCGGGCGCCGCCGCGAAGCTCCAGATGCCGAAGAGGTCAGCCGTCGAGCCCGCGCTCGTCAGGCAGCCCGCCGCGACGCCCATCGCCTGCATGAGGCTGATGCCCGAGAGCGAGATGACGAGCGTCGAGACGATGAAGATGCTCAGGAACAGGAAGAAGAACGACAGGATGCGCCCGACAATCTTCATCGGCACGGGCAGCCCGTCGACCTTGATGCTCACGACCATGTGCGGGTGCATCGTGTGGCGGATCTCCGTCACGCTCATGCGCATGAGCACGAGCAGGCGCATGACCTTGATGCCGCCGCCGGCCGAGCCGATGCAACCGCCGACGAAGACGAGCACGAAGAGCATGAGGCGCGAGAAGTCCGGCCATTCCCAGCACGGCGCGGAGACGAAGCCGCCCGTCGACAGGAAGGCCGCGACCTGGAACAGGCCGTAGCGCAGGCTCTCTGCCGCATCGTAGGTGCCCGTGCGGCAGAGGTTCCAGGCGACGAGCGCGACGCTCACGAGGAAGAGACCCGCATAGGCCTGCAGCTCCGTGTCGCGCAGCATCAGGCGGAAGCTCAGCCTGTCCCAGACCTTCCAGCAGAGCAATGGATTGAGCCCCGAGAGGAGCATCGAGATGCCGGCCGCGAGTTCCAAGGGGATGCTGTCGCGCGCGAGGAAGTATCCCGGCTCGGCCGAGCCGCTCGACGAGAGCGTCACCATCGCCTGCGTCAATGCCGAGAACGGGTCGAGTCCGGCGGCGAGGTAGAGCAGGAAGGAGAGCGCCGTGAGGCTGGCGTAAACGCCAAAGCCCTGGCGGGCCGACTCGGCCATCTTATTCCAGACGGGGCTGAAGAAGATGCTCTGGCGCGCGGAGAGCGTCAGGCCGAAGCAGCCGCTGACCTGCGGCAGGACTGTCGAGAGGATGATGATGAAGTTAAGGCCGCCGAGCCAGTTGAGGATGCTGTGCCAGAGGACGAGGCCCCGCATCATGTCGCCGCGCGCGTAGTCGAGGCACGAGACGCCCGTCGTCGTGACGGCCGCCACGCTCTCGAAAAAGGCATCGACGGGATTCACCAGGATGCCTGAGAGCACATAGGGCATCATACCGAGGATGGAGAGCAGCGGCCAGACGAGCACCATGAAGAGCGCGCCCTCCCAGACATTGATCTGGCGCTTGTGGTCGCGGCCGAGCCAGCTGAAGGAGAGACCGAGCGCGATGGCGAGCACGGCAGGCACGAGGAAAATCCAGCTCTCTTCGTGCCAGAGCAGGCTGTCCGCAAACGGCACGAAGAGAGCGAGCCCCATGATCTCCGCGACACTGCCCATGAGCAGCCAGAAGATGTCCAGCTGGCGTTTTCTCCGTTGGAACTTGATCATCTCATTCCCTGCCCTTGAAATACTGCATGACTTTCTTCGAGAACTGTGTCTGGATGAAGAGGATGGTCCGGTCGCCCGGCTGCAGGACGGTAGCGCCGTTCGGGATCACGGCCTCCCCGTCGCGCACGTAAGCGCAGACGAGGCAGGCGCGCGGCAGCTTGGCCTCCATCAGCGGCTTGCCCGCGACGGGCGCGCCCTCCTGCACGATGACCTCGACGGCCTCGGCCTTGGCGCCCTCGAGCAGCGAGACCGAGACGACGCCGCCGCGGCGCGCAAAGGCCAGCACCTCGCTCGCCGAGAGCAGGCGGGCCGAGAGAACGATGTCGACGCCGACCTTCTCCATGAGCTCCACGTACTCGTTGCGCGCGACACGCACGACCGTCTTCGTCTTGTTGTGCGACATGTGGCGCGCGAGCAGCGCCAGCATGAGATTGAGCTTGTCATCCTCCGTCAGGCAGACGACGACGTCCGCCTCGGCCACGCCCTCCTCGGTCAGGAGGTCGATATCCGTGCCGTCGCCGCAGATGGCTATGCCGTCGACGAGCTTGTCCGCCATGAGGCGGCAGCGATCCGGGTCCTTGTCGATGACCTTGACGCGCACGCCCTGTTTCTCGAGCATCGGCGCGAGTGCGCGGCCCGCACGGCCCGCGCCGATGATGACGACGCGGTGCAGCTTGCGGGCATCGCGCTGCACGAAAGTCTGGCTGAACTTCTCGATCTCCTCCGGAATGCCGATGAAGTAGGCATTGTCGTGCGGCAGCAGGCAGTCGTCGCCGTGCGGGATGATCATGCGGTGGTCGCGGAAGATCATTCCGGCCAGCACGCCCTTCGGGAACTCGATGTCCTTGAGTGGGATGTTCGCCAGTGGCGACGAGCGGCGCACCTTCGTCTCGAACAGCCGGATCTTGCCGTGCGCGAAGTCCTCGACGTCGAGGGCCGCCGGCGTCATGAGGATGCGGTTGATCTCGTTCGCCGTGATGAGCTCCGGGTTGAGCATGAGGTCGATATCGAAGTTCTCCTTGAGGTAGTCCCTTGCCTCGCTCATGAACTGCATGTCGCGGATGCGGGCGATCGTGTGGCGGATGCCGTGCTTCTTCGCGAGGATACAGGCGACCATGTTGACCTCATCACTGGCCGTCACGGCGATGAGGATATCGGCTCCGCGGATGTCGGGGTCGTTCATCGTGATGGGGCTCGCGCCGTTGGCGAAGATGGTCAGCACGTCGAGCGTGTTCTTGACCGCCTCCAGCTGGCTTTCATCGTGATCGATGACGATCACATCGAACTGTTCTTTTGAGAGGAGCGCGGCAATGCTGTAGCCCAGTTTGCCCGCTCCGACCACGACAATACGCAAGACGGCGACCTCCTATACACGATACATACACTCAGACTCCCTCATTATACCATCTCTGCCCATATCCAACAAAATTTTGATGCCAGACAAAAAAGACAGGGGCCCTTGGCCCCTGTCTTTGAAGTGTGATATGTGGATTTGGGAGGTATTCTTCTTACTCAGCGAAGAGTTCCGTCGAGAGGTAGCGGTCGCCCGTGTCCGGCAGCAGGGCGACGATGTTCTTGCCCTCGAATTCCGGACGCTTGGCGAGCTCGATGGCTGCTGCGAGAGCTGCGCCCGAGGAGATGCCGATGAGCACGCCCTCGACATGGGAGAACTGACGGCCGTACTTGAAGGCATCGTCATTCGACACAGCGATGACCTCGTCGTAGACCTTCGTGTCGAGCGTCTCCGGCACGAAGCCAGCGCCGATGCCCTGGATCTTGTGCGGGCCAGCCTGACCCTTCGAGAGGACCGGGCTCGTCTCCGGCTCGACTGCGACGACGTGGATGCCCTTGTCCTGCTTCTTGAGGTAGTGGCCGACGCCGGAGAGCGTGCCGCCCGTGCCTACGCCAGCGATGAAGGCATCGACTTTGCCGTCGAGGTCGTTGTAGATCTCCGGGCCCGTCGTCGCCTCATGGGCAGCCGGGTTGGCCGGGTTGGCGAACTGCTCTGGAATGAAGGAGTTCGGCGTCTCCTTGGCGAGTTCTTCTGCCTTGGCAATCGCGCCCTTCATGCCCTTCGAGCCGTCCGTCAGGACAATCTTCGCGCCGTATGCCTTGAGCAGATTGCGGCGCTCGACGCTCATCGTCTCGGGCATGACGATGATGATGCGGTAGCCGCGGGCGGCGGCGACGGACGCCAGACCGATACCGGTGTTGCCGGAGGTCGGCTCGATGATGACGGAGCCGGGCTTCAGCTTGCCGGTGGCCTCGGCGTCGTCGATCATGGCCCTGGCGATACGGTCCTTGACGGAACCGGCGGGGTTGAAATATTCCAGTTTAGCGAGAATTTTTGCCTCAAGGTTCTCGGCGTTTTCAATATGGGTGAGCTCCAGCAGCGGGGTGTGGCCGATCAGCTGGTCTGCGGAAGTATAAATCTTGCTCATGGTAGTTTCCTCCATCGTCATTTCTGTTTATTTGTAAAGCGGTCGCGGTTTTACAGCTCATGACGGCGACATCGCGTGTATGGCACAAATCCCTTTCGCATATAAATTCATACCTTTCTTGTAGGTTGATAGGATTGTACAACATATTTTCCCGTTTGTCAATAGGGTAATAGGGAATTTTCCAAAATTATTTTGCAAAAAGGTGTTGCCATCCTATTTACCAACCTGTATAATAGGTTATAAGAACAGTAAGGAGCATACCACTATGATGATTTCAACGAAGGGCCGTTATGCGCTGCGTGTTATGATCGATATTGCCGAGCACCAGCACGACGGCTATATCCCCCTGAAGGAGATCGCCGCACGGCAGGAAATTTCCGAAAAGTATCTGGAGGCCATCGTGAAGAGCCTTGTCAGGGAGCGCTACCTGACCGGTCTGCGCGGCAAGTCCGGCGGCTACCGCCTGACCAAAGCGCCCGAGGAGTACACCGTCGGCAGCATCCTGCGCCTGAGCGAGGGCAGCCTGGCCCCGGTGGCCTGCTTGGAGCAGAACCCCGTGGAGTGCCGCCGCATGGCCGAGTGCCGCACCCTGCCGATGTGGCGCAAGCTGAATACGATGATCAACGACTATTTCGACGGCATCACTCTGGCGGACCTGGTGAACACCAGCCAGCCGGGGAATGATTATGTGATTTGAAATCAAACGCCTTCCCCTGTGGGGGAAGCCTTATAATAAAAAGGAGCTATGCCCGTGGGCATAGCTCCTTTATTGCTGTCAGACGATCTCGACCTTTTCCATGACAACCGGCGTGCGGGGCTTGTCGTTCCAGTCGGTGGCAACGTTGGCGATCTCATCGACGACCTCAATGCCGTTCACAACATGGCCAAAGGCGGCGTAGCTGCCGTCCAGATGCGGGGCATCCTGGTGCATGATGAAGAACTGGCTGCCGGCGGAGTTCGGGTCCATCGAGCGGGCCATGCTGATGACACCGCGGGTGTGCTTGATGGGGTTGGCAACGCCGTTCTGCAGGAACTCGCCCTTGATGTGCCAGCCGGGGCCGCCCATGCCGGTGCCCTGCGGGTCACCGCCCTGGATCATGAAACCGGGAATAATGCGGTGGAAGGTCAGGCCGTTGTAAAAGCCGTCCTTGACGAGCTTTTCAAAGTTCTCGCAGGTGATGGGGGCTGCGCTGTGGTCCAGCTCAATGTCGATGGTCTTGCCGTTCTGCATGGTAATGCGAATCATACGGTGTTCTCCTTTTCGGTTTGATTTGTTGTGTCAGGGTCGCTCTCGGGGGTGGCGATGCCCTGCAGATAGCTCATACTGCCGAGCTTTTCGGCAAATTCTGCGGGGGGCAGCCGGTTCATCCAGTACAGCAGCGCCGCCCCCATGAACTGCTCACTGCGAAAGACTGCCTTTGGCAGCAGCGCAAACAGGCCGCCGTCGTGATGCTCGCCGGTAAACGGGTCGGTCCAGTCGTCGGGCAGGCGCTTGTCCAGCTGCCGCGGCGAGACGTGGCCCGTGATGAAGCCGCGCCCGCCGAACAGCGGCTCCACGAGCCAGAAAAACACCCGGCGCACGCCGTGCTTACTGGGGAACAGCCCGCGCAGCCTGTAGGTGTGCCAGAACGCATCGGCCAGGTACTCCACGGGGATGTCCTCGCCGTAGGTTTCCAGCAGACAGGTGTGCAGCAGCGCCGTGATGTCGGCCAGCTCCTCCCCTGTGGGCAGGGGGCTGACGTCATCGACGGGAACCAGCGCAGAGCCGGTGTCCTCGGCGTGGAGCGTCGAGTCGAGCGCGATCTCCAGATAGCCGTGCCCGCCCTTGCCCGCGTAGGGCTGGCCGGGCGCGCACATGGCACAGATGAACGGATGCACGACGGTATCCGCGGCGTAGTGGCTCAAAAAGCCGAGCGTGTACTCGACCTGCGGGCGAGTCTTGACGTTGGCGCAAAGACTGCGCAGGAACGCGCCGGTCTTTTCCTCGTGCATACGGCTGCCGAGGCCGGGCAGGTCATAGCGGCGCTTGGCGCGCTTTTTCCAGATTTCAAAGCAGAAAAAGCTGTCCGGGCCGTTGGCACCCGCCGCAAACGCCGCCGGGCACTGAATTTTGTAGTGGATGGTTTCCGCAGCTTTTCTTGCGGTGCGCACATGGGTATAGCCTTCCGGCATGTAGGGTCCCCTTTCGTATCAGCGTAGGTATAATTGTACTGCGTGGAAGGGAAAAAGTCAAATTTTCAAAAAGGCTTCCCCATCGGGGCTGCGCCCGCAGGCGCGTGTCGGAGCGCAACCGCCGTAGGCGGCTCTTGGCGCGCAGACTGAAGCTGTCACCGAAGGTGACGGATGAGGGCAAAGTTTGCCACAGCATTCCGCTCACGGGCAATCGTGGCAAGGTTACCCCTCATCCGACCTCGGGCGGGGTCTCGGCCACCTTCCCCCAAGGGGGAAGGCATTCTGCTTCAAATCTTCCTCTCGTCATTCGTCATAACTTTCGGCAGCACGCCAAAGTACAGCACGGCACCGACAATGATGATGAGGATGACGGACAAAATGCCGAACGGTCCGGCGGCGGCATTGATGGCATCGACCTGCTCGGCGGTGGCTGTGGCGGCGGTCAGACCCTGGTCGGCCAGCATTTTGTTGGCGGTAAAGGCACTGACAAAGCCGACGAGCGCCGGGCCCATAATGGACGAGAACTTGCCGAAGATGTCAAAGAAGCCGAAGAACTCGCCGCTGCGGGCCTTGTCGGGAATGAGCTTGCCGAACATCGAGCGGGACAGCGCCTGAATGCCGCCCTGGCTGGTGGCGCAGAGCACGGCCAGCATCCAGAACTGCCATAGGCTGTTCATAAAGAACGCAAATACGCAGATAAACATGTAGACGCAGATGCCAACGCCGACCATCGTGCGCGCGCCGAACTTCTCGGCCAGCTTCATGTAGAGCAGGCAGAACGGCAGGCCCAGCACCTGCACCAGCAGCAGCGCCAGCAGCATACCGGCGGAGTCCAGCCCCAGGTTGGTGCCGTAGCTTGTAGACATGCTGATGATGGTATGCACACCGTCGATGTAGAAAAAGTACGATATAATGTAGATCAGCATGGGCTTATCCGCGCCGATCTCCTTCATGGTCGTGAACACGTTTTTAATGCTGGCCCCCACATCGCCCTTCTTATAGGGCTTGCCAGAGGTCTGCTCACAGTTTTTGACCAGCGGGACACTGAACACGAGCCACCACACGGCGGTCAGGCCAAAGATGAACCCGAGGCAGGTCAGCATCGGCACGCCGACGGCGTTCATGATGAGGAAGATCAGCAAGGGGATCGTCGAGCCGCCGATGTAGCCGAGGCCGTAGCCCAGCGTCGAGACCGAGTCCATGCGGTCCTCCGTCGTGACGTCGGTCAGGAAAGCGTCGTAGTAGATGCAGGACGCATCAAAGCCGATGGTGCTTGTGATGTAGAGCACCAGCACTATCGCCGCGACCCTGCCCGCCGCATCCGGCGAGGCGGTGAAGTCCATGAACGGCGTGAAGGAAAGCCCTGCTACCGAGACAACACCGATGAGCATAAATGCCGTGAACAGCTTTTTGCGCATACCGCGGATGTCGCCGAACACGCCCAGGAACGGCGCGCTGAGGGCGACGATGGCCATAGCCAGGCTGGTGGCAAAGCCCCAGGTGGACATGCTGGACACGCTGTCGGCGGTGTAGCCCGCAACGGTGTCGAAGAAGATGGGCAGGATGGTCACGACGATGACCGAGTGAGCGCTGTTGGCCCAGTCGTACATCATCCAGCTGATCTCCTGTTTGGTGAATTTTTTCAGGAAGCCCATGGAAGAAAACCTCCGCATTTGTTATTGCACGCTTTTTGCGTGCTTGTATAATTATTGTAACATTTTGCTCCGTCAAAAACAACAAGCCCCGCCGACGTTTCGGTCAGCAGGGCGTAAAAGTTTTGTAATGTTTTTGTGGCAGATTGACGGAGGAAGTTTGCGGTGCAGCACACTGCCGGGAAATACCCGTAGGGGCGCATTCCATATGCGTCCGTGGAATTGTGCTAAAGTCAGCGCGGCACGGGCGGATATAGAATCCGCCCCTACGATGTTCGCTATTTTTTATCTTGCCCGCAGCTCCCAGAACGCCACGGCCCCTGCCGCGGCCACGTTCAGTGAGTCTACGCCGTGCTGCATGGGGATCATAACGGTGTAGTCACAGTGGGCAATCGTGGTGCGGGCCAGGCCGTCGCCCTCTGTGCCCAGCACGATGGCAAGGCGCGGCTCGGTGCGCAGCGCGGGGTCATCGATGCTGACGGCGCGGCTGTCCAGCGCCATGGCGGCAGTTTTAAAGCCGAGCGCGTGCAGGCGGGCCATCCCGGCCTCGGGCCAGTCGGCAGGGCTGTCACCCAGCGTTGCCCACGGCACCTGGAACACCGTGCCCATGCTGACGCGGACGGCACGGCGGCAGAGCGGGTCGCAGCAGGACGGCGAGAGCAGCACCGCGTCCATGCCCAGTGCGGCGGCCCCGCGGAAGATGGCCCCGATGTTGGTGGAATCCACGATGCCCTCCAGCACCGCGACGCGGCGGGCGTCTCTGCACAGTGCCTCGACGCTGCGCGGCTGCGGACGGCGCATGGCGCAGAGCACGCCCCGGGTCAGCGCGTAGCCGGTCAGGGCCTGCAGCACGCTGCGGTCCGCGGTGTAGACGGCGGCATCGGGGCAGCGGGCCAGCACGCCCGCGGCGGGGCCGTCGATCTGGCGGCGCTCCATCAAAAAGGAGAGCGGTTCGCACCCGGCGTCCAGCGCCGTGCCGATGACCTTGGGGCTTTCGGCGATGAAGATACCCTTTTCCGGCTCCAGCTTATTGCGCAGCTGGGCCTCGGTGAGCCTGGTGTAAGGAGCCAGCTCGGGGGCGGATAAATCTGTGATTTCGATGATATGGGGCATGGGGATAGCTCCTTTGTGGGAGAATTTGTATATAAATGATACAACAAACATCGATGCAGTGCAAGCCCCAAGCCTTCCCCCTTGGGGCTGCGCCCGCAGGCGCGTGTCGGAGCGCAACCGCCGAAGGCGGCTCTTAGCGCGGAGACTGAAGGTGGCCCCGCAGGGCCGGATGAGGGGCGGGTATGTGGGGGGAACTATCCGTAAACGGGCAATTGCGGCAGGTCGCCCCTCATCCGTCTGCGGGCAGAGCCGCAGACACCTTCCCCCTAGGGGGAAGGCTCTCTACGTAAACAAAACCCGCCGCCCATGGGGCTTGCAACCCACGGGCGGCGGTGTTCTATATAATCCCTGTTCCCTCTAAAAGTCTTTACAAATTACTCGACAGCGTCAAGAGCCTGTGCCAGATCGGCGATGATGTCGTCGACGTGCTCGGTGCCGATGGACAGGCGGATCGTGTTGCGGCCGATGCCCACATCGGCAAGCTCCGCATCGGAGAGTTGGCCGTGGGTCGTGGTGGCCGGGTGGATTACAAGGCTCTTGACATCGGCGACATTGGCCAGCAGAGAGAAGATCTGCAGATGATCGATGAACTCGAAGGCCTCCTTCTGGCCGCCCTTGATGTTGAAGGTGAAGATCGATGCGCCGCCGTTGGGGAAGTACTTCTCATACAGGGCGTGGTCGGGGTGATCGGGCAGGCTGGGGTGGTTGACCTTCTCCACCTTGGGGTGGTGGGTCAGGAACTCGACGACCTTTTTGGTGTTTTCATTGTGGCGGTCCAGACGCAGGGAGAGCGTCTCGGTACCCTGCAGCAGCACCCATGCGTTGAACGGGCTGATGCAGCCGCCCAGATCGCGCAGGATCACGGCGCGCACATAGGTCACAAAGGCGGCAGGGCCGGCAGCCTCGGCAAAGCAGACGCCGTGGTAACTGGGGTTCGGCTCCGAGAAGGCGGGGAATTTGCCGCTGGCCTTCCAGTCGAACTTGCCGGAGTCAACGATGATGCCGCCCAGAGAGGTGCCGTGGCCGCCGATGAACTTGGTGGCAGAATGGACAACGATGTCGGCACCATGCTCGATCGGGCGGATCAGGTAGGGCGTGCCGAAGGTGTTGTCGATGACAAGCGGAATGCCGTGCTTGTGGGCGATAGCGGCAATGGCGTCAATGTCGGGGATGTCGGCGTTGGGGTTGCCAAGCGTTTCAATATAGACAGCGCGGGTGTTGTCCTGAATGGCAGCCTCGACCTCGGCCAGATCATGGGCGTTGACAAAGGTCGTCTGCACACCGAACGCGGGCAGCGTGTGGGCCAGCAGGTTGGAGGTGCCGCCGTAGATGGTTTTTTGCGCCACAATGTGCCCGCCGTTCTGGGCCAGTGCCTGAAGGGTGTAGTCGATGGCAGCGGCGCCGGAGGCAACGGCCAGCGCGGCAACGCCGCCCTCCAGAGCCGCGATGCGCTTTTCAAAAACATCCTCGGTGGAGTTGGTCAGGCGGCCGTAGATGTTGCCCTCGGCCCTCAGGGCAAAGCGGTCAGCGGCATTCTGGGAATTGGGGAACACATAGGAGGTGGTCTGGTAGATGGGCACCGCACGGGAATCGGTGACGGGATCGGCCTGCTCCTGGCCGACGTGCAGCTGAAGGGTCTCAAAATGCAGTTTACGCTCGCTCATGATAAAATCCTCATTTCTGTTTTTTTCTGTTTTTTTGTAAAAGAAAAGCCGGGGGTCGTTTTGGTACAACTCCCGGGCAGAATATGCAGTGCGGCGCCGGTTTTACAGGCAGTGCAAAGCATTGCCCCGCGCCCGGACTGCGTTTGCCCGGGAGTTAGGCATTCGGCCACAGCGGAAATTCTGACGCAGCAGATCACCGAAAACGTGAGCCATATACTTTGCACCTCCTTGCTTTTTTGTAATAAACCTATGTGATTTGTAGGTTGACTGTATGATAACACGGAATTAACCGTATGTCAATAGGAAAATAGGGATTTTTTGCAAAAACTGTAAACGGGCTGTAAGGCAAAGTCTGCCCTCATCAGTCAGCGGACGGGGCCGCTGACAGCTTCTCCCGAGGGAGAAGCCTTTTTGCGTGCCCAAATTGTTGCCGTTTTGTTACTATTTCTTTGCAATAGCTTGACGAACCCCCTGCGCTGTGCTACAATACAAAAAGAACAAATCACGATGGCACGTTACTGCATCGTTTTCTATACAGATAAAAAGCTGAAATTAAGGAGGCGTTTTCTCGATGAAGCGCTTTTTTTGTGCGGCCTTTTTTGTGGTCGTCGTCGCGCTGCTGGCTGCCTGCGGCGCGCTGAATACATCCTCTGCCGCAGCACAGGCCACGGCCACCCCCACCAGTTCCACCTCCCGCACCCAGAAGTCCGACTCCACCGTCAAGGTGAATGAGACCGCCGCCAAGGTCGAGGTCGTAACTGCGCAGAGCAGCGCGACGCCCAGCGCCACCGCGGCTCCTGCCCCTGCCGAGACACCGGCCACGGGCGATTTCCCCGTTATGTATCTGGCCGGTGTCGTAGGGCTGATTTTGATCTGCTCTGCCGGTCTTTTGATGCTGCGTAAAATTTGAGCTGTGAACGCCCTGCGGGGCGTTTTTTTGTTTTAAAAAAGAAGTTGTCCGC
>OOBO01002175.1_pt1 | contig 11377 bp, 9 predicted proteins | sample 1671031 | NCBI WGS metagenome assembly OOBO01 (sample SAMN06348115, study PRJEB24527) | human gut metagenome | biome: human gut; feature: ankylosing spondylitis patient; material: feces | host: Homo sapiens | place: China | collected 2015-10 | reverse complement strand
GCATCGAGGTCGAGGCCGCACGTCTGGCAGCAGAGAATGCAACGGAGGAAGATATTGTCCTGCTGCGGGAACTGTTTGAACAGTGCACAGAGGGCAGAAAGAATATGCGCACCTTTGCCAGCCGCAACACAGACTTCCACTTCGAGATCGCCAAAACATCCCACAATGTACTGTACATCAAGATGATGGAGATTGTCTCCCGGATGATCCTGCCGGTCATGCAGGACTTCCTGGACGCACAGGGGGCTGACATTGACAGCACCTTCTATCATGGCATGGTATTACAGTGTGTGATCAACCACAAACCCGAAGAGGCCGCTTTCTTCATGAACCGCCACATGACCCTGATCATCGAACGTGTAGAAAAGTACGTACAGAAGAAAAAGCTGGAGAAAAACGGAGAAAATTGACTAAAAGAAAGGAAAAAACACCATGAAAAAATTGATTAGCCTTGCACTGGCCGGCGGTATGGTCCTGAGCCTGGCCGCCTGCGGTTCCTCTGCTTCCACTGCTGCCTCTACGGCAACCGAGAGCACCTCCACTGCGGAGAGCACCGCTGAGAGCACTGCCTCCGAGGGCAAGCAGCTGAAGATCGCTTTCTTTATGTATGAGAACTCCAACACCTTTACCACCTACATCCGTAAAGGTCTTGAGAACTATGGCGCAGAGAACAACGTCGTTGTTGATTCCTTCGACGGCAAGAGCGACCAGTCCACCCAGACCGACGCCATCACCACCACGCTGGCCAAGGGCGGCTATGATCTGATCGTCGTCAACCCCGTTGACTCCGGTGCAGGCGAGACGATCAACAATCTCTGTCGCCAGTATGATATCCCCGTCATCTACGCGGACCGCGCACCCGACCTGGTCGGCGGCATCCTGGACGACTACGAGCAGGCTTACTACGTTGGCCTGGACTGGTCTGACCCCGGTGCTGTGCAGGCCCAGATGGTCTACGACGCTTGGACCGCTGATTCCTCCAAGCTGGATAAGAACGGCGACGGCGTGCTGCAGTACGTGCTGCTGCAGGGCAACGTTGCACAGCAGAACGCTATCTACCGTACCGCGGCCATCAACGAGTTGTTTGAGGGCTGGGCTGCTGACGGCACTATGAAGACCGAGCAGCTGGACATCCAGGACGGCAACTGGAGCTCTGACAAGGGCAAGGACGTCATGGACGCCTGGAACGTTAAGTTCGGTGATGAGATTGAAGCTGTCCTGTGCAACAACGATACCATGGCTATGGGCGCTATTGAGTCCCTGAAGACCGCCGGTGCGTTTGACGACGGCAACGGTCCTATTGTGTACGGCATCAACGGTATCCCCGATGTTTGGGAAATGATCGAGGATGACTACATGGCTGGCACCGTTTTGACCTCTCCCTATCGCGAGGCTAAGATCATCATCGACATGGCTAAGAACCTGACCGCCGGCAAGGAAGCCCTGGACGGCACCGACTACAAGTGGGGCGAGTTCGGCAAGGATGTCCGCGTTGATGACGTTGCTATCACTAAGGAGACCCTGAAGATCGCGCAGGACGACTATGCAGCCTGCATGTGATCCTGACGGCACAACCGTCTGACTGAAATTTCATAGAGCGCAAAGTGGAGCGGCACACGCTGGGCTGCTTTGCGCTACTTTTGTACCCAAAAATCAGGCAAAAAAGCAAAAACGGCAAGAAAAAGACCCAAAAGGGAGCAGAAAAATGAGTACGACACAACAGGAACAGACCAGAGCAGCGGCTCCGCAGGAATACCTGTTGGAAATGCGCGGCATTACCAAAGCATTTGCCGGTGTGCAGGCGCTCAAAGGGGTAGATTTCTATGTGCGCCCCGGCACAGTCCATGCACTGATGGGCGAGAACGGTGCCGGCAAGTCTACTCTGATGAAATGCTTGTTCGGCATTTACCACAAGGACGAGGGCACCATCAAGCTGCACGGGCAGGAGGTCAATTTCCAGTCTCCGCACGAGGCACTGCTTAACGGCATCTCGATGGTCCACCAGGAATTGGAACAGGTCCCGGAGCGCAGCGTGATGGAAAATGTCTGGCTGGGGCGCTTTCCCAAAAAGTTTGGCCTGATCGACACCGCTAAGATGGTAAAAGACACCGAGGCTGTGCTGGCAACCCTGGGCGGCGAGGTCAAGATCGACCCCCGCGCCCGGCTTTCCAGCCTGACGGTCTCCAAGCGCCAGATGGTGGACATCGCGAAGGCAGTCTCCTACAACTGCGATATCATCGCGCTGGACGAGCCGACTTCCTCTTTGAATGAGAAAGAAGTCGATATCCTGATGGAGATCATTGACGGGCTGCGCAGGCAGGGGAAAGGCATCATCTACATTTCCCATAAGATGGAGGAAATCTTCCGCATTGCGGATGATATCACTGTCATGCGCGACGGTTCGCTCATCAAGACGATGCGCGCCGCAGAAACGAATGTGGATGAAGTCATCCGCCTGATGGTCGGCCGTGAACTGACAGACCGTTTCCCGCCGAAGCAGGGAACCATCGGCAAAGAAATTCTGGTCGTGAAGGACTTGAATGACCTGGGCCACCACATCCATGATATTTCCTTCGACCTGCATGAAGGCGAGGTCCTGGGCATTGCGGGCCTGCTGGGCGCGGGCCGTACCGAGCTGCTGGAAACGCTGTTCGGCGCACGCACCCGCGAGAGCGGCACCGTGACGCTGAAAGGCAAGGAAATCCGCAACAAAAGCACGGCGGAAGCCATCAAGAACGGCTTTGCTCTGTGTACCGAGGAACGCCGCTTCAACGGTATTTTCCCTGATTTGGGTCTGGACTTCAACACGGCGATCGCAGGCATCGGCAACTACACGAACAAGGTCGGCTGGCTGTCCACCAAGAAAATGACCGAGGACACCCAGAAGATGATCGACGCCATGCACACCAAGACGCCGAGCACCAAGACAAAGATCCGCCACTTGTCCGGCGGCAACCAGCAGAAGGTCATTCTGGGCCGCTGGCTGCTGCTGAACCCGGATGTCTTCCTGTTGGATGACCCGACCCGTGGTATCGACGTCGGTGCCAAGTACGAAATTTATCAGCTCATCTTTGACCTTGCCAAGCAGAACAAGGGCGTTATCATCTGCTCCTCCGAAATGCCGGAGCTGCTGGGCATCTGTGACCGCGTACTGGTATTGAGCAGCGGCCATCTGACCGGAGAGTATGATCTGGTCCATGACCGCGAACACGCCACCCAGGAAAATATCATGGTGGATGCCACCAAGTTCGTCTGATTTTAGGGGGAAACTTCAATGCTGAAATCCAAAAAAATTGTGGATTGGCTCTACAACTATTCGCTGTATTTTATCATTGGCGCACTGCTGCTGGTCATTATTGCAATCGAGCCTTCCTTTGTCCGCGTTTCTAACTTTACCACCATCCTGACCCAGTCCGCAACCAAGATCATCTACGCTTGCGGCATTGCCGGGATCATTGTGCTGGGCGGCACGGACCTGGCCCTCGGCCGTGAAGTCGGCCTGGCCGCCGTTGTGGCTGCTTCGCTTTTACAGGCAGTCGATTACTCCCAGCGCGTTTTCAGCGCTGACCAGGTTCCCGCACTGCCGCTGATCGTGCCTCTGCTGCTGGTCATGGTGCTATTGGGCATCATCTGCGCGGCCCATGGCTTCATCGTTGCCCACTGGGGCGTTGCACCCTTCGTTGCATCTCTGGGCGTGCAGCTCATCAGCTACGGTCTGTGTCTGCAGTACTTCAACACGGTCTGCAACTCCAACCCTCTGTCCGGCTTTACCAAGACCTACTCCAAGTTCTGCCAGGGCACCATCCGCATTGGCAATATCAGCCTGAGCTACCTGATGTTCTACGCTATCGCCGTTGTGGCGGTCATGTGGGTCATCTGGAACCGCACTACGCTGGGTAAGAATATGTTCGCCATCGGCGGCAATCGCGAGGCTGCCAAGGTCTGCGGTGTCAACGTCAAGCGCACCATCATCATCGTCTACATCATCGCCGGTCTGCTCTACGCTTTCGGCGGCGTGTTGGAAGCAGGCCGTACCGGTTCTGCCAACTCCACCATGGGTGCTGACTACGCCATGGACGCCATCGCGGCCTGCGTTGTGGGTGGTGTCTCCATGAAGGGCGGCACCGGTACCCTGCCCGGCGTTGTCATCGGTGTTATCATCTTCCAGATCATCAGCTACGGCCTGATCTACATTGGCGTCAGCCCTGACCTGCAGTACGTTGTCAAGGGTCTCATCATCATTGTGGCTGTCGTGCTGGATAACCAGAAATCCCTGCGCAAAGCAGCGTAAACCAATCATTTCTCTGCCTATTATATAAAGGAGTGTTAAACAATGGAGAACTTCAGCATCCCTGAGACTATGAAAGCTATGACTCTGGTCGCCTATGACAAGCTGCAGCTTGCCACCGTCCCCGTGCCGAAGCCCGGCCCCGGCGAGGTGCTGTGCCGCATCAAGAGCGTTGCCATCTGCGGCTCTGACCCCAAGATGATCCACGGCGACTACGCCTGGACAAACTGGCCGCCGTACTACCCCTTCATCATGGGCCACGAGTGGGCCGGTCAGATCGTTGCCCTGGGCGAGGGCGTCAACGACTTCAAGGTCGGCGACCGCGTTGCCGGTGAGGCCCACGTTGGCTGCGGCAAGTGCGACAACTGCAAGAAGGGCCACTACACTGTCTGCCTGAACTACGGCAAGGACGGCCACGACGGTGGGCTGGATATGGGCCACCGCCACTACGGCTTCTACTGGCAGGGCGCCAACGCAGAGTACAACGTCTACAAGACTAGCGCACTGCACATCATCCCCGATAACGTCAGCTACGATGTTGCCGCTATGACCGACTGCGCCGGTGTTGCGTTCCACGGCGTTGAGATGGCAGGCGTCACCCCCGGCGGCACCTGCGTTGTCATCGGCCCTGGCCCCATTGGTCTGTGCGCCATGCAGGAGTGCAAGGCACTGGGCGCTGCCCGCGTTATCGTCGTTGGCCGCGGCGCCAAGCTGGAAAAGGCCCGTGAACTGGGCGCGGATGTCTGCATCGACTTCGAGAAAGAGAATCCCGTCCAGCGTGTTCTGGAGCTGACCAACGGCATCGGTGCGGATGAAGTCATGGAGTGCTCCGGCGCTGCCGACTCCCCGATGAAGGCCTGCAAGATGGCCCGCAAGACCGGCAAGGTCGCACTGATTGCCACCTACCATGCAGGTGACGTTATGATTCCCGCCAACACCGTCAACTTCAACGAGCTGACGATTGTCGGCTCTAAGGCGAACCCCAACGTCTCTGAGCAGGTGCTGCACTTCTTCTCCACCGGCGCGATCCAGGGCGACAAGCTCGTCACCCACACCTTCCCGCTGGAAGACTACGAGAAGGCAGTTGACATTTTTGAGCACAAGAAGGACGGCTCCATCAAGGTCGTTATCAATCCGTAACAGCTGTTGACAAGAACGGCCCCGGCCAGGAAACCATTCCGGTGCCGGGGCTGTTTCTTTAGAATGCGTGAAGGAGGTTCCGCAATGAAAGAAACCATGCGCGCGGCGGTGCTGCGCGGTTATCACGAACCCCTGCAAATTGAGGAAAAGCCTATCCCTGTGCCCGGCCCCGGCGAGGTGCTTGTCAAAGTGCGTGCCAGCGGTCTGTGCGTGTCGGATATCCACATTCAGGACGGTAAGATCGGCACGGTACACCTGCCCTACACCCCCGGCCATGAAATGGCAGGCGTCATTGTGGCCGTGGGGAAGGGGGTAGACCCCGCCCGCATCGGCGAGCATATCTCCGCTGCCATTGATATCGTCTGCGGCGAGTGCGAGTTCTGCCGCATCGGGCGCACAAACCTGTGCCGCAGCCTGGTCCGTATCGGCTTTGAGCGGGACGGCTCCCACGAGGAATACTGCGTCATCCCGGCAAAAAACGCCTTTACAGTGGACCCCACAATCCCGTTTGAGGAGATTACCGGCATCCCGGATGCAGTGGGCTGTATGTACAACGGTCTGAAAAACCAGGCAAAACTGGGCATCGGCCAGACGCTGCTGATTCTGGGCGTCGGCGGTTTGGGCATGAACGCTATCCAGATCGCCAAGCTGATGGGCGCAACGGTTTACGCCACCAGCCGCAAGGCAGACAAGCTGGAAGTGGCAAAACAGATGGGCGCGGACGCAGTCATAGATACTTCCTGCGAGGATCTGCGCACCCGCGTGGCTGAACTGACGAACGGGCGCGGTGTGGATGTGGTACTGGACAACATCGGCCTGGAATGGTCCATCAATGAGGGCGTCTACATGGTGCGGCCCGGCGGCAAAGTGCTGGTCTGTGGCTATATCAGCGAGGATTTCAAGGTCAACTATCAGGAAGTTATGAAATTTGAAAAGGAGATTCTGGGGATGCGCGGCATGACCCGGCAGGATATGGCCGAGGTCGTGGAGTTGGTGAACCAGCGTAAGATCGTTCCCTACGTCTACAAGACAGTCCCATTTGAACAGATCAATGAAGCATTGGGACTGCTGCGCGACGGCAAAACAAAAGGCCGCGTCGTGCTGCTGTTCCCCGAAGATTGAACACAACGAGAGGAGAAAGTTAAAATGAGAGATATCGTAATGATCGTTGGCAGCGGCATGATGGGCAGCGGCATCGGTGCTATGAGCGCCCTGGCCGGCAACAAGACTGTGCTGGTGGATACCAGCGCCGAACGCGCCGAGAATGGCCGCAAGAAGGCCATTGAGTGCATCCGCCTGCGCGAGGAGAACGAGTTGAATACCCACGAGGAGGCCGAGAAGGCTATTGAGCTGCTCTCCACCAGCGACGATAGTATCAAGACGGCGGAGAACGCCCGCCTGGTCATTGAGGCCATCATTGAGAATGTCGAGGCCAAGCAGAACCTATTTGCCCAGCTGGATGCCGTGCTGCCCGTGGAAGTGCCCATCTGCTCCAACACGAGCGGTCTGCGCATCACCGATATCAGCGCCAAGTGCGTCCACCCGGAGCGCACCGTCACCACCCACTTCTGGCTGCCCGCCCACCTGGTTCCGCTGGTGGAAGTCGTCATGGGCGACAAGACAGACGAGGCCGTCGCCGTGGCAGTCCGCGACGAACTGCGCAAGTGGAAGAAAGCCCCGGTGCTTGTCAAGCGCGACCTGCCCGGCCAGCTGGCAAACCGTGTGTTCCAGGCCATCATCCGTGAGTCTATCGATATCGTTGCCTCCGGCCTTGCCAGCGCCGAGGATGTGGACACCGCCATCAGCTGCGGCATGGCAATGCGTTTCCCGGTCTGGGGCCCGCTGAAGCATCTGGACGCCATCGGTCTGAACCTGGGTCTCTCCGTGCAGGAGACCGTGCTGCCCAGCATCTGCGCCGACAAGACCGCCAGCCCCTACATCAAGGAACTGGTGGAGAAGGGCGACCTGGGTGCCAAGACCGGCAAGGGCTTCTATGATTGGTCGACCCGCAGCATTGAGGACGACATGAAGAAGCGCGACGCCTTTATCATCGAGGCTGTCAAGGCCGTTGAGCGTGTGGAAAAGAAGTAAAAGGGTGGCAGCTATGAAACAGTTTTTCTGCCTTGGCACCTACACCGAGCCGATTCTGTTCGGCACGGGTGAGGTTTTCCAGGGAAAGGGCAAGGGTGTTTCGATTTGCAGCTTTGAAGACGGCAAGATCGAGACGCTGACGACGCTGCCCGTGCGCAACCCGTCGTTTGTGGCAATCGACGAGGAACAGCGCAAAATTTACGCAGTCAACGAAATGAAGGAGTACGGCGGTGCGTTCGGCGGCGGTCTGACTCAGATTGGCTACGAGCCGGATGGTACGATGCAGATCGAGGCAGACTTCAACACCGCCGGTACAGATCCCTGCCATGTGGAGATTGCCCCCAACGGCGCATTTGTGTCGGTGGCAAACTTCGCCAGCGGCGCGGTCACGATCTTCCCCCGCGATGCGCAGGGTGATTTGCAGGCGGATAAGACGATTTTTCAGCATGAGGGCAGCAGCGTACATCCGATTCGCCAGAAAGGCCCCCATGCCCACAGCAGCATTTTTGCGCCGGACTGCCCGCTGATGTTCGTGCCAGACTTGGGCATGGATAAGGTTGTGGCCTACCGCTACGAGGGTGCAGAAGTACATACTGATGAGGTGGCGACGATCACGGTCGAACGCGGATGCGGCCCGCGCTACGGTGAGTTTGCCCCGAACGGCAAGGACTTCTACCTTATCAACGAGATTGGTTCCCGCGTAATGCACTATCGTTACAATGCGGGCAAAATGACTCTGTGTGAGGAGACCTCCACACTGCCCTATGGCTTCACGGGGGAGAACATCTGCTCCGACCTGCATATCACGGCGGACGGCAAGTTCCTGTATGCTTCCAATCGCGGCCATGACAGCATCACGGCCTACCACATTCTGGAGGACGGCAGCCTTGCCTGGATCGAGTGCCGGTCCAGCGGTGGCAAAACGCCCCGCAACTTTGCGCTGGATCGCACAGGCAGCTACCTGTTGGCTGAGAACCAGGACAGCGACAACATCACGGTGTTTGCCATCGGCGATAATGGCCGCCTGACAAAACAAGAGAGCTATGCGTTCGGATCGCCGGTCTGTATCCGTTTCTTCAAAAAGACCGCGTTTTGAGCGAAAGTGAGGAGCACTATGTTTACCATCGTAAAACGGAGAAAATTAAACCCCACCGTAACCGAACTTTGCATCCATGCGCCGCTCATTGCCAAGAAGGCAAAGGCCGGCCAGTTTATCATTGTTCGCGCAAAGGAGGACTCCGAGCGCATCCCCCTGACCATCGCCGGGTTTGACCGCGAAGCCGGCACTGTTTCTATCATTTTCCAGGTCGTCGGCGCAGGTACCATGCAGCTCAACTCCCTCAAAGAGGGCGAGGCCGTGCATGACTTTGTGGGACCCTTGGGCAAGGCCACCGAGATCGAGGGTCTGAAAAACGTCTGCGTCGTCGGCGGCGGCGTGGGCTGCGCCATTGCGCTGCCCATTGCCCAGGCACTGCACGAGCAGGGCACCAAGGTCACCGGCATTGTCGGTTTCCGCAACAAGGATCTGGTCATTCTGGAGGACGAGTTCCGCGCCTGCTGCGATGAGTTTATCATCATGACCGATGACGGTTCCTACGGCGAGAAGGGCGTTGTCACCGCGCCGCTGGAGCAGCGCATTGTGGACGGCGCAAACTTTGACGAGGTCATCACCATCGGACCCCTGATCATGATGAAATTTGTCGTCAAGACGACCAAGCCCCACAACGTCAAGACCGTTGTGTCGATGAACCCCATCATGGTGGACGGCACCGGTATGTGCGGCGGCTGCCGCCTGACCGTGGGTGGGCAGACCAAGTTTGCCTGCGTGGACGGTCCCGACTTTGACGGCTTTGAGGTCGATTTTGACGAGGCTATGCACCGCGGCACGATGTACAAGCCCTTTGAGGCACACGCCCGCGAGGCCGAGTGCAATTTGCTGAAGCAGGAGGTGCAGTAATTATGCCGAACATGGACCCGAAAAAGTGCCCCATGCCCAGCCAGGAGCCGAACGTCCGCAACAAAAACTTCAAGGAAGTCGCCCTTGGCTACACCGAGGAGATGGCCGTGAACGAGGCCAAGCGCTGCCTGCAGTGCAAGAACCACCCCTGCCGCAGCGGCTGCCCCGTTGAAATTGATATTCCCGGCTTCATCAAGCACGTCGCCGAGGGCGACTTTGAGGCCGCCTACCATGTCATTGCCCAGTCCAGCGCGCTGCCCGCCGTCTGCGGCCGCGTCTGCCCGCAGGAGCACCAGTGCGAAGGCAAGTGCGTCCGCGGCATCAAGGGCGAGGCCGTCGGCATTGGCCGCTTGGAGCGCTTTGTTGCCGATTGGTACCGCAACAACGTACATACCAAGCCCACCGCCCCCGCCCCCAATGGCCACAAGGTCGCTGTTATCGGCGCAGGCCCGTCCGGTCTGACCGTCGCGGGCGATCTGGCCAAGCTCGGCTACAAGGTCACCGTCTACGAAGCCCTGCACGTTGCGGGCGGCGTGTTGATGTACGGCATCCCCGAGTTCCGTCTGCCCAAGGACATCGTCCAGCACGAGGTCGAGGGTCTGAAGGAGCTGGGTGTGGACATCGAGACGAACATGGTCATCGGTAAAGTCCTGACCATCGACGAGCTGATGAACGACTACGGCTTTGAGGCCGTCTATGTCGCGTCCGGTGCCGGTCTGCCCCGCTTTATGGGCATCCCCGGCGAGAGCCTGAACGGCGTCTACTCCGCCAACGAGTATCTGACCCGCGTCAATTTGATGAAGGCGTACAAGGAGGATTCCCGCACGCCCATCATGAAGAGCAAGTCCGTTGCCGTTGTCGGCGGCGGCAATGTCGCCATGGACGCTGCCCGCTGCGCCAAACGTCTGGGTGCTGAGAATGTCTACATCGTCTACCGCCGCGGCATGGCCGAGCTGCCTGCCCGTAAGGAGGAGGTCGAGCACGCCGAGGAGGAGGGCATCGTCTTTAAGACGCTGACGAACCCGACGGAAGTGCTGGGCGACGAGAACGGCTGGGTCAAGGGTATGACCTGCGTCGAAATGGAACTGGGTGAGCCGGATGCGTCCGGACGCCGCCGCCCCATCGTCAAGGAGGGCAGCGAGTTCGTTCTGAACGTTGATACGATGATCATGGCATTGGGCACCAGCCCCAACCCGCTGATCCGCTCCACCACGCCGGGTCTGGATGCCGACAAGCACGGCTGCCTGATCACCAACGGTCCCGACGGCCTGACCACCCGCCCGATGGTCTACGCCGGCGGCGACGCTGTCACCGGTGCTGCTACGGTCATTCTGGCCATGGGTGCCGGTAAAGAGGCTGCCCGCGCGATTGACGCGGCCATCAAGGCGAAGAAACAGTAACAGTAAAAACTTCCCCTGCACTTTCCAACAAGCAGCAGGGGAAGTTTTTTCATGGAGAAAAGAAATGGAACAAAAACATATGTCGGGAAAAGCGGCCCTGAAAATCGTGGTCGGCTCCATTCTGGCGGCCTATGGCCTTACATTGGCGGTATATGCAGGTTTTGGCGGCGCAACGCTGGCTATCTTTTGGCAGGGTGTGGCAAACCTGACAGGGCTTACGATTGGCGGCGCGTCGCTTGCGGTAGCGGTGGTCATGCTCGCGTTTGTGTTCTTCTATGACCGCCGTCAAATCCATATCGGTACAGTGATTTATCAGCTGTTTTACAGTGGCTTTGTAGAAATTTTTAGCCGATTACACGTATACAGCCAGAGCCGAATCCTCAACTTTATCATTATGTGTGCGGGAATTGTTGTGTTTTCATTTGGTACGGGGCTCTATTCGTCTGCAAATCTGGGGCGTGGCTCCTACGAAGCCATGACATTTGCGCTGGCAGAGAAGAA
>OOBO01002173.1_pt1 | contig 11378 bp, 7 predicted proteins | sample 1671031 | NCBI WGS metagenome assembly OOBO01 (sample SAMN06348115, study PRJEB24527) | human gut metagenome | biome: human gut; feature: ankylosing spondylitis patient; material: feces | host: Homo sapiens | place: China | collected 2015-10 | reverse complement strand
ATTTCGGTTTTGGGGTGTAAGAAAACTATGATAGAATATATAATAGTAGTTAAGTATTAAGTATAATCGAAGGGATATTTTTGTATTAATTAGAGATAGGAGAGCCATATATGATTAAAATAGCATTTTTCGATATAGATGGAACATTGTTGAAAATGGGAAATAAAGAACCGACAGATAAAACAGTTAAAGCGTTAAATTCTCTTCACCAGAATGGAATATTGCTTTGTATGGCAACTGGCAGAGGCTATCTTTCAATCCCTAAATTCAAAGATATTACATTTGATGTGCTGCTTACATTTAATGGTTCATATGTAATGGCTGGAGAAAAGATTATTTTCAGGAACCCCTTGAATAATAATGATAAGCATCAAATAATTCAAAATCTTAATAAAATGAACAGAGCAGCTGCAATTAGTAATGAGCATTTTATTGTTACGAATGGCACAGATGAGCATCTGGAAGAGTACTTTAAATTTGGAAATGAAACATTGACAATTGCAGATAATTTTGATGAGTTATGTAAAGAAGATATTTACCAGATTATGTGTGCGTGCAGAAAAGAAGAATATGCCCAGATACTCCAGGGAACTGAAGATACCCAGATAACTGCATGGTGGGATAAAGCAGCAGATATTATTCCATTGAATTGTGGTAAGGGAAATGCGGTAAATGCAGTGCTTAATTATTATGGATTATCGAAAGATGAGGCGATTGCTTTTGGTGATGGTAGAAATGATATTGAAATGTTAGAAGCTGTTGGTACAGGTGTGGCAATGGGGAATGCCATTGATGAAGTCAAAGCAAGAGCGGATGTCATATGTAAATCAGTTGAAGAAGACGGAGTATATCATTACTGTCTGGAGAAAAAACTCATTAAATGCTGATGGACTAATTATACAGCAGGGTTGCAGAGTGTTATATACTCTGCAACCCTGCTGGTCATTTATAGTCTTAATTTTACCACCACTTCTCACGGTAAGAATACTCTCCGCGGTAATTAGAAGCATTATAATCAGGATACTTGAAAGGTGCATATACATCGTCCTTAGGTGCATCATCCTGTGTATATATGTACATAGAATCATAATCCCATGTGACAATTTCATCACGGGCATCGCCGTAGAGGTTTACAGCTTCAGCACACATGGTAGGATGACCATCATCAGGGAATTTAACAACCTGAATACCATTGCCGTCAATCATTCCGCCGCGCTCTATATCAGCATTAAGAAGGATGAAGTCCTGACCGTCGCCTGTCCAGTTTACAGGAGTTAAGAGATTGCCATTAAGCTCGTTCTCCATTTCCCATAACTGATTACCCTCGCTGTCATAGAAATATATAATTCCCTGGTGTCCCCAGAAATTAACAACAACCATTTCATAGCCCGGGCGGTTAGGAAGATAATTAGCAAGACTGACACGCTGGGCATGACCTATGCCATCCTTTTTAAGAAGCTTTCCGTTAAAATCAGATATCAGGAAGCCTTCCTTTCCTGCAACACAGGCAAAGAATTTAGTACCTTTGTGTGGTCCTGACTCAAATCTGCCTGGAACAATTTCATCAATATGGTCTTCATTAACAGGCATAGTCCACATTTTATTACCGTTGTAGTCAAGCATGTTATAACCAACTAAAAGTTCATCATGTCCATCCCCGTTAATATCAATTGCAAAAGGAAAATGTCCGGTATTCTTATCACTCTGGAAATGCCACATAACCTCAAGGTCATCGTTAAGTGCATACACCCTGCAATAACGATCTTTAATGAGAATATCGCGTGGCTTTTCAAGACCACGGAAATTACATATACGCATACCGTCAGGATTAATTCTGTCAAATGCGTAGATTTTATCAGGAACACCGATAATAGTTCCGTCCTCTTCTGGTGTAGAGAAAGGTGCTTTGGCACGTTTCTTCACTTCACCTGTTCTGCCATCAAGAATCAGCACTTCAAAATTCTTGGCTGTTATAACCTCATCAAAGCCATCACCATCAATATCATATATCTGCATAGGCATATCTGCTGATATAGTTCCAATGTCGTGATTATCAGTAGGTTCACCATGCTGCCATAATATATTGCCATCAAGGTCAAATGCGGTGAGACAGCTGATTGTTCCATAAGCATCACGGTTTACTCTTTTCTGGCACTGAGCCATAACCATCTGATACTCGCCATTGCCAAGCAGATGACCAAAACGAAGCTGTCTTCCGGTGCCGCAGCCTTTAAGGTCAATTTTCTTAAGAAGCTTCATCTTAGGATAATGTGCCTGTGCATCTTCACATTCAGCTTTATAAGCATTTCTTGCAGCATCAATAGAAGCAGCAGTACTTTCAGAAGTAGTAACATTTACAAAACCAAACTGTGTTGGGATAGTTGCAGTAATGGCAACCTTGCCCCCCTGCCTTGCATATTCAGTGTCAAGGTCAAAATAAACCTTATCATCAACACTGCATATAACATGGCTGCCTTTAATCTCTGCTTTAAGTATATAGGTATCATCACAGTTGTAATCAAAAGGTACAGAATCGAGTACAGTAACCTCCTCCTTATGACGATACTCAAGTCTTAACTCATGCTCTTCAAAAACAAGGACAAGAAGATTAGCAGAGTTCTGACAACAAAAACCAATGCCGGCATTGCCCCATTTGGTAGTAAACATACGCACACTTGCAGTTATAGTATAATCGCGCCAGAATCTGTCACCGCTAGTGAGCATAGGGAATGTGCGGTGTGGCTTGTCATTACGGATACGCATCTGCTCCATAAAATGTTTTCCATTATATTCAGAAATAATCCAGGAAGCCCCCTGACCGTTATAAACGTGGTTGCATACCGGGTCATACCATTTACCATAATATCCAGGATAATGGATAAAATGATACTCACCCATTGCCGAATGATTCTTATCATAAGGAAATTCACCAATAGGAAAATCAGAGAAATTTTCATTAAGTAAAATAAAATCTGCCATAATAACCTCCGTTCTAAAATAAAAATATAATTAATGGTTCTTTCTGTAGCTTCCGGGCGCTTCGCCCATGATTTTTTTAAATGTGCCGCCCATAGTATTACTGTCGGCGAAACCACATTTGTCAGCAATCTCAGTAATAGAGAGGCTGGTGTTGACTAAAAGGTCTGCTGCTGCGTGAGTTCTTACATTAATAAGATACTCTCTGAACCTAAAGCCTGTAAAAGCCTTGAATTTCTTGGAAAGGCTTGATTCACTCATATTAAAGAGTCCGGCAGTAGCAGCCATAGTTATGTCATTATGATAATTCTCGATAATATATTCAATAACCTTCTGGATAAGTTCATTACCTGTATCCATTTTCGTAATAACATTATCTTCGTACATCTGACAGCGCAGAATAAAAAGTATAAGTTCATGAAAATAAGAATGTACGAAAGATAAAGACAGACTATCGACACCATTGTGTTCATAAGAAATCTTCTGGATAACTGATGTTATATAATCAAGTCGTCTTTCTGGTATATGGATAACAGGATGTTTATGAAAAATGCTTTCTATATCCAGAGATGAATCCGCAGCAATAAAGTCTAATTCTTCAGTATCAAAATATAATAAATATCTTGAGTGGTCACTTCCTGCAAGGTAAGTGGTCATGTGTGCTGTATACGGCGGGATAAGAGCAAGTCCGCCTGTATTTAACATATATATTTCATCACCTACATAAAGGGTGCAGGAACCAGAATATATAAACATCAACTCCCATCTGTTATGTTCATGAAAATGTTTCATTTTATAAGATGGTGGCACAGTAGCAATATCCGTGTGGAAATTGTCATTAATAAAATGGTACATTGCCGCCTCCCTGGTATATAAATAATATCTTACGAAGCAAAATCATATACTGATTATAGGTCGTTTATAGAGAAACTGTTACTGATTTTTTACATATTTTTTTGATTTTGAAAGATTTCGTGCTGTTTTTTTGTATCTATAAAAAAACAATGTGAATATAATAAAAGCATCTTAAGAAGCAGAAACAATTTAATATTAAGGAGGAATAATATGATACGAAGAAACAAAATTATTGCTTCTGTTGCCGTCAGTGTCATGACCGGCGTTCTTGTTGCAGGCAACTTAGCTCCATTACAGGGATACTATGCATTTGCACAGGAAACAGGAGTAAAAACTGCAAGGTATTCAGCAGTAAAAGACATTAACAAAACATTAGAAGGTTACACACCAATCGACAGTTCAGATCCGGTTGAATTCGGTGGAACTTACATTAAGTATCAGGGTGAGACAATCCAGTTGTCGGAGACAGCCATATATCTTGATGGATCGTTATCAGATGAGCTTGCTGCCCAGTACCCATATGTATATAACGATATTACTAAGGCATTGTCAGCAGATGCATTAAAGAATGGAACAGCAGACAAACCAATGACAGTATATGTTGCACCATATGTATACTGGATTGATGATCCGGCAGCAACAGATACAGTCCAGAAAACAGAAGGATATTCAGTACCTTATGGAATGGTTGTTAATTCAGATTATCTTACTATCAAAGGTCTTACAGGAAATCCTGATAATGTTGTATTAGCAGGAAACAGAGGACAGTCACATGCCTCTAATGGTAACTACACAATGTTCAGATTCAACTGCAGTGGCGCGCTTACAGTTAAGAATATAACAATAGGTAACTATTGCAGCGTTGACCTTGATTATCCGCTTATGAGTGAGCTTAATCAGGCAAAGAGAACAGAGACAATCACACAGGCACAGCTTGCTGATGTTTCTGGAGACAAGATGTTTGCAGATAACTGTAACTTCATAAGCAGACTTAATCTTGACCCAATAAATGGAGCATCAAGAAGTCTTTATAACAACTGTCATTTTGAAAGTACAGATGATGCCCTTAATGCAAATGCTGTATATGTAGGATGCGATTTTGATTTCTACGGAAACAGACCATTATATTCATCATATGGTACAGGTTCAACATTTTTAGGTTGTACATTTAATTGTAAGATATTAAATGTTGAAGCTGAACCTACACAGTTCTTTACTAAGGAAGGCGGCACAATTACCGCAGTAGACTGTGTATATAACAGTAATTTAAGTGTACCTATATCAATTGGATGGACTAAAACACCATCAACTTCATTAAAGTGTTATCAGAGCAACATAATTCATAATGGACAGAGCATCACAATTGGTGGTGAGGGTGCTAAAGAAACCGTTGATATGACAGGCAAGTCAGTACTTGATGCCTACAAGGTTGTGTCAGGTGGTAAGACATATTACAACACATACAATCTTTTAAAGGGCAGTGACGACTGGGATCCATTAGGAGTTAAGGATGTAATTAAAGCAGCCGGACAGGACACAGTTGCAACACAGCTTTCAATAACATCAGATGTCACAGAGATTGAATCTGGAAAGGAAACAGCTTCAATAGGAGGAACAGTTAACTATTTCTATGGAACTAATGATACAACACAGAAGATAACATACAGCGTATCAGACGAAGATAAGGCATATGTGAAGTTAACAGATAATGGTGACGGAACATGCAAAGTAGAAGGTACTAATAATGATGATGCAGCTAGGAAGGTCATTATAAATGCATCTACAGAGTCAGGTCTTGAAGCAGCAGTTGGAATTACTGTAAAGCCAAGCAAGATTGAAGCACCAGCATTTACAAAGGCACCAGTTATTACTAATGACGGACAGGGCAGTCTTAAAGTAGATTACTCACTTGATTTAGGAAGCAGAGAAGACATGTCTGCAATCTCATGGTACAGATGTACAGATGCAGAGGGCAGCAATCCTATACTTGTAGCAGTAACAAGAAATGATTCACCAGAGTATACATATAAGTTAACAGCAGGTGATGTAGGATATTACATCATGGCTAAGGTAGAATCTAAGAACATCAGAAGTGATTATGGAACACCGGTAAATACAGTATATGACAAGGCAATCGGAGTGAAAGATGTAAGAAGCAAGAACTTTGCTACAGATTTCTCTAACTTCCCTAATGTAAAGCAGTCAGAAATCAAAGCTGGCTTCTGGACTGTAGATTATAACCGTCCGGCAGATACAGAAAGTTTTGGAAGCTGGCAGGGAGCTGATACAGAAGAACCTTGGAAATATGGAACAACAGGTAACGGCTGTGTAGGCGCTGGATTATATGAAGGTACACAGGGCGCAAGACTTATGTATACACCAGTAGAAGGAACATATGGTGATATGTCACTTAAGCTTGTAGTTGACCCAGCCAAGACAGCAGGTCAGGGATTTGGTAGTGCAGGACAGTATATGGATGTACTTCTTAAGTTCGATACATCAACACTTACAGGATACGGATTAAGAATAATAAGAACAAGGGATTCATCTAATGCCGTAACATTTGTACTTGTAAAATATGACAATGGAACAGTAACAGAGATTTCTGATAAAGTTATTGCAAGCTGCTATGCAACAGGCTGTACAATCAGCTTAAAGGCTGAAGGCAATAAGCTCACAGCTCATGTTGAGACACCAACAGAACAGCTTGCAGACCAGGCAGCTAAGGGATATCCACATGTGGTTGACCTTACAGCAGATATTGAAGCTAACAGCTTTGGCGGAGTTGCAATCCAGCATGCAGGAACACTTGGCGCAGGCGGATGGCAGAACACAACAATGCTTCATAATTTAGATATTACATGGGAAGGTGAGAATAACCAGAACCCAGAATATGTTGAAGGAAATCCATCAGATAACGAGAATCCTGCCGAGACACCTGATGATTCAACAGGAACATCAACAGGAGCAGACACAACAGTCAAGACTGGTGATATGAGTCATACAGGAATGTATGCAGCATTAATGGCAGCAGGACTTAGTGGCTTACTTGGAATGGCAGCAGTATACATGAGAAGAAGAAAAGATATCTAATTTCATAAGAATTTTCTTTACAGGAGCACCCGCAATTATATTGCGGGTGTTTTTGCGTGGTGAATGTGTGACCGTATGTGATTGACATTTTGATTATTATGCTATAAAGTTTTATGGAACTAACCAGTATAAGATGGAGGATAAAACTTAAAAGCATGAAATATAATATCAGAAAATATATATTGGCAGGAATTACAGCAATTCTTGCAGCGGCTGTTTTGACGGCATGTGGTGGCAGCAAGCCAGAGAAGGACGATACAGTCCAGAGTACACAGGAAATATTTGCAATGGATACATATATGTCGTTTACTGCATATGGCAGCAATTCAGAGGAAGCAGTAAGTAAAGCAGTTCAGGAGATTAACCGGCTTGATGCAATGTTTTCGGTAGGAAATGAGGACAGTGATGTTACTAAGATAAATGAAAATGGAAGCGGAGAAGTATCGGAAGAAACTGCATTTATAATGAACAGGGCAATGCAGGTGTCAGAAAAGACCAATGGGGCTTTCGATATTACGATATATCCTCTTATGGAGCTGTGGGGATTTACGACGAAGAATTACAGAGTGCCTGAAAGCAATGAGATTGCAGAGGCACTTAAGAGTGTTTCTTATACAAATGTATCAGTAAACGGGCAGCAGGTGGCACTGACAGGTGGTTCCAGCATTGACCTTGGCGGTATAGCCAAAGGCTACACATCTTCGCGGGTTATCCAGATTATGAAGGATTGCGGCATTGAGCATGCGATTGTCAATCTTGGGGGCAATGTGCAGGTGCTTGGAACTAAGACGGACGGTTCAGACTGGAGAGTTGCCATACAGAATCCTGCCAGTGAGAATAGTTATCTTGGAATATTAAGCACGGCGGATAAGGCTGTCATTACATCAGGCGGGTACGAGCGGTATTTTGAGCAGGACGGACAGGTATACCATCATATTATAGACCCGCAGACAGGTTATCCTTCAGACAGTGACCTGACTTCTGTTACAATTGTGTGTTCAGATGGAACTATAGCAGATGCATTGTCAACGGCACTTTTTGTAAAGGGGCTGGACGGCGCTAAAGAACTTTACAGAAGCGGGGCTATAGATTTTGATATGATACTTTTCGATGGAAGCAGAGTGTATGTATCGGAGGGCATTGCCAGCGGTTTTTCAACAGGTATGGATAAGGAAATAATTACCAGACAGCCTTAATGAGAATTATTATTAACTGTCTGTATTGACAAATGTGGTGAGAAAAATATATTCTATAGAGCAGTTAGCGAAAACTAATTACAGATAGATTAATATACTTTTGTTGAAGACAGCTAACCAAGATATACAGACCCGAAGGAGCAGACATGTTATTAATAATATCACTTATAATCGTAGCTTTATTTATATATTTTCTCAAGGATTCACTTAAGAAATATGCCAATATATTTTATATAGGTGCGGCAGTAATCTCTATTGCGGTATTCCTGCTTGAGTTCCTGCCAATGCATTTGTTTGTAAAGAATAATATATTAGGAATATTTGCAAAAGGCTCTCTTGGAACGGCAATGTTCGTTGCAGTAATGTATGCAGGTGCACTTCCTAAGGGTAGCAAGCTGATTGCACCGCTTATGAAGATAAGAGGTGAATTGTCAATTACAGCGGCAATACTCGTCCTGTGTCATAATTTCACATATGGAATGACATATTTCAGAATGTTATTTACTAAGACAAGCCTGTTATCAGCCACACAGCTTGCAGCTGCGGTAATAAGTCTTGTGCTTATAGCTATAATGCTTGTGCTTACAGTTACATCTTTTCCATCTGTAAGAAAGAAGATGCAGGCTAAGAAGTGGAAGCAGTTACAGCGCACAGCATATGTGTTTTATGGCCTTATGTATGTTCACATTATGCTCATTAACATACCTTATGCGAGACTTGGACTTGGTATGTATATTGCAAATGTAGTTATCTACAGCATAGTTTTCCTAGGCTATGCAGCTATGAGAATAGCAAAGGCTGTATCAGTAAAGGCAGCAAGAGCTGGAAAGGCATACGGTAAGAAACCAGAGACGGTTCTGTATGGACTGGCATTGGTTATATGTGCAGTGATGACGGTGTCGTGCTTTGCAGGAAGACAGACAGTGTCGGCATCGGAAGACAATGAGGAATGGAACGATTTCTTTAACGAAGAGACAGTTGCAGCAATGGTCAAAGAGATTGAGAGCAGTACGGCTAAGACAGATGCCGAAGGAACAACACAAGAGAGTCTGGAAGAATCTGTTTCATCAGATGGACAGTCAGACTCACAGGCTGGTGGTGTAGGAAATGAAGTGTCGGGAAATAGCAATAATTCCGGTTCGGATAATGTTTCTGGTAATTCATCAGGTAATAGTTCTGACAGTGGTAATCAGTCAGCTCAGCCGGATAATGGTTCTGACAATAGTGGAGAGCTGAGCGGCGGTTCAGGCAGTGATACACCGGCTAATACAAAATTTAAAGCAGATGGAACTTATACAGGTTCCGCTGTGTGTGAGACTTATAACTACAATGTAACGGTTACAATAGTCATATCAGGAGATACGATTACATCGGTTACTGCTGAATCAGAAGCGAGTGCGCAGGATGTGCAGTATTTTAATATGGCAAATGCAAAGGTTCCTGCACAGCTTCTTGCAAATCAGAGTACATCAGGTGTTGACAGTGTTTCTGGGGCTACTAAATCAAGCAATGCCATAAAGAAGGCATTTTACTATGCTTATAAATCGGCTAAGAAGTAGAGCAGATTTGTAATAGAAAAAATTATAAGGAGGCAAAATTCCTCTCCTCACCAATGGGTTCGGATTTTGCTTCGCAAAACAAGGAGGAATTATGAGGAAGAACATTTTTACTAAGATTGCTGCTGTTGCAGCCGCTACTGTTCTTGCAGTTACAGCACTTCCAGCTCTTGTATCTGATACACATGCAGCAGATGATGAGTATTCATATGTATATGGTGGGCTTACATGGCAGGAATACTGGGCTAACGAGGGCGTATATAACGCAGGAGATGTAACATCATCTAATGAGAAGGATACACATGGTGAGTACGATAAAGGCGGTTTTGATACAGTAACAAGAGCTACAACCAATCATGGTCTTCACAGAGGAAGCTACCAGTGCATGGCAACAATTGATACAGAAGATGGTAAGAAGTATGAGCTTGCCGGCTGGAGCAGTGATGGAAAGCAGATGATACTTACAGATGGTACACAGCTTTCATACAACAGAGGCACAATTACTAATGCAGATGGTTCAACATCTAAAGTTTCTTCTTATGATGTAACTGGTATTAAGTATGTTCCGGTTAAGGTTAAGACATCTGATCTTGCTGATTTTGAGCAGCATTACAGAGTTGTCAAGAATGGCGAGAAGTTATACGGTGGATTCGGCGAGAACAAGCTTAGCTCATATGAGTATACAGCAGCAGTTAATGCAGATACTAACGGAATTAAGACAGCAGTTAAGAATGCAGATGGAACATATTCATTCTCTGCAAGACAGACTGGAAGTGGAAAGTCATTTGCAGAGCAGGATATAAGTGTGGCTGCTAACATTACATCTACAGTAAAAGATGCTACAGGTTCATACGGTGAATTCTTAAGAGTTGATATTAATGGTGATGGTTATGGCGCATTAGGTGCTATGATGCAGGCTGTTAAGTGGACATATTATGGAAATGATGCAACAAGAACAAATGCTGTTGCTACATATGGTACTAAATTCGCAGCAGATAACTGGATGCACAAAGTAATGGGAATCCAGCTTGGACTTACTGATTCAGCACGCTGCCAGTTACCAGCAGGATATGATGGAACAGGTTACTGGTCACTTACTGTATATGCATTAGGATATACTGATACTACAATTGATTTTGAAGCAACTGATGCTAATATCGTTAAGATTAAAGCACCTGTAAGTGATACATCAAAGCTTTCAGCAGCTATTGCAGCAGCAGATGCACTTAACGAAGCTGATTACACAGCCGAGTCTTGGGCAGCTATGAAGCTTGAGTATGAGGAAGCAGTCGATGCACTTGCAGTTGCAGAATATCAGGCAGATGTTGATGAGGCAACAGAGCATCTTACAGCAGCAATCAATGCATTAGTAAAGGTTGATGCAGGTACACCTTCTGATTCAGAAGAGTCTGGAAACACAACTGATGCAGGTACATCAGATACATCTGTATCAAATGTTAAGACTGGTGATTCTAACAACATAATGGCTTACATCGTAGCAGCAGTACTTGCTTTAACAGCAGGTGTAGCAGTAACAGGCAGACGTAAGATTAAGAATGTAAGATAACTGATACGCTAAAATCTAATAAAACTATAAACAAGCCAAAGAACCGGGTCGGAGAGAATCCTTTGTGGGATTTTCTTGCGGCCCGGTTCTTTGTTAATTGTGAGTGAATTAATTTCTATACTTATCAAGTGAGCA
>OOBO01002171.1_pt1 | contig 11392 bp, 8 predicted proteins | sample 1671031 | NCBI WGS metagenome assembly OOBO01 (sample SAMN06348115, study PRJEB24527) | human gut metagenome | biome: human gut; feature: ankylosing spondylitis patient; material: feces | host: Homo sapiens | place: China | collected 2015-10 | reverse complement strand
CCGCTCTGGAGAACGCAGCATCCGTCGCTGAGATGGTGCTGACCACCGAGAGCCTCGTGGCCGACCTGCCTGAACCTCCGGCTGCTCCTGCTGCCGCTGGCGGTGACATGGGCGGTATGGGCGGCATGTACTAATAACTGCCTAAAAACCGCATGAATCCTTGATTTTTGGAGCACGCGAAAGCGGATTTACGCCAAACTTACGCCACTTACGCCAAAAATCAAAGCGCACTATAGGGTAACAAAAACGGCACTCGCTGAAAAGCGGGTGCCGTTTTTTTGTCTAGGGGATTTGAAGACTCATGAAACCCACTGATGGATTCTGCGAGAGACAGACTGTCAGCGGCTTTATCGTTGACGAAGAACAAAGGTAGGGATACAATAAGCCAAAATCCTAAAATGCCAAACAACCCAAGTGTCTGAAGGAAAAAGAGAATGCCATTGTGGATGCGTTGGAGCATTTTAAGATGGTATAAAGAGAACTCCCACGATTTGCAAGCGGGCAAGTGCTTGTAATCGTGGGAGTTCTCTATAAATGGACGGATATAAGCCGAAAATATTTACCGTCATGCATAAATGGCAACAGGGATAACAATTACGGCAGGCCCTGAGATTTCCGTCTTTAATTCAGGGAGATTGTATTGCTTCATGTCTTCATTTTGAAGACATAAAAACATATCAGCGAGAAGATCATGTGGGAGAATGGACAGTGTTGTTTTTCTTAAAAGATCAATGCTTTCTGTTTTGTCGGCACAGATTGCAATAACTTTTCCAAGGACCTTGAAATGTCCACCGAGAATTTCGGAAATATTATCATTTGACAGATACTGTTCTTGAGCAGATAAAACAACAGTCCCTGCCGAATCAGATAAGATGAAATCTACCGTTCCACTGTGTTTGAGTTCGCTGGCAAAGGATTTGATTTTTTTCATGGTTTCATCTTGCTGCTGCTTTTGTGCTTTAGCCTGCGTCTTTGCGTTTAACTGAGGTTTTTCTGCAAAAATATCAGCCATTCTCAGCATATCCACAAAAATATCCATACAATTGATTAGCGGATTTTTTTGAAGTTCTCCTTCCACCTCAATAAAATCACCGATTTTCATATTTGAGATGTCGAATCCAGATTTTAGGATATTCGCATCTGTGAGGAATGCTCGAAATTTGGATAACAAAGATACATTTGTGTGTACTTTTTCTTTGGTTGTGTTTTCAGTTTCTCCACAGTTTCCAGAATGGGACAATTCACCTTTTAGATCGATTTTGAGCAGTTTACTTAAGATTGAAGCGGACGTAGAAACTTCTGCTTCAATTTTTTGAGCATTACTGTTCTCTTTATGATCGGAATAGCTTACCTGACTTACTGTAGAAAAGCCATCTTCGATGATTGCAAGCATATCCAAAACTATCTTTTCATTGATATATACAGGTATCATCAATTGATTTACGTCCATATTCGTTTTTTCCTTTCCAACGGTACTTATTTGCGTTGAACATTAAAATTGTTATTATGCCAGATGGAGTTTCTCTTTCAGCGCATCCTGAAGGACGCCGGAAAAATTGATGTGTGCCGCTTCAGCGGCATCGTTGAGCCAGCCGGGAATGGAAAGGGTTTTCTTTACGGGTCTGTACCGCTTTTCGTACTCTTCCATATCGAAAGGCACCATCACCACAAAATCTTCCGGGTCAACGTGGAGTGCAGAAGGGACAGAAGGCTCTGGGCAGACTTTGCAATCTTCCAGCATAAGGCCGATGGCATCCTGTGCCATGCGGACGGCTTCGTCCATGGTATCGCCTTGGGTGAAGCACCCCTCAATATCGGGGATCTCAACAGAGTACCCGGTTTCTTCCGGGTGAAAAATTGCAGGATAGAAAATAGCGTTCATAATGTGACCTCACCTTTATAATTTAACAAACAATCAATGTACCTTTACTTAACAGGCCGACATTATTGGTTGGAAATTGTAGAATAGTCTATGCAGTGCTTCGCAGTTTCAGAATATGAAGTCTACAATCATCATATTCTTACTTTTTGAGTCCGGCTAATTTGAGAATATTTTTCTCGGTACCGGGCTTCAGATCCTTTGCGTGAAATGGAACGACAGTGGTTTTGTTGGTAGTTGGGTTATGATACTTGTAGTGTGACCCATTTGCACTGACTAAAACAAAGCCGTTCTGCTCCAGCAAGCGAATCATTTGCTTGGGAGTCATCGGCATGGTGAGTGCCCCTCCTTTCTTTCAGGATTACATCTTCATTGTATACGTATTTTACGTATTTGTCAAGAGGCGAAATAAGCCGCCCAGCGACCTTACGGTCTCGCTGGGCGGCTTATTTTTTGCGTTTCCACAACAGATATTCTTCGTAGCGGTGCATCTCGTTCTGTTCTTCTTCGGTCAGGCGCTGGCGCTGCTTGCGGGCTTCGTCCGAGGGGTCGATGTCGGTCAGGCCCAGAAGGTAGTCGGCGGAGGTGCCGTAGAGCTTGCAGATGGCAAGCAGCACATCGCTGGGCGGCGAATTGCGTCCCTGCTCCCAAGCGCTGACAGCCCAAACGGTAAGCCCCAGCTTGTCCGCAAGGCTTTTTTGGGTGTCATGGTAGTTCTTTCGGATCTCTGCCAGTCGCTCTCCAAGCATTATCAATACCACCTTTCATGCTACTAGTATAGAGAATTCTACTAGTTTTTGATGAAAGCCGCATTTAAAGTGCTTGATATAGTACAAATAAGTAGTTATAATGCTAGTATAGGGCGGAACTAGTACAAAAATACTACTTCCGCCGCAACGCTAAGGCAAAGCGAGGGAATCCCCGTTGGAACAACTGATCGACTTTCACGCACCGGAAGTGCAGGCGGTGCTGGATACACTTCTAAAAGACCGCTCCACCGGTAAAAACATCATCTGGGCAACCGACCCGCCGGAGGAGCTGCAAACGGTAATGTACGAGCCTGTCACGGATAGATCCCAGATCACCGCGCAGCAGCTCGGGCTGACCCACTACGAGGTGGTGTTGCCCCGGATGATGAAGCAGACCGACACCCAGCAGCAGCGCACCCGCAAAAAAGGCGAAGTATTCTCGCCCGCATGGGTCTGCAACAAGATGAACAACGCACTGGACGCCGACTGGTTCGGTGCGCTGGGGGCAGAGCAGACCGCCGGGCAGTTCACGGTGGAGCTGCCCCAAGGCTGGCAGACGGTGGAAACGCCGGTGCAGTTTCCGGCTTGCGGCGGCAGAGCCCCGGCATGGGTGCAGTATGTGCAGAGCCGCCGCTTGGAGGTGACCTGCGGCGAAGCCCCCTTTCTGGCGTCCCGGTACGATGCCGCCACCGGCGAGATGATCCCGGTAGCCCGGCGCATTGGCATTCTGGACCGCAAGCTGCGTGTGGTAAGCGAGAACGCCGCCACCGAGGACGAGTGGCGCAAATATGCCACCCATGCGGTGCAGTCCACCTACGGCTACGAGTATCAGGGCGATAATTTGTTGCTGGCACGGGTCAACCTGCTGCTGACCTATGCAGAGCATCTGCAAGCCCGCTGGCAGCGCAAGCCAACAGAAGAGGAGCTGCAAGCCATCGCCAACATCATCAGTTGGAACCTGTGGCAGATGGACGGCCTGCACCTCTCTGTGCCCGGCGGCAAGCCCCAGCCGGAGGCGGAACAGCTTGACCTGTTCTCCATGTTCGGGGCGGCAGAGCCGCAGCCGCCCACGGTATCCTGTAAAGTGAAAAACTGGCGCAAGGGCAGCCATGGAACGACCCAGAACTTTGAAACCATTCAGGAAGGGAGTACCAGCATGAAGTTTGATTATGTCATCGGAAACCCGCCGTATCAGGAGATGTTGGAAAATACATCTGATAGACCTGTCTATAACGATTTTATGGAAGCATCTTATAGAATTAGTGATAAAGTGGAGTTGATTACACCAGCACGATTTCTCTTTAATGCAGGAAAGACGCCAAAAGAATGGAATCAGAAAATGCTAAATGACCCACATCTTACCGTCTTAATGTACGAGCAACAAAGTGCTAAGGTTTTTGCGAATACAGACATAAAAGGAGGAGTGGTCGTAACATATCGTGACGAAACAAAAAATTACGGTGAAATTGGTACATTTACATCTTACCCGGCATTAAATGCGATTGTCAAGAAAGTGGTTCACAAAGGCAGTTTTTCGTCTATTGAAGATTGGATTTTTGTACAAAATAAGTTCGATTTGGAAATGTTGTACACTGACCACCCGGAATACAGGAAAATTGTTGGTAGCGGTGGCAAGGAAAAACGATTGACAACACCTATCTTTTCGCAGCTTGGTGTATTTTCGGATGAACGGAGAAATCAAACCGACCTTAAAATTCTCGGACTGATTAGCAATAAAAGATTTTATCGCTATATTGACCCTAAATATATAGAACAACATGAAAATCTGAAAAAGTATAAAGTGATTCTTCCGAAATCTAACGGCTCAGGTGCAATCGGCGAGGTGTTATCGACACCTCTTATCGGGGAACCCCTTATCGGGTATACTCAGTCGTTTATCAGCATTGGAGCACTTGATACAAAAAATGAGGCAGAAGCATTACTAAAATATGTGAAATCTAAATTTATGCGTACAATGTTGGGTGTATTGAAAGTGACACAAGATAATAATAAAAGTGTTTGGAAATACGTTCCCCTTCAGGACTTTACCGCTCATTCCGACATTGATTGGAGCAAGTCGGTGGCGGAAATCGACCAGCAGCTTTACCGCAAATACGACCTGACCGCAGACGAGATCGAATTTATCGAGACCCATGTAAAGGAGATGGCATAATGGCTGGCATAACCCTGTGTACTGCCCGGCAGGTGGTGCCCATGATCTACGCCTATACCACCCCGGAAATTGCCCGGCACAACGGCTGGACGAAGATCGGCTACACCGAGCAGTCGGTGGACAAACGCCTGAAACAGCAGACCCACACCGCCGATGTGCTTTTCCATGAGGAGTGGCGGGGCAATGCCGTCTACGATGACGGCAGCGGCGAGGTGTTCACCGACCACGATTTCCACGCCTATCTCCGCAAGCTCCGGGTGGAGAACGACCGCAAAAACGAGTGGTTCCATCTGGATGGGGAGCAGTCCCGGCGGTATTTTCAGGATTTCCGCATGAACCGGGGCAGGGTGCAGCTGGATGCCGCCATCGCCTACACCCTGCGGAAGGAGCAGGCAAGGGCTGTCCATGACACCAAAATCTATTACCAGAGCCACCCCGGCGGGGAATACCTCTGGAACGCCAAGCCCCGCTTTGGCAAGACCCTTTCCGTCTACGACTTCTGCAAGCAGGTGGATGCACAGACGGTGCTTATCGTCACCAACCGCCCTGCTATCGCCAACAGCTGGTACAGCGACTATGTGCGCTTTCTGGGCAGGGAGTCCGGCTATCTGTTCGTAAGCCATGTGGATGCCCTTGCCGGGCAGCCCCATGTGCTGGATGAGCAGGGCTATCTGGATGCTGCCGCACAGGGCGAGGAGCTGTATAAGCGCATTGAGTTCGTCAGCCTGCAGGACATGAAAGGCTCGAGGTATTTCGGCGGCGAGTACGACAAGCTGCGCCATCTGACCGAGCTGAACTGGGATGTGCTGGTCATCGACGAAGCCCACGAGGGCGTGGACACCTACAAGACCGACCTTGCCTTTGACCGTATCCGCCGCAAGTTCACGCTGCACCTGTCCGGCACCCCCTTCAAGGCGCTGGCGAACGACAAGTTTGCCGGGGATGCCATCTTCAACTGGACCTACGCCGACGAGCAAGCCGCCAAGCGGAACTGGCAGGGCGCACCGGGGCAGCAGAACCCCTACGCCAATCTCCCCATGCTCAACCTCTACACCTACCAGATGTCCGAGATCATCCGGGACGAAATTCAGCAGGGCGTGGAGATCGACGGCGAAACGCAGGAATTTGCCTTTGACCTGAACGAATTCTTCAAGGTGAAGCCCAGCGGCAGCTTTGAGCACGAGGCCGAGGTAGACCGCTTTCTGGATGCCATGACCACCCAGAACAAATTTCCGTTTTCCACCCCGGAGCTGCGTGCCGAACTGAAGCACACCTTCTGGCTGCTGAACCGTGTGGACAGTGCCAGAGCGCTGGCAAAAAAGCTGCAGGCGCACCCGGTGTTCCGGGACTATGAGGTGATCCTAGCCGCCGGTGACGGCAAGCTGGACGACACGGACGAGAACCAGAAGAGCTTTGACCGGGTAAAAGCCGCCATCGCCCACCACGAAAAGACCATCACCCTGTCGGTGGGGCAGCTGACCACCGGTGTCACCATCCCGGAGTGGTCGGCGGTGCTGATGCTCTCCAACCTGAAAAGCCCGGCGCTTTATATGCAGGCGGCGTTCCGTGCCCAGAACCCCTGTCTTTTCCACGAAAACGGCACCTTTCGCCGCAAAGAGAACGCCTATGTGTTCGATTTTGACCCTGCACGCACCCTGCTGATCTACGAGCAGTTCGCCAACGACCTTTCACAGGACACCGCCAGCGGCAAGGGCGACACCGGGGAGCGCAAGGCGCACATCCAGAATCTGCTCAACTTCTTCCCGGTCATCGGCGAGGACGAGGAAGGGGAGATGATCCCGCTGGATGCGGAGAAAGTCCTCAGCATCCCCCGGAAGATCAAGTCCAAGGAAGTGGTGCGGATGGGCTTCCAGAGCAATTTCTTGTTCCAGAACATTTCCAACGTGTTCAGTGCGCCGCAGGAGGTGCTGGACATTCTGCAAAACTTCCAGCCCATCAGCGAAGCGAAGGCAAAGCCCATCCAGATTACCCCGGACACCGGCGCAGACCTCTCCCTGAACGACAAGGGCGAGGTAGACTTGGATGAGGGCTACGTCATCGGCAAGGCAGCGGATGTGTTCGGGGCAAAAATTTACGAGAGTACCCCGGCGCTGGACACCGCCTTGCAGACCCTCACCGATGCCCCGGCGAAGGAGGAGCATCTGGAACCCCTGAAAAAGAGCATCACCAAGGAGATCATCACCCCTATGGTGGAGCAGGCAAAGCAGGAGTATGGGCGCGACCTGAAGCTGTCCGACCAGAAGCGGTTCGAGAGCGCCGCCAAAGCCAAGATGGACGTGGCGGTGAACAAGGTGGTGGACAACTACCGCATCGACCAGAGCCAGTTGGAAGAAAAGCGCACCCAGCAGTTACAGAGCTGTACCACCGCCCAGCAGCGCCAGCAGGTCAACCGGGAGTTTGACGCAAAGCAACAGCAGAGCACCGCTGCCCTGATGGAAAGCCTGCAATCCACCATCCAGCAGACGGCGCAGGAAATGCAGCAGACCATCGTGCGCACCGTGGAGACCAACCAGAAGGAGCAGGAGAAAAAGGGCTACGAGGACACCGTCCGTGACCATCTGCGGGGCTTCTCCCGCACCATCCCGTCCTTCCTTATGGCATACGGCGACGAGAACGTGACGCTGGCGAACTTTGACCAGATCATCCCGGACAAGGTTTTTCAGGAGGTCACCAGCATCACGCTGGAGCAGTTCCGCTTTTTGCGGGACGGCGGTCCCTACCTCAACCAAGCCACCGGGCAGCAGGAGCATTTTGCGGGGCACCTGTTCGACCCGGTGGTGTTCGATGACTCGGTGAAGGAGTTTCTGAACCTGAAGGTCAAGCTGGCGGATTACTTCGACGAGAGCCGCACCGAGGATATCTTCGACTACATCCCGCCCCAGAAAACCAACCAGATCTTTACCCCCAAGTGGGTGGTGAAGAAGATGGTGGACTTGTTAGAGCAGGAAAACCCCGGCTGCTTCGATGACCCCGGCAAGACCTTCCTGGACCCCTACATGAAGTCCGGCCTGTACATTACGGAAATCGTCAAGCGCCTCTACCGCAGCGAGAAGATGCGGCAGGCTTTCCCGGACGATAACGCCCGGCTGGAGCATATCTTTGCCAAGCAGGTCTATGGGCTTGCGCCGACCGAGATCATCTACCGCATTGCCATCAGCTACATTCTGGGCTTTGCAAAGGATCATGGCATCACGGCCCACCATATCCGTCAGGCGGATACGCTGGAATTTGCCAAGGCGGGTACTATGGAAAGGGAACTGGATAAGATTTTCAGAGACTGAAAAATAGAATACGGCATAAAACCAAAGGCGGCTGTCTGCATGGGTGCAGATGGCCGCCTTTTTGTGCTATGCCTGTTACAAAAATGAAAGCTGTTGGATACATCATATCGAACAGGACGAGCTGTCTCATTCTCTCTCTTTTTACCAAGGTTTCCCTTGCGTTTTCTTGCACACTGCCGAAAGTGGCGTGTTTTCAAAGTTTTTTGTTGACACACTGCGATTTTTGTGGTAATCTATTCCAACAATTTAATATAACATATTTACTTAGAGTTCCAGCTCGGCTCCCGAAGGAGCCGGAGCAAGTTTTTAACTTTCTATCGCTACATAACGAACCCGAACCAAGGCCATCCCGGAAGGAATGGTCAGGTTCAGGTTGTTGTGTGGCGATTTTTTATTGCCAGATCCAGCACCGCACCTTGAAAACCGCATGACCGTCTGCATGGGATACCCGGCGATGACCCCGCAAGTGAGAGCCGGAAAACGCCGCCGAGAGGGGGCAGGAAAACCATGTGGGGAGAACGGCGCACCCAATATCAACTGGTCAAAATGGCCAGTTGATGTGGTGAATGACACAAAGCGTCATTCACCAGAATAACCTTCTGCGTTACGGCTGACCCCATGTGGACATTTTGACCACATGGGGTGAATTGCCGCAACCCAAGTCAATGTGTTCAATTTGAACACATTGACTCTATCCGTGTTACAGTTGACCTCGACTTGACATTTTGTCAAGCCACGGTGAAATCCGGTAAGTGCTGCTTTCCGGTACTTAGCAAATAACCGTAACGTGCTGTGGTACGTGGACAAAATGTCCAGATACCACCTAACTGTAACGCACAGATTCTGGTTGGTGGTCATTCTGACCATCAACCAAACAATCGCAACGCTTTATTGTGTAAAAGTGGTGGTTACCATTTTGGTAACCACCATATACCCGTAACATTTGGGGTCAATAATGCTTTTCATTATCCACCACACACCCGTAACAGCAAAAGGAGGATGCCTATGACAACAGAACAATGGGAACGTGAAAATCAGGACACCCTGATGGAATATTTCATTGATGGCGACCCCAGTGTGCGCAGAATCCAGTGTGAATACTGCCGCAAGGTCATCTACACCCAGACCCGGAACCGAAAATATTGCAGCTTCCAGACCTGCGGTCACAAGATGCTGAATCTGCGGAAAAGTCTCAAAAAGCGTGTCGAACGCGGAACGTATACCTGTGCTTGCTGCGGGGAGCAGTTCTTACCGATTCGGGCAGATGCCAGATATTGCAGCAATGCCTGTCGGCAGAAGGACTACCGCCAGCGTAAAGCGAATGCTGATTCTATCCAGTAAAGTGGTGCTTCCAATTTTGGGAAGTACCACTTTACCGTAACGCCTAATCGCTCACTCCCAAATCCCCACAGTGGGAATTTGGGCGATTATCTGAAATCAAGTTCCGCTTTCCGTAACTTGATTTTAGCCGTAACGAAGCCACCGGAGTTATCATTTTGAGAACTTCGGTTTTACCTGTAATACGGTACGCCCACTCCGTAAAAATCAGTTGGCCAAAATGACCACCTGATTCTACCTGTAACGCCTCAAGGTCGTTGAAAATCAGGTGCCGCCATCCGGCACTTGATTTCACCCGTAACGGATTCAGTGGGTCAAAATGGCCCACTGAAAAAGCCGGACGAGCTGGTGGGCAGGGATTCGCAAATCTTTGACCGCCAGCTTGCCAAAATCAACGGGCCAAAATGGCCCGTTGAAGGGAGTCAAGGGGGAACGCCTTGCCCAGTGATATGATGCTGTGCGTCATATCCTACTGGGTATTATCTGGCGCACCGCGGGCGGCAGATTCAGCAGCAAAGTTGCTGCGCACCCACCCCACCAAGACGTTGAAATGGAGGGATGTTTATCTGAAATTAACACGACACAACGGACGAGCCGGAACCCACGGCACCTATAACCCAAAGCACAATGACCGCAGTTTCAACCTTGCCAACAGTGAGCACATCGACCCGGAACGTGCCAAGGGTAACATCTACTGGGACTGCTTTCACGGTTTTCGTTCGGCTCTCGCTCCACCCGACCCGGATGATCTGGCGGCGACCTTCTCGGAGGTGGAACGTCAATTCTACGAGACCCACTATTCGGAGTTCATCGAAAGGCAAAATGAGCGTAACGCCAAGATTCGGCATACGGAACGCAACCGCTCCATTCCCGACCTGCTGTCCAGCCGCAAGACCTGCCCGGAAGAAATTATCTACCAGCTCGGAACGCTGGATGAACACGCTTCCGCAGGGGACTTGCTGAACATCGTCACCGAGTTCATCGAGGAGTTCAAGGCAAGGTTCGGAGATCATGTTCATGTTTTGGACTGGGCGTTGCATCTGGACGAAAGCACACCCCACATCCACGAACGCCATGTGTTCGACTGCGAGAACAAGTACGGCGAGGTAGCTCCCCAGCAGGAAAAGGCACTGGAAGCGTTGGGTTTTGATCTGCCCGACCCGGCTAAGCCCCTCAGCCGCCGCAACAACCGCAAGATCACTTTCGATGCCGCCTGCCGGAAGATGCTGTTTGACATTGCCAAACGGCATGGGCTGGAATTGGAGGAAGAAGCGGAGTACGGCAGCCGCAAGTATCTGGAAAAGCAGGACTTTATCCTTGCCAAGCAGAAGGAGCTGCTTTCCGCCCAGCAGAACAGACTGGATGAGCTGACCCTGAAAGTATCGGATATGGAGACCCTGCTGGAAGATGTTTCAGCAGCAGCCTACGACAAGGCGGTAGAAGTGGTGACAGAGACCGTCCGCACCGAGACCCGGAAGGAAGATATGCGGATGATCGAGGACACGAAAAAGTGGGTGCTGTCCCCGGAGCGCAAGGCTCCGCAGCCCACGAGAGAGTACGCCGCCCATCGGTTAGATACAGTGCTGGACAAGTTCCTCAAGACCATGCAGACCACCGCCGCCCGTTTGCAGGAGAAGTTGCTGAAACCGGAAGTCCGGCAGAAAGGCAAAGAGCAGGTCAAGGAAAAAGCACGGGATTCCGTTCTGCAACTGCTGAACCGCTTGAAGGCCGAACAGACCCAGCGGAAGCCATCTGCACTTTCAACTGCGGAAAAGTCAGAAAATCGTTTTCAATAATAGTACGAGGTGATGTTTATTGAGCAAAGAAGTCAACGAAGAACGCACTCCCCGAACCGTTGCCGATGTGAAGGAAATGTTGACCAAGCACTCCAACGGCGAGATCCAGCGGACGATCCAAAACTGCATCACGATTTTGCAGAACGACCATGTGC
>OOBO01002167.1_pt1 | contig 11401 bp, 9 predicted proteins | sample 1671031 | NCBI WGS metagenome assembly OOBO01 (sample SAMN06348115, study PRJEB24527) | human gut metagenome | biome: human gut; feature: ankylosing spondylitis patient; material: feces | host: Homo sapiens | place: China | collected 2015-10 | reverse complement strand
AGAACGTTGATATTCATTCACTTGAATGTATTCCTGACAGTATGACAATAAAACAGGTACAAATCATTATGAGATTCAAATTTCCAGGATACTTGTCTTCCACCTTTCTGTTGAGCTATTAAGTTTTTCTAAATAGTTGTATTTGCATCCAACTCTCCATGTAACCAATAGAGCAACCAACGAATAGCCAACGGAACAACCGGACCGCCTATTTACTCTTTCTTCTTGGGAGTAACGAAGCCGATAGGATTACGCGGCTTATCTGCTAAAGCCTTTTGCGCCTGCAATTCGGCTAACGTCTGATTTATTAATTCTAACTGCGTCCGAGTGTCGTCATTGATGTCGTTATAGTCTGCAAATACTTCCTCTATGTACTCCTTTAGTTCCTTGACTTCGTTTTGAAGTTCATATACTGGATCGGTCGGCGGGTTTAACAGTAACTGACGAACCGCAACGAAAGCACGCATTATACCCCTGTTTATTCCAATAGCAGTATCAGAGTTTAGAACACTACTAAGCATTGCTACGCCTAGTTCCGTAAAAGCAAAAGGCATATATTTAAAATTGCTGCCTCTTCCTTTGTTCAAGGTCACAATTTGTGATCTTGAAAGTTCGTCCCTCGTGAGTTCAAACATAAAGTCCTCACCTTCGAACCTTTTTAAATTACGTCTAACAGCTTGTTTTAGCACCCTGTTTTCTATTCCGTACATTTCCGCCAAATCAAAGTCTAACATCACCTTTTACCCGCGTATGTCGTAAATCTTACTTTGTATTACTTCGAGTTGTATTCAACTTGTCGAAATCAGACTGAAACACACGGTCCTGAAAGATACGGTATTTCTCAAATTCGGTTTCTGCATAATCTTTCGCTTGTTCGGCAGACATCTTTCCTGAATCATTTAATATGGGGCGGTCATCGCTATCCAAGAATTTATCTATACGTTTTGCCCAATCTTCCATTGTCATAGGAATATGCCGCTTTGCCCGGTCTTCTGCCAAATCCAGAAAAGCATTGACCAACCGTCCCATTGACTCCAGTTCTTCTTTCAAATAATTCTTTGCTATCGACACATCTGTTTTTACAATCTTTCCGTTAGGAGCTTTCTCCCAGGTAGTTAGTCCCATGTGTTCCTTCTCTGCATCGGCACGCTCTACAATAAGTTCTGCCGCCGTGTGTCCATGAACTGCATAGTGCATTTTGTTCTGGACTTTTTTGAAAAACAAACGTGTGGTCGGGGCATTGAGGTTATAGTCTATGCTGGTAGCATAAATATCTGTTAGCTTTTGGTAGAAACGTCGCTCACTCAATCGTATTTCCCGGATTTCAGCAAGCAAATGTTCAAAGTAATCTTCATTGATGAATGATCCGTTCTCCATTCGCTTTTTATCAATGACATATCCACGAATGGCAAACTGCCGAAGTATAAATGTACACCATTGCCGAAATTGAGTGGCGCGCACGGAGTTGACGCGATAGCCGACTGAAATGATGGCATCAAGACTATAAATAAAAACTTCACGAGAAATATTCCGATTACCTTCTTTTTGAACTATCCGGTTTTTCCGGATAGTTGTATTCTTATCTACTTCTCCTTGCGAATATATATTTTTCAAATGTTCATTAATTGTGCGTATATCAACATCGAACAATATCGACATCGTCTTCTGCGTCAGCCACAAAGTTTCGTCCTGATAAAGCACTTCAATGCCTTCTTCTTTATTCTCTATCTGAAAAATAAGAAATTCAGCCGTACTATTGCGTATTTGCAGTTTCTTGCTTCCGTTATTACTTTCTTCCATATTCATCTTGAACATTCATTTCTTTTATCAGAAACAAATGTACTTAGAACATATCGAACTGCCAAAGATAATATCTCCTATTTTATCTCCACCTTCGTCTGTAATCTTATGTCATTGGAAGCAGCGCCAATCATTATCTGAGAAGTTCCCTAAAAAGATCATAATTACAGTAGAAAGCTTTCTCCGTAATATCTTCGCTTTATGGATTCAACAGATTTTATTCGTATTTTTCCGGTTTACATACTGGTTTACATGAACCGCATAAATTATATGTATAAAGGTACTGGCAAAAACATTTAGATGGAAAAGATATAAACAGGGGAAATAGTAACTTCTTCATAAAACAAACATAAATAAAAGAAACCTGCTTACCCAAAGAATATTATCTTTTCAGTAAGCAGGCTTTCACTCATATTCAAAAATGCAAAGAGCAAAATCTCTCACAAATTTGTGTGTTCCATTAATTGATAGCTATCGGAGCATCCAACGTCTTAATAGTAATTCCATTTGTAGTACCGTTTATACGCCCTGTGGCATCTTTGATAACTCCACCTTCCTGAGTCTCCGATCCGTCTAGTTTATAATAAAGTGCCAAGCCTTCTGAAGCAGGGTCAACACCCAGCATATTCTGCTTAAGTTGATTTTCCGTACGGGCTACACTCCAAACACGGACTTCACTCATTTTACCATGGAATGGACGTTCACCCCATTTAAAACCATAGATTCTACCAATATAAAAACCCATATCCGAATTCGGATCAAAACCGTCAATCCCCCAATCTGAACCAGCCCATTTCTCACCATTTACATAAATGCCTGTTTTTCCTGTCGGTTGATCATAAGTCAACGCTACATGATACCAACGATTTGTTAACAACGGTTTCGTTACACGGTAGTTCTGTCTTCCGGCCACTTCCAAATAATCTTTAGGAGTAATTCCTCCTCCCGCATCACCGATACGGAGGATCATCACACCTTCAGTTCCCATAATCGTATTATTATCGAGGAAATAATCCACATTAATCAATGCTTCGTAAGTGAATGACGAGAAGAAAGTACCGACAGGGAACTTCACAGAAATATAGTGATTACTGAAGTTACCAGCTTTGGTAATTTTCAACGGTTTGGAGAAAAAGAAATATGCAATGTTTGTTCCGGAAAGAGTCGACACCGAAGACGAATGCACCCGCATAGGCAAAACATACGAGTTCCCGGCTTTCAAGGCTTCTAACCCGGAAAGTTCGACTTCTACATTATCCGCATACAATTTTCCACTCGAAATAGAAGATGTCGTACTGCTTAGCTTTACCTGCGAAACATCAAGCATCTCATAATTTGTGCCATACTTTGCATTGTATTCGGCTACTACACTTGGTTCGGCTACACTATATGATACGTCTACCTGAGAGGAGGTTGCTGACGAGAGTCTTGAAACCAGATCAAATGTCATTACATCCATTTCATCTTCCACCGAGAAATTATATTCCTTGCTTTCGAAATAAACCTTAGGCTCCAGCAGGTCATTCATGCTGTCGTTGCAAGCGCCCAACAATAACGCCATACTACCTACCATCAAATAATAGAATATATGTTTATTCATCATCTTTTTACTGTTTTAGAATTTTATAAGTCCACTTATTCCTGCGGTTTATTTGCCGCTTCGTTTTGTTTCGCTTTCCATTCATTGAAAACCCGCTGATTGATTTGAATAGCCTGACGCATCCATTTATAATTTGGCGTATTGTCATAATCATTATCGAAGCGATAAGCTCCTACTCCACCTTTATAACCTTCTCGCGGCATAGCAGCTGCCTGCTTCAGCAATTGACCTCCATTAGTGGCATACTTTTCAAAGTTCTCTGTGCAGATTATTTTCTTAGGATCAACGCCATAACCATCAAAACCGGGATTGGAACTACCATAACTTTGTATAATCCAATAATCGACATACTCATCCAATTCATGGGTAAGCCCATAAATATTTCCATCAATACAGATCATTTTATGTCCTTTACCTTCCGGATCGCTTTTCGGGCCAATGTAATTGTTCATCTCTTTAACCAAATGAATCAAATGCTTATTCTGACTCAATGTGCCATCCATATCAAACACACCACTACCGATTTCCCAGTCTACATCATAACCGTCCCATTCGTTTGCATACAAAGAATCGCACAGAGCTTTGGCAAACTTCGCCAGACATGCATAATGGTTTTCACTTTCAAACTGACCTTCAAATCCCCAATATTTCCAACGGGCTTGTTTCTTCGCCGTTTCCAATTGAGCCGCCGACCAGCCTTCTTCCTCCGCTTGTTTTTCCACTTCGAGGTATACCGAATTTGGTGTCGCACCCTTACCAAGATAAGAAAGCAGACTTACCTGCAACAGTTTCGTTCCTTTCACCTTTTGCACAAACTCTTTATCTGCCTTCTGCTCCGGAGTGATTTCATAACGTCCTGGAGCGCCACTCCACATTGAAACAAAATCCATACTATCGGGCATAGCAGAGAGATATCCTCTTCGATAAGCTCCAGCAGGCGCCCAATTGGAATACCATCCGAAAGCTACGGGACGATTGTAATTCCAAGCAGTCGCCTTATAGGCGCGCAGATTGGCATAATATGCCTCACTCTCCGCATTGTTCATTGTGGCATACCCGCCTATATGGTCTATCTCAATATTCTCCACATCCATGCAAGAAGTTACCATCATGCCTGTCAACGGAATAATATATAACAATTTTCTTAATGATTTCATATTCTTCATCTGTATTAAAATGATACATGTAGGTTATCTCTTACAATCCCACCACAAACGGGTAGAAGACTTATCTTCGCCACCTGCACCGTTATTGAACAACTTCAAGGCTGCTTCATAAATAGCCTTTCCCTCGTTAGTCTGAGAAAAACTGGTGGGATAAATCATACGGCGAATACCGCCCTCAAGAGTTGCGCCTTGCACTGCTCCTTTCAAAGTCTTAATGACATTCAACTTCGGATAACCGGTTCTTCTCCATTCCGTCCACGCTTCCTGTCCGTTAGGAAACAAAGCAATCCACTTCTGAATCATAATTTTTTCCAACTTCTGCTCTGTTGTTCCTTCAAACTTGGCAGTAGTCTCACACGGAGCAGAAAGTGTTTGCCCATACTGATAATGGGAAAAAACATATGCCCGAGGTGACAAATTGGAATTCATATAATCGTCTACAGGATCGGTCACACCATTCTCCTGAAAAGACATATCAATGCCCTGTTTATACCATGAATCCGCACTGCCGAAACCTTCCCACACTAAAGCTGCTTCCGCACGCAAAAAATAAACTTCCGATGCACGCAGCCAATATGTAGGAGTTCCACTTTGAATATTGGGCTTTGAGCAAGATTTATAGATATCATTCTGCGCATTGGCATGCCCTGCCGGCACCGCTTGATACGTTTTTCCGTCGAAAGCCTCAACACCATAAGAGGCATTACCATCCATCGGCAAAAAATAAACGCTCAAACGCGGGTCTTCATATCCCATCAGATAAGAAAAGATGGAAGAACCCATACGAGCTTCATTATAGTTGCCTGCCAGCCATTCAATGTTGTTGCGGAAAGTCATACCCGCTCCTTGACTCATTTGAGCCGCATCATCCTTAGCCGTCATCACACCGATAGAATGATTTACTGCTTGAGTAGCATACTTTTTCGCCAGTTCCGCATCAGCGAAGCGGACACGCATAGCCAAACGAAGCATCAGCGAATTGCCGTATTTCACCCATTTGGTAGCATCTCCGGCATATACCGCATCATAAGCGCCCATTACATTCACCCCATTTGCCGCCTTTTCTGTTAATTCTTCAATGGCTGCGGTCAATTCTTCAAACATCGCCGTATACACCTCTTTCTCCGAATCGAACGGAATGTTCATTGTAGCGTCCGCCGCATGAGAATAAGGCATCGGACCGAAACTTTCAAGTGTCTTGTGCCAAGCGGAAATCTTCAGAATTTGAGCCAAAGCAAAGACTTCGGGCGTACCATTTTTCTCGGACGCTATTTTCAATTTCTTCCAAGGATCAAGAGCATTGGTATAAGACTGTGTATAGGTCGCTTTTATCCAATTGTCCAACAAATAATAAGTAGTATTGTTACTACCTGCGTTCCAACCGTTACTGTTGTTCTCGCCAAAAAATCCACTCCAATTATCGGCCGACAGATGATAAGCTATTTGATATTCATTGATAACATCTGTATCATCAGCCTGTGTGCCTACGGGAATCACTGTCCGTTGCATAGCTGTAATCAGCCCTCCGACTTCAAAACCATCCATCGCACCTTCTCCGTCGCTCATCTCAAATTGGTTGGTATTGATTTCTTCAAAATTGCATGAGGCAAATAGCGTCATTGCGCATATCACCGCTAATAGTTTAAAATGATTCATTTTTCTCATAATAAAGAAGGTGTATTATAATTTAAATTTAATACCGAAGCCAAAGCTACGAACACTCGGTTGCATAAAATAATCATTACCTTGTCCGTAAGTACTAGTGGAAGGAGTCAGTTCCGGATCGAACGGAGCTTCGCAATACAACATCCAAGGATTGTTGGCTATAAACGAAACTGTAACATCTTTCAACACGTTACCAAACCACTTATTAGGCATAGTATAGCTAAAGGTAAGTTCTTGCAAACGAATATTGGTGGCACTGTATACATAGTAACCGGAAGTTTCATAATTTCCCGTACCTGTCATCTGATAATAAGACTTCGCATCTACCAGACCTTGTCCCTTCAACAATACGCCTCCCGCTTCACGAGCCTCAGCCGAACGTTTGGACACACCGTAACGATCAAGCAATGCCTCTGTAGAAGAGGTCACCACGCCACCAAAACGTCCGTTGATCTGGAATCCGAGCCCAAAGCCTTTGTATGTCAACATATTACTCCATCCCAGATTAAAGTCAGGAGAAGTTTTTCCCAAATAAACAGGTTCCCCCTTTTCCATTCCAAAGGTTCCGTCGCTCTTTACCTCAACATATCCCAGGTGGTCTTTCTTCAAGAAGGTGTTGGCATAAATATCGTGGATACTTCCGCCTTCTTTCAAGATGACACGACCACCATCCTTCAAAACCTCCGGAATATTAATCGGTTCATCCATCAAATCCGTATGATAGTTTTCAACCATCTCCTTAATCTCGTTTATATTTCGAGAGAATGTCAATGTTGAAGAGATTCCTAATCCGAACTTAAACCGATCGGAATAGCTTAATGAAGCCTCCCAACCACGATTTTCCACATTACCGGCCTGCAAATAAATCTGCTTGTATCCGGTATATTCCGGAAGATCACCCAAGAAGGTCTGATTGTATGTATTAGAATGATAGTAGGTTACCTCCGCACTTAATTTATTCCACAACTTCAGACTTAATCCAAATTCGTATGACTTTGTACGCTCTGCCTTGAAATCAGTAAACGGATAGATACCGGTAGGATCTAATGCACCACCCACAATAGGGGTAGTTACCGTACCCGGAGTCAGTCCCGAACGGGATACAGGCGCACCGACTTCCGTATACGAACCGCGAACTTTCAGGTAAGAGATAAATTCGGGCAATTTGACCATCTCGGAAATAATCCCGGACAGACCGATTGAGGGATAGAAGAAAGATTCTTCATCGGTATTCACCAAACGTGAATTCCAGTCATTACGTCCGGTCAGCGTCAAATAAAGCATACTCTTCCAACCAAGTTCCAAATTGGCAAAAACAGCATGATTACGTACACGACTATCACCACCCTTTTCTGAGATACGACCATTAGCCGGATCGATATTAGAAGCCGCAAATTTATTGGGCACTCCCAATAATGTCCCTTTGTATCCTCTCTCCAATGCCCAATAGTTAGAATAGTTCCAACCCGCATTGGCAGAAATACTGAAATCAGCTATATGTTTATTTACGTTCAACATAAAGTCGGCATATTCCTGACGGTCTTCATAGTTATTGTATCCATACAGTCCTTTCTTTCCTTCCGCAAATTTATCGTCGGATGAAGCGTAAATCTTGCGTTCAAACAATACATGTGTGTCATCCATTCTGAAACGGGCTGTCGCATTCAACCAATCGGTAATATTATAAGTCAACCCTACGTTGAACATATAACGACTCTTTTCATTCGTAGCTACATTGCGATAAGCAGTCCAGTAAGGGTTCTGTGAAGCATATACCGGATCTGCCACCGGCCAATACTGAACCGGAAGTTGGCGACTTTCATCGAAATGTTCGAATGACTTAATTCCATCAAAGTCTTCACCACGAGGGAACAAATAGGCGGCCATCACCGGATTCCAATATTGTCCTTGCGATACCATATTCTTGTCTTTCTGTTTCACATACGACGCACCTAAATCGAGTTGTAATTTATCATTAAGGAAAGTTGCCGTATTACGGATTGTGAAATTCAAACGATCATATTCATTATTAGGTACAATACCTTTGGAATTGGTAGAAGAAACAGAAGCAAAAGTCTGATTCGATTTCGTACCGGTGGTCAACGTAACCGAATTAATAAAGTTTGTTCCGGTATTAAAGAAATCCTTCTTAGGATCATAACTTGTAGGAGTCAACAGTTTCTCACCCCAGCTTTCATACATATCTTTTTTGTTACCATACGTATTTTGAAACTCAGGAGTCATATAAGCTTTGCTGAACTCTGAAGAAGAAGAGAACTGCACTGAAAGTTTTCCTTCTTTTCCTTTTTTAGTGGTAATCAAAATTACACCGTTAGCGGCACTACTACCATACAACGCAGCAGCCGAAGGACCACTCAAAACAGAAAGACTTTCAATATCTTCGGGATTGAAGTCGGCGATTCCTTCTGTTCCGGCCTTACCTTCACCCATAATACCACTGTCGGTATTTCCCATATTGGTATTGAACAAAGGAATACCGTCCACCACATACAAAGCATTATTATCACCTTCAATAGATTTTGCACCACGCATTACAACACGTGTCGCACCACCAACTCCACTAGCACTTTTGTTTATACTCACTCCGGCTATCTTACCGTTCAGCGAGTTTACGAAGTTAGCATCTTTTACCGTAGTCAGAGCATCTCCCTTGACTTGTTGTACATTGTAAGACAACGCCTTTTCTGCACGTTTGATACCCAATGCCGTCACAACAACTTCATCGAGCACTTCTGTATCCTGCTTCATTACAACCGGATAGAAATCTTTCTTGGAAACAGGAATTATCTGTGCAGCATATCCGATATAAGATACTTTGAGAATAGATTTCTCTGCCGCCTTGATCGTAAAGTTACCATCGAAATCGGTAATCGTACCTGTAGAACTACCATCCACAGATATATTTACTCCAATCAACGGTTCACCGCTTTCATCAGTAACCTTTCCTTTGATATTTTTAAGGGTTTGTGCAACTACAGGCTTCTTTTCAGCTATTATGATGTAGTTACCTTGAATCTGGAATGAAAAGCCCGTCCCTTTTAAGATGGTATCAAGTGCGGTTTCGAGGGATGCGTTCCGCAAGTTTAACTGGGCTATTACTTTTCCTTTTAATTCGGAATCACTATAATTTATAGACTTTTTAGACTGTTTTTCCACAGTTTTTAAGGCATCAATGACAGTGATGTTCTTTTGCTGGATAGTTATTTTACTATCATTTTGAGCCAAAGCGAAAGTCTGTATAAGAATAAGACTTAAAAAAGTGAGAAAGACCCGCTTATGAGCTATTTTTTCTGCTATTTTTTCGTAGATTTGTAGCATCTTTAGTATTAGTTAATTGGTTATTATTCTAGGATCATTCAGAATAGCGTCAATATTACGCTAATATTAAAAGAGATTGATTTCATATCCGGGAGGAACGGCCATTCCTTCCGGGTATTTTTTTGCATTACGTATTAAATTAAAAAAGGTTCTACAATATATTTATTCTTTACTAGTTACATAGCACTTATTTCCCTTGATAACATAGTTTACATTTCCTACAACTTGCGATATAATCTTCATAACTTCCTCCAGATTCGCCTGTTTGGAGAAGCGGAAACTATATGTATTCTTTTTCAAGCTATGAAGGCTATATACAAAAGCATAAGGAAATTTGCGTTCAAGACTTGTAAAAATATCCTCCAGATACATATTACTAAAAACCAATTCCCCACGTTGCCATGCCGTCACATCATCTATCTCAGGCATCCGCAGATTGTGCGCTTTCGTATGTTTGTCATATACCAACTGTTCATTAGGCTTTAAAATAATATTGGACAGCAAGTTATTGAATTCAACTTTCACACTACCTTCCAGCAAAGTAGCCATCAGTTCGCTATTTTCCGGATAAGCATTTACATTAAATTCAGTACCTAAAGCAGTAACTTGATAATCATTGGCCTTTACAATGAAAGGATGCTTCTTATCCGGTTTCACTTTAAAGTTGGCCTCACCAATCAAATATACGCTTCTAGTCTCTCCTGTAAATTTTTCCGGATATAGTAGTATACTCTTCGAATTCAGCATGACATATGTACCATCCGGTAATGTAAGTTCACGAATTTCCGCTGTCGGTATATAGCATTCAACTAAATCTTTTTCCGGCCGTTCCTTTTCCAACATCAAATAAATAGAAACGGATGAGACTGCTAACAAGAAAATAGCTGCAGCTCTCCATATAAGCAACTGGTAATTTCTACGTGAAGTGATAGACTGCATTCCCAGATTCTGCCGCATTCGTTGTATTGATTGTTGCATGCCATCAGGCACTTTCTGCTCTCCGGCTTGTTTCCATAGCTCACGAAGAGCCTCATTCTTTTCATCAACATGATCCTCGTCAGCCAACCACTGTTGTACTTTCTTCTGTGTTCCGGCTGAATAACTATTATGACCGAACAATTCTACGAGTTGTTGAATATAATTTTTCATGAATCTTTTTCTTTCTTTTTTGGGCTTTATACACTAAATACAACTACTACGAACACACTACTTAAAAATATTGGAGAAAAAAATAAAAAAGAGGAGTACCTTTAATTCGATCAATGCCAGATAAACCTGATGCTCTATAGTACGAATAGAAACATCAAGTTTATCAGCTATTTCTTTATGACTTAATCCCCTGAAACGACTAAGTTCGAATATCAACCTCCGACGCTTCGGCATTTTCTCCAGGGTGAGTTGAATAATCATCAACATCTCCTTATAATATACGTTATTCAAGATCTCTTCCTTTTCTGTTAATTCATAAAGAAGAGTCTTCTCTATAACTTCCGACTGATATTCCTGTTCTACTTGTTGATGTTTAAAGATATTCAGAACTATATTTCTAGTCATTATAAAAATATAATTGTCTAGTTCTTTATCATTATCCAGCCACAACTCAGGCTGCAACCAGAGCTTACAGAAAACATCTTGAGCCACATCTTCTGCATCCGCTTCCGATTTTAGCAGCATTTGAGCAAAGTTCTTTACCTTTGGAAAATTCACAGTGAAAAACCTCTGAAACTTTAATTCAATCTGCCTGTCATTATTCTCCATCTCTCTAGTATTTTTCAGTGTTAGCGGTTAAATCAAATATTACATATATTTAGGTCTAAGGAATGATTCAATA
>OOBO01002164.1_pt1 | contig 11415 bp, 10 predicted proteins | sample 1671031 | NCBI WGS metagenome assembly OOBO01 (sample SAMN06348115, study PRJEB24527) | human gut metagenome | biome: human gut; feature: ankylosing spondylitis patient; material: feces | host: Homo sapiens | place: China | collected 2015-10 | reverse complement strand
GATGCTATCAATAAAGTTACTAAAGCGGATGAGAAAGCACAGAAAGAACGTCAGAGGAATCTGAAAAAATGGCTTCAGACAGCATCACAGGCTGTCAGTACCATCGGCGATCTGGTCGGAACCTTGTATGACGGGCAACTGGATAAGATAGAGGAAGAGTCCGAAGCGAACACTGATGCCCATGACTCGGAAATAGAAAGAATAGAATTGCTAAAGGAGCAGAAAATTATTTCTGAGGAAGAAGCGCAGGCAAGAAAGCGTGCCGCAGAGGACAAGACCCGTAAAAAGGAAGAAGAATTGGAAAAAAGACGTCAGGATATCCAATATAAACAGGCTGTTTGGGATAAAGCTGCAAATATCGCCAATGCTAGCATAGCAACAGCACTAGCAATAACCGAAGCACTACCTAATTTTGTACTGGCTGCATTAGTCGGAGCCATGGGCGCTGTACAAGTCGCCACTATCATGGCAACTCCGATTCCCAAATATGCCAAAGGAACTGACAACCATACAGGAGGTCCTGCCATTGTCGGCGATGGCGGCAAGAAAGAAATTGTCGTCTACAGTGGCAAAGCATGGATAACACCTGATGTTCCTACGCTTGTAGACCTTCCCCGTGGAACCCAAGTACTCCCCGATGCCAGCCTATACCATCTGTCCTCCGTTGACTTTCTCAATATCAGCCAGCAACACGTTGGAAAAACAGAGAACAATATTGTGGTCAACAACGATTACTCCTCCTTAAACCATGAATTGAAAGGAATGCGTAGTGATATGCGTAAGATGGCAAAGCAGCAGCATCGTGATGCCTATGATTTTAATTATGAACTTTATAAAAGAACCAGATTATGATTGAGAGATTGAACCAGCTGTCACTGGCACAATTCATTGAATTGTCCTGTGGTGACAATTCTGTGTTGCTTGAAGAAAATGAGAATGCCTCTGAGAAAGAAATGAAACAACTTGCATCCCGGTTCATCCTTGAATACAGGACACTCATGAATCCAACTGGTGTAAAAGCCATAATGGCTGAGAAAGAAAATGCCTTGAAGATTGACGCCCGGATCTTCCTGTTAAAACTATGCAAATCGCTTTGTATTCTTGAAGGATACGAACAGGTGAGGGAAGCTCTAAAAGAGAGCCTCCCTGCTAACCTGACGGATGACCGGCTCAAAAAGGCCGTTGAGAATATGTTACATGAGGCTGAATTCTATAAAAAAAGAACAGAGGATATGGCTGTAGCAGATAACCCTGCCATAAATGAAAATGCGATCCGTGCCTCCTTTGATTCTGAAATAGCGTTTGTCATGACTTATTTTAAAATGCAAATTGACATACATACAATAAATGCCGCTGTTTACGCTAACATAGTCCAGCGCGCCAATACTGAAATAAGATTAAGAACAAGGAGCAGATAAAACTCCTTATTCTTTTTATTTCCACCCGCTTTTTTAAATACGTATCGAATTTTCGGACAGACAGTTAGTAACTATTCTTGAAATTACAAACAACTTACTTATGAATAATAAAAGAATAGTTAATGCCCTGGCTGCTCTCATATTGCCGGGTCTGGATCGTTTGGATCAGAAATGCAACAGGATTATTTCCGAGTTATCAGAATTGAAAAGCACCCTCCGCCACTCTGAAAGGAATATTGACACGCTTATCGACAAACTGGAAAATTCCGCAAGTGAATTATTGAAACAGGCGCAGATGTATCATCTTGAGCTTGAAAAGAACCTGAGTGAGGAATCATCATTATTCACCCTTAAAATTGTGAAAAAATGACTGATTTCAATCGTGAGATAGCAGATTTGTATCCATGGCTTTTCAAAATAGCAAGAAGATACTGTTCATCCGTATGCGATATCGAGGATCTTGTCGGTGACACCATCTATAAGGTTTTAAGCAATAAAGAAAAATTCAAGGAGGGCAGGGCTCTGAAACCCTGGTGTGAGGTTATCATGCTGAACACCTATATCACCGCCTATAATCGAAGATCACTAATCCGATTTGTGGGGTGTGACAACATTAAAGAGATATTCTCCCATAATCAAGCCTCTGATGACTTGATGGTACATGACATTCAGGCTGCAATAAGGAGATGCCATAACAGAACCTGCTGTATGGACTGTGTGGTTTACTACGCACACGGATATTCATACAAAGAAATAGGCAAAATGGTCGGAATACCAGTAAATACCGTAAGAAGCCGTATCTCTTACGGTCGGGAACTGCTGAGGAACGAACTGGATTTAACCGTTAAATAGAGTTCGTACATTTTAAATGGAAGAGTTCCTGTTTGTAAAACTTGTTTATTATGATTATCTTTATAGTACAATAAAAAACAACAAGTCAAACCAAAAACAGAACTTATGGAAACAAGAACAAATTTCAGAGTGAGGGTAATGAAGTATGCACACCAGTTATTAAAAGCTACAGGAAAGAGCTGGAGATATTGTATGCTCAAGGCATGGGAGCTCTACAGGCTGGCTAAGAAAATGAGAACTGAAACAGTCAGATTCGCTTATGAAAAGACAGACGGATCCATCAGATACGCCGAAGGCACTTTGATGAACCTCCCTGCCGGCGCTACCGTAAGAGGTAAAAGAATAACGAAACCCAGCTATAAGACATTCGCTTATTTTGATGCCCGAAAGAACGAAATGAGATGCTTCAGAATAGAGAATCTGATTACAGTCTATTAAGACTGAATAAAATTGCATTCCATGCCGCTAGAACAATACCACACTGATTATCAAGACATTAATTTACAGTCATACTTTCCAAGAATTTCCAAGATTAAAGCCAGCCGGAGTATCGGCCGGCTTTTTCTCTATATTTGCCCGAAAGTAAAACTATGATTGTATGATTTGCAAATATTATCTGATGATTGGTTCCGATACGGTCGATACAGCTGATAACAGTTGTATCAACGTATCACGCATGATTGCCAATATCAGTGATATAAAGACCACATACACCCGTGTGGATTTGGGGGGTGTTGTCCGTAAATGTGGCAGTACGATGGAATTCGTTGAGGAAGCCAGAGAGCGGTTCATTTCATTATATAACAAAGACAAATTAAAATCACTGGCCTCCTTTGCCGTTTATGGCATCAGCAATAACTGGACCTACAACAAACTTTTTGAATGTCCCCATGACTTCTCCACATTCAAATATGATTCATACCGGGCAAGAATAGGCTGTATAGATAACTCTGCCGCCGCATTGATAAAGGCGAATAAAGGTACAATATATGAGTATCCTGTATCTGAGATGCGTGAAGACATTCCTTTGAATTATGATGGTGTGCGTATCCGTAATGAGGTTTCCTTCCAAATTATCGGGGAAACCGTGGAAGACAAGGAATATATGGAAAAATTTATCCCCAAAGATGCGTGGTGGTGGATTCCGTATGTAAATTATACCGTTACCAATGAAGTGAACAACCGTTCTTTTGTCACAGTGGACCAGGAAGAAACCTTCTTGAAATCCGGAACAGATTGCGGATGGGGATTTCCTGCAAACTCATGCACCTCATCTTTTTTTCTGGAATGCATCGAAGATAATTATGTGACAGTAGATTTTTCCAACTTTTACATAGAATCTAAAAAATTCGGTCATGTACTATGTAAAATAACCACATCAGGCAATATACAGCTTCTGACATGCGGTTACTCAAATCTTCTGGGTCTTGATGCGAATACGAACACAAGCGCAGTCAAATGGAGCGGGAAGCTGCTTGCCGGTGAGAGATTGCAATACGCTATATTCAACCATCAGCGTATGTCCGTTCAAGATGGAAGAACGGTCAGGATTCATAATAATACCGGTATCACATCATGGAATGACTTGGGCGATCCTGTCAATATTGATGTGATATCACCCTTGAAATTGCTCAGCCGCCTACTGGAGTCCATTAGCGCCAACAGCGAACGTATTTATTGCAGCATCAAACCGACCATCCGCACATATATATCAAACGCCTTTACAGAAAAGGACAACTGGCGGTTGAACGGTTCCCGTCTTGTGGCAGCCGAAAGCATACGAAACTTTGAGAAAGCGAAAATTTATTCCTCCTTCAGCAAGTTCTGTGAATGGATGGAAACCGTATTCGGATATGTTTATACCATTGAAATGAAAAGCCGGCCCAATACCGACCTGCCCTATGCGGACATACTAAACAATAGTCATGATTTTGAAGGATTTACCACATACAAAGCAAATATTACATCCATAACAGATAATTTCACCCTACATTTCTCAACCACAGCCGGTTACTTCCTAGCCATTGTGTATGCTTCCATCACTCTTGACCGTTCCCCCAATTTCCCCGGTTATGAAAGATATCAGGTTTACGACAATGCCAACAAATCATATAAAGTGCACGAAGACAGATACTATCATGATACAGTGGATGATATGTATTATCATGCAGTTTATGATGACGGTTCAAAAAAGACCTCGTTACTCGAATGCCAACTTTATGATATCGGACTATCCGACTATGAGGGTGTACAGACTTTCGGAGGGACAATAATCTCCGTTGAGACTGACTCCGGTTCATTCACAGGTCCAGTGGATGAATCCAACATCCTGTATGTACGTAGAAGCAAACAATTCATGTATTCGGACAATGACAAATATTACAGTTCTTTCACCGGTTCATCCAATTATAACATTGCGGACCGCGCCAGAACGGATATGATATTTTTTACAAATGAGCAATATTATGTGATTGTCGGTACCAGCCTTATGAAATGCACTTTGAAGGAAAACGTGAATGAGGGTGAGAAGGTTCCTTATGTCGTATTCAAGCATCGTGATGAGGTTTTCGGAAGTACCAATCTGAAAACCATACACTCCATATCAGAGCCTGAATACTCCGTTGACAGCAGCCGGATTTATTCCGAAATTGAAATTGGCTATGAGAAACAGGATTATGATCTTGGAAACAATGGCAATGATGAGTTCAATTTCAGCACCACCTATACAACAGGTGTAACACTGAACAACAGCAAACTGTCGCTTATATCCCCATACCGTGCCGATTGTTACGGATTTGAAGAGCTCATAGGGAAACGGGGTGAGGAAACAAGCAGTTCTGACAGCGACAAACAGGTGTTTGCCGTAAAATGCATCAACAACGGGGGAAAATATATTGTAGACCGAACCATTATGGTTGAGGGTGCCTATACCAACAGCGTATTCAATGCACCGCTGGCTCCTGTCTATATGATTGAGGCGAACAAACGTTATCTGGCTTCCTTCACCAGCCTGTTAAAGTTCGCATCAACTGAAGGTAATGCCGGCATCAAACTGGATGGCAGGGCTGTGAATACAGACATCTCCTTGGATGACCCGCTATTCGGTCCTGGAAATATCAAATTTTCCACAGACAGCTTCATTTTTCCGGAAGATTGGAACAATACGATTGTACAGATAGAATGGAACGGAATGATTTTCAAGGGGAATCTCATGTCTCTGGATGTCAAGCCGCAAGAAACCGAAGCACTTAAATATGAATTGATAGAGATAGTGTAAATTATGTATATAGTAAGTCCGTTCACTCCTATTTTTTTCAAGCCTTCTACAGATATGTGCAGGGCTTCCGGCAAATATATGCAAATATTCGCCCCGTCTGATGAAGTCATGATACAGGTTATAACACGCTCCGAATCACGACCGATTACAGGCAAGGTAATCAACATAGTAACCGGTCATGAAACAGTCATTGACTGGCAAATATGGAGCATGAACCATACTGATAAGATTTATTATCATGTTCTGACCGCACTGGCTGAAGGATGTTACCGCATTGATATCAACGGGATGGTTTCCGAACCTTTCCGTATCACGTCTGACACGTCTGAATTATCCCGAACCACCCTTATACAGTATTCGATGAAGGACAACCGACAAAGGCAGGATGCTGTCTTTTGGATTTCCGACACTCAGTATTTCTTTGACTGGCGTGCTCCCGGCGGTTTCATGGATGACAACTGGGTATTCGGTGTGAATAATGAACAGTTCACCACATATGATAACAATCTGTCTGAAATTTACGCATTGGAAACTACCCAGAAGACATTCACGCTTGGTAACGCCCAAGGATGTCCCGTATGGTTCGGAGAGTTACTGAACAGAATCCTCTGCTGTACTTATGTCTATTTTGAAGGGGAACGCTTTATACGGGCTGATGCCAATGTCCCTGAAATGAGCCAGCCTATTGAGGGTTATAAGAGCTATATCTTCAAACAGATACTGCAGGATATAAAGATTGTGGACTATACAGAAAGCGAGAACCTGATAAAGATACGTCGGGTTGATGACAAAAGTTTTAGAAAAGTTGCCAATAAAATATTGACTGTATGACGGAACTTGAATTACAGGAACTCACCGATAAGATCATAGCTAAGCTAAAAGCTGACAGCCTTACTATAGACCAGTTGACACAAACCAATGTGTTAACCGGCATGGATTTTCTGGAACTGAACAGCGGGCGCAAAGTTTCATTAGATGATTTACGCAAGTTCATCCGTGGCTATGGCATTTATCTTGAGATTATTTCCAAACTGGATAATGAAACAATCCCCACCGACAACAATGTATTCTCATCTCTTCGTGTCCTGTTTGAAATCTCTAAAGCGCTTGAAGAACTTAAAAAAATATACCTACGTAAGGATCAGGATGATGAAACAAAATATCTACTAAAACTCCTGGGTGGGGCAAAAATAGGTAAAAGTCTTACTGTCGGTGACTTTATCACCGGTGTTCAGGGCGGATACATCGGTGAGGATGCCCGTGCCGAGCTGGAGGCTTTGGTTCTGCGTAGCTCTCTGAGTGTTCCAGAACTTCGTTTCAACCGTCAGACCTATTTTGAAGGATATAATACTATAAGTCCCGGCGGAGGGCTGAAGATAAAAAGCTTTGTCGCCAACAGTGACGGCAGCTATACTGTCACCCCTGATCTGGAGGATGGTGTTCCGCTGGGGCAAAAGCCGGATGATATCCTCCTGGGCTTCTGGCATGACAAAAGTGCCACTACCGGTGACTTTATTGGTTTCAGGAAAATACAGTACCGTATCACTTCCGCAGATTACGACGAGAAGACATTCGTGATGGTTCCGCGTCCCGGATATGAGTTCGTCCCCCATAACGAGATGCGTCTCGGACAGACGGGGAACTTCACCGACAAGGAGCGTCAGACCTATATCATCATAGACGTGCGTGACGGTAACTGCTGCATCACCCTTGTTGACAATGCCAACACCTGGGACCCGGAGTCGGCACAGATGAAGAGCTGGTTCGGCAAGAAGAAGGGTATGACCATCAACGGGATCAACTGCGACAGGTTCTCGGCAGTATTGCAGGATATCATCATGACGGGATTGATTTTTCAAATTGATGAAATTACCGGTAGCACAGTCCGCGTTCCTATCGACTTCCCTAGCTGGGAGCCGGGCAGGAAGTATGCGTATTATTCCCGTGTGCCCCATAACGGTTCCACATGGTTGTGCGTCAATGACAAGGGCACTACTTCCGAGCCATCCGAAAACAATCCGGACTGGCTTGTATCAGCCGCCAAAGGTGACAAGGGTGATCCGGGCCTGTCTGTGGTCGGTGGCGGTCATTGGGAATCCTCCAAGACCCCGTACGAGACCAATACCATGGTCACTTTGGCGGGTTGTATTTTTATCTCCAAAGTCAAGACCTCCAATCCTCCCATCAAGATCGCAAGGTTCAGGAACGGCAATTATCGAAAGAAAAAGGACGGCGGTTATATCCTTGCCGGGAAGTCAGCCGACTGGGCCGTGCATGAGGACTGGGAGATGCTGCTGGACGGGCGTGAGCTGAAAGGGGAGAGCATCACTTTCCTTGGTGAGTTCGCATCCCATCCGTCTAATCCCAAGGAGGGTGACAGCTACCGGAATACGGCTGACCATTGTACTTACATATACCGGAATGGTTTGTGGATGGTCATGGTCAAAGACGGGACTGACGGTAAGGACGGCAAAGGTTACGAGTGGATCTACACCCGTACCAACATCATCGGTCTTACCCCTGACAAGCCGGACTCGAAACAGCAGGATGATTATGTTCCGGAAGGCTGGACAGATGATTTCCTTGGTGTGGATGCCGACCATCAGGTGGAATGGGCGTGCAAACGTGTGAAGCGTGACGGCGTGTGGTCAGAATTCAGCGATCCGGCCCCTGTGCATCGATGGAGCAAGGACGGGGAGCCGAATGTCATGGCCGACCTTGACAATGAGATGGTGAGCGTCGCTCTTACCAGTACCGGCGTTACTGCTATCGCACAGTCATGGACCACCCATGTGTCCATGTGGTACGGTACTGAGAAACTTCCTCTTGAAACTTTGACAGTCAGCACGCCTGCCGGTTTCACGGCAAGCACAAGCAAGGCCACCGGAGCGGTGGCGATATCCGTCGCTGCCGGAAAGTCGGTTCCGGAACAGAATACGGTCACCATCACACTGGCTGCAATGAAGAACGGGCAGCTCTATACCCGCGAACTGACTTTCAAGATAACCGGTGTCCGTGGTGGTGCGGATGGTTCCGATGCGGTGATTTATAGCCTTGTCACTTCGGCCACGATGGTCAGCAAGAACAAGAACGGCGGTTACAGTGTGGCTTCGGTTTCCTGCCGGCGTATGAAGACAGTCGGTGCGGTCACTACGGCCACTACGGACGGGGAGTTGAAGTACAGCCGTGACGGTGCGGCCGAGGTTCCCATCGGTGACGGTGTCGGTGTGGCTTCCGGTAATTTTACCAGTAGCTTGAAGTTCGTGTTCTACGTGAACGGTCAGGCGGTTGATGTCGAGACTGTTCCGATGGTTGTGGACGGCAGTGACGGAAAGGACGGTGAGAGCATCACCGCCGCAGGTCATTGGGAGTCGGCGAATACCCCGTATGCGAAGAACAGTACGGTGACTTTCGCCGGAGGTTCCTATCTTTCTAAAGTGGAGACCTCCAATCCTCCCATCAAGATCGCAAGGTTCAGAAACGGCAGTTACCGAAGGAAAAAGGACGGCGGATACATTCTCGCCGGCAAATCATCGGACCGGACGGTACATGCGGACTGGCAGGAGATGGTCGCACCCGTCGGACCGTCGGCATCCTACTGGCTGGACAGTCCTGTCAGTGTGATCAACTTCACGCCGACGGGCACGCCGTCCCCATCTGCATTTTTAGTTACCTGCAAGCAGAATGTGGCAGGCAATGTGAGCACGTGTGGCACGCTTTATCTGGCAGCCCGCAAATACAACGGAAGCTGGTTGGCGCATGTGGGTGCGACCCTGAACAGCCAGATATCCGTTCCTGCGACGGCCGGATACACCCAGTTCGCCGTCCGGGCTTATAAATCCGTGTCGGACGAAAACGAATGGAATAATAATTTTGTCGCTGAAAAAGGTGTGGGGGTTGCTAAAGACGGAGCCATAGGAGCGACAGGAGCAACAGGGGCGTTTCCCCGTGACAGAGGCGTATGGGCTTCCGGACAGACTTACGTCTGGAATGCGGATTACCGGGATAAGGTCATATATCTGATAGGGGGAGTTTATTATAATTTCCTTGTAAAGAATTACGGTGCTTCCGTTACCGCTGCACCCACATCAGCCAACGGGGATTCGAACTGGGAAGCCATGCAGAAGTTTGTGAATATCGCTACTGATACCCTTTTCGCCGATGGTGCGAATGTGGCCGGATTCATGTTCAAAAACAATGTGCTTAAATCCCACAACGATGAAGGTGAAACTCTTCTTATCAATGGCGTAACCGGGTATTTCAAATGTAAGAATGCAGAGATTACTGGAACAATCACATCTACAAAAGGGAATATTGGTGGTTTTACCATATCATCTGCAAGTTTGGAGGCTGTTAGCGGAAATAATGCCATGCTCCTTTCCGCCAACTTGGTAAGATTTACCGGAAGTTATTCAAGCGTGTTTATTGGAGCGGATACTTTTCCTTCATCTAGTGGGGGGGCAATATTATGCCCATCCCGTATTTCGGTTAATAGGAATATAACGAATACGGCGTATGGCAATGTGGGCATGTATTTTGACATACAAGGTTCCCATGCTTATGATGATAATGATTTTCAGTATACCGGGAATCATGCGTTGTATATCGTCAAGGGGGACATCTGTGGGTTTAGGCTCAGATTGCGCAGAATAAGCAAGAGCACAACTTTGTCAGTGATGGATAGTGTTATCATGGCTGTAACGTCCGGTATTACGCTGACTGTTCCGTCCACTGCGGAGGACGGGCAATTCTACTGGATAAGAAACGTTTCTGGTGGTGATGTGACCATAGCCGGAACAAATCTTGTCGGCTGGAATTCCGGGGAGGTCAGCACTTCGATAAGTCTGGCCAAGTCAAAGGCGGCAGCAATGTATTATGACAAGCATAATAACAAGTGGTTTATGAATTGGATTGATTGTTGGAACTAAAATGTAATGATTATGAAAATAAATTTTAAACAGTTCCCCATGTACACGGGGATAGACAAGAAAGAAATGGTTGCCTGTGATGTGGCATATAGCTTGGCAAATAACCTTTATACCAAAGTGCCTGATAATATCGGAGCGCATTGTCTTTCCGAGAAGATTTATAATGCGGAAGGCAATGTGGACTTAAGCGGGCAGGAGATTGAAATAATCCGGTTCGCTTATCCGACCTTTACCGGAGCATTTGCCGATTCGTTTGAACATTATTTGAAGACATATAAAGAGAAGGAGGAACAACATGAAAATTGAGAATTTGGAACGCGCCAGCCGGATCAATGACGAACTGGCGAAACTGAAGCTGGCGAAGGAAACGTTGAATAACGGCGGCTATGTCCGTATTTACAGCAGCACCCGGTCAAGTGCCGGATGTGTGGAGCTAGATATAGCGAACTTCAATGATGAGGTGAACACGTGTATAGACAACCATATCATTGAGCTTGAATCTGAAATAGAAACTTTATAAAAATTGATATTATGAGTGATTTGAATTTAGACAATATTGTTGGTTTTAAGGCTGTTGATAAAGACGGTAACGAACAGAATGTAACAGTGGATGAGATGGTGGACATGGTTTCCACAAGAATGGTTATGGCTTTGTCAGAAACTTCAACATTTGCAGCCGTTGCTGCAACAGGAAATGACGTGTATGAAAATGAACTTCCGACTGTGACAGATGCCGCAAATGTAAGAGTTTTACAAAATAGCGGAGATGCCGCACAAATGACGATGCAGGCACTTGCATCAAAACTGGGGGGACTTCTGCAAAATCCGTACTCTACAAATAAAGGGTTATTGCCTAGTGGAACTGATTAAAATGATGTAACGGAGAATGGGCTTTATAGATTAAACGGAGGTTCTTATATTAATTTAGCTGGTAATAGTT
>OOBO01002160.1_pt1 | contig 11428 bp, 10 predicted proteins | sample 1671031 | NCBI WGS metagenome assembly OOBO01 (sample SAMN06348115, study PRJEB24527) | human gut metagenome | biome: human gut; feature: ankylosing spondylitis patient; material: feces | host: Homo sapiens | place: China | collected 2015-10 | reverse complement strand
AACTATTCTTTTCTAATATGTGTGAGCTTTATCTATCTTGCTTGAAGTCAGAGTATTCCTAACTAAGATAAACTCCATTCTCACACAGAACAGGGGGCGAACTATGTTTTTATCCTTAACCAATATCAAAAAATCCTTTGGACAAGGCGACAGTCGTGTAGAAGTCTTAAAAGGCATTGATCTATCGATTGAAAAAGGAGAATTCTGTGTTCTTCTTGGACCTTCCGGCTCGGGAAAATCCACCTTATTAAATATATTGGGTATTCTCGACAACTACGATACGGGCGAATACCGACTCAATGATGTGCTCATCAAAGACCTCTCGGAAACCCGTGCTGCCGAATACCGCAACCGCATGATAGGATTTATCTTCCAGTCGTTCAACCTCATCCCCTTCAAGACGGCGGTGGAAAACGTGGAACTCCCACTGTTCTATCAGGGCGTGGAAAGACGCAAGCGCCACCAATTAGCGATGGAGTATCTGGAGCGGTTGGGGCTGAGCCAGTGGGCCAACCACTACCCCAACGAGCTGTCGGGCGGTCAGCGTCAACGTGTGGCCATAGCCCGTGCGCTCATCACCAAACCGCAGATTATACTCGCCGACGAACCTACCGGCGCCCTCGACTCCAAGACCAGCGTGGAGGTAATGGACCTGCTCAAGGAGCTCCACGAGCGCGACGGCATGACCATCGTGGTCGTAACCCATGAGAGCGGCGTGGCCAACGAGACCGACAAGGTGATACACATCAAGGACGGCGTGATAGGCAGCATCGAAGACAACAGCGACCACCATCTGGTGGCCAAGGACTATGTGAAATAACCTGACAACAAGCATCATGCGCGAACTAATCAAGGAAATATGGAGCACCTCCAAGCGCAACCGGCTGCGCACAGCGCTCACCGGCTTTGCCGTGGCATGGGGCATATTCATGCTGATATTCCTGCTGGGCGCGGGCAACGGTCTCATCAACGCCCAGATGGAGCGGAGCGAGAAGTATATCACCAACTCGATGGTGGTGATGCCCGGCTACACATCGAAGGCGTACAAAGGCCTGAAGGAGGGACGGGAAATAACCCTCAACGACAGAGACCTGGCGATTACCGGCGACAACTATGCCCAGCATGTAGATCACGTGGGCGGCGTACTGAGCCAGTACGGTGTCACCGTAGCCTACGGCGAGAACTATGTGGCGACCCAGAATCTCGTCGGCATCTACCCCACCCACGTGAACATCAACAAGACCGAGATGCTGGCTGGCAGGTTTATCAACGAGCCCGACTTCAGAGAGCGCCGCAAGGTGGTGGTGCTCTCACGCAGTCAGGCCAAGGAGCTCTGTCATGACTATCGGTCGCTCATCGACCAGAATGTCAACATCAATGGTCTGGCGTTCAAGGTGGTGGGCATCACCAAGGACGACGAGTCACGCAAGAACAACGAACTCTTCACCGCCTTCACTACCCTGAAAGCCATCTATGCCAAAGGCGACAATGTGGGCAACATCGAGTTCTCCATCAAGAACCTCAAGACCAAGGAGGACAACGAGAAGTTTGAGGCCAACTACCGCGCCAGTACCAATCTGCGCCACCAGGCAGCCCCCGACGACGAGCAGGCCCTCTGGATGTGGAACCGCTATACCGACAGTCTGACCATGGCCCAGGGCATAGGCATGATACGCACTGCGCTATGGATAGTGGGCCTGTTTACGCTGCTGAGCGGCATCGTGGGCGTGAGCAACATCATGCTCATCACCGTCAAGGAGCGCACCCGCGAGTTTGGCATACGCAAGGCCATCGGAGCGCGTCCCAAGGACATACTGAGGCTCATCATCGCCGAGAGCATCATCATCACCTCTGTCTTCGGCTACATCGGCATGCTCTGCGGCATACTGACCAATCTGTATATGGACGCCACCATGGGCCACATGGTGATGGACTCAGGCATATTCAGGGCCACGATGTTTGTAGACCCCACCGTGGGGCTCGATGTGTGCATCAAGGCGACCCTGACCATCATCATCGCCGGAACGATAGCCGGTCTGATACCCGCCATCAAGGCTTCGCGCATCAGGCCCATCGAGGCGCTGAGAGCCGAATAGACAACCGATCACACAACTCTACAAGACCAATATGCGATTAGACTTAGATACATACAAGGAGATACTCGACACCATCACGCGCAACAAGAGCCGCAGTCTGCTCACGGGCTTTGGCGTGTTCTGGGGAGTCTTCATGCTCATCGCGCTGAGCGGTGGCGGACAGGGGCTCAGGGAAATGCTGCAGAACAACTTCGCGGGATTTGCCACCAACGCCTCGGTCATCTGGGCACAGCCCACCACCAAGGCATACCAGGGCTTCAACAAGGGCAGGGAATGGAGCATGGACACCAAGGACATCGTAAGACTGCGCCACCAGGTGCCCGAGCTCGACGTGATAAGCCCCATGATTTTCGGCGGACGCCGCACCACTACCCGGGGCACCAACACCTTCAGCGCATCCACCATGGGCGTCACCCCCGACTATGCCCATGTGGCTGCACCCACACTCTACTATGGCCGCTATATCAATGACATCGACATGAAGCAGGAGCGCAAGGTGTGCGTGATAGGCAAGCAAATCTACAAGAACCTCTTTCCCGAAGGAGGTGACCCCTGCGGCAAGACAATACGCATCGACTCGACCTACTACCGCGTGGTGGGCGTCAACTACAGTTCCGGACATGCGGTAAACTTCGGCGGCAGTGCCGAAGAGACCATCACGATGCCCGAATCGGTGCTGCGCAAGGTCTACAACCGTGGTACCGCCGTAGACCTGATGGCTGTGACGGGCAAGAAGGGCGTGGTGATGAGCACCATAGCCGACCGCATGCGCACCACGCTGGCACGCGCCCACTCCATCTCGCCCGAAGACACCGAGGGCGTCACCGTATTCAATACCGAGGTGATGTACGCCATGCTGGAGAGCCTGTTCCAGGGCGTGAACTTCCTCATCTGGCTCGTGGGCATAGGCACCCTCGTCTCGGGTGCCATCGGTGTGAGCAACATCATGATGGTGACCGTCAAGGAGCGTACCGGCGAGATAGGCATACGCCGCGCCATAGGAGCCACACCCAAGATGATACTCTCGCAGATTATCGCCGAGAGCATCGTGCTCACCGCCGTGGCGGGCATGAGCGGCATACTCTTCGGCGTGGGCATACTGCAGCTCGTGGAGATGGCTTGCACCACCGACGGCATGGTGATGGCCCACTTCCAGATAGACTTCTGGACAGCCATTCTCTCTACCATGGTGGTATGTGCCCTCGGCGCGCTGGCGGGTCTGGCTCCGGCATGGAGAGCTATGAGCATCAAGCCCGTAGACGCCATGCGCGAGAACTAAAAGCATCACAACAACGTAAACAATAAAAGAAAGAACAAATATGAAAAAGTATTCCAAACTGATTGTGGCAGCGGTAATCATACTGGTGTTTATCGCTACCTTCGTGTTTCTCTATCAGAAATCACAACCCGCACCCATCGAGTACAGCGAGCTGACGCCTGTGACCACCGACATCATGAAGACCACGGTGATAACAGGCAAGATAGAGCCGCGCAACGAGGTAAACGTAAAGCCCCAGATAAGCGGCATCATCAGCGAAATCTACAAGGAAGCAGGCCAGTATGTGCAGGCCGGCGAGGTGATAGCGCGCGTCAAGGTGATACCCGATATGGGTCAGCTGAGCAGTGCCCAGTCGAGGGTAAGGTTGGCGGAGATTAACCAGAAGCAGGCGCAGGTGGACTACTCGCGTGAAGAGAGTCTCTACAAGCAGAAGCTGGTGAGCGCCGACGAGTATGACAAGATAAGACAGACGCTGCACCAGGCCAACGAGGAACTCAAGGCGGCACAGGACGCACTCGAGGTGGTGCGCGACGGCGTATCGCGCAGCAATGCCAAAGCCAGCTCGACGCTGATACGCTCTACCATCTCGGGAGTGATACTGGACATCCCCGTCAAGGTGGGCAACTCGGTAATCCTGGCCAACACCTTCAACGACGGAACGACCATAGCCACCGTGGCCAATATGAATGACCTCATCTTCAGAGGCAACATAGACGAGACCGAGGTGGGCAGTCTGGTAGACAACATGCCGATGAAGATAACGATAGGCGCGCTGCACGACCTGAGGTTTGACGCTACCCTCGAGTACATCTCGCCCAAAGCCACAGAGAACAACGGCGCCAACCAGTTTGAGGTAAAGGCTGCCGTGCACAGTATCAAGAACGGCAAGATACGCTCGGGCTACAGCGCCAATGCCGAGATAGTGCTGGCCGAAGCCAAGCACGTGGTGTCGATACCCGAGAGCGCCATAGAGTTCAGCGGCGACTCTACCTTCGTCTATCTCATCAAGGGCACAGGCAAGGACAAAACCTATGAGCGCCATGCCGTGGTGACCGGACTGAGCGACGGCGTGAACATCGAGGTAAAGAAGGGACTCTCGCTCAAGGACAAGGTGCGCGGCCCGCAGATTATAGCCGACGCAGCCGGCAACGACGAATGATAACCCATAAAAGACAACGAGTATGACGACAAGGATAATCATGGCAGTGGTCGCCGCCTGCATGGGCGTAGGCACTGCGCAAGCTCAGCAGGCGTGGACGCTGCGCCAGTGTGTGGACTACGCCATAGCCCACAACATCAGCGTAAAGCAGATGCAGAACACGCGCGAGTTGCAGGCTCTGCAGCTGAATACCGACAAGAACAGCCGTCTGCCCGACCTCAACGGTTCGGCAGCCCAGAACTTCTCGTTCGGCCGCGGACTCACGGCGCAGAACACGTATGAGAACAAGAGTACATCGAGCACATCGTTTACGATAGGGTCGACCGTATCGCTCTTCGACGGCTTCCGCACACGCAACACCATCAAACTGAGCCAGCTCAATCTGGACGCTGCCGATGCCGACCTGGACAAGGCGCGCAACGACCTGAGCATGAATGTGGCAAAGGCTTACATCGAGGTGCTCAATGCCGCCGAGGCCATGACCGTGGCGCAGCGCCAGGTGTCTATCGACTCGATGCAGGTGGTAAGGATGCAGGGCTTTGTGGACAACGGCAAGGCAAGCGTGGCCCAGCTGGCTCAGCAGAAAGCCACGATGGCACAAAGCCAGTTCACGGTGACCACCGCCGCCAACAACTACCAGATGGCGCTGCTCTCACTGTCGCAGTTGCTGGAGCTGCCATCGCCCGAGGGTTTCTCCATCGTGCGTCCAGACATCGAGCGCATAACTCCCGCGCCAGGCAACATCGCCTCGCCCGAAGCCATCTTTGCCGAGGCTATGGCGGTGAAGCCCGAGGTCAGGGCACAGCAGACCCGCGTGGAGGGCGCCGACTACAACATACAGATAGCCAAGGCTGCGCGCTATCCCCAGCTCAACCTCAACGGCGGCTTGGGCAGCAACTACTACAAGACGAGCGGTTACGAGGCAGACGGATTTGCCAAGCAACTCAAAAACAACTTCAGCCAGTATGTAGGACTGAGTCTGAGTATCCCTATCTTCAACCGCTTTGCCACGCGCAACAACATACGCCGCAGCGAGATAAACCGCGACACCGAGCGGCTGAAGCTCGACGATGTGCGCAAGTCGCTCTACAAAGAGATACAGCAGGTATACTACAACGCGCGTGCTGCCGAGAGCAAGTATGCCAGTAGCCGCGAAGCTGTGGCAAGCAACGAGGAAGCCTTCAAGCTGACCCAGGCAAAATATGAGAACGCCAAGGCCAGCATCACGGAGTTCAACGAGGCCAAGAACAATCTGCTCAGAGCGCAGAGCGAACAGATTCAGGCCCGCTATGAATACCTCTACCAGAACAGTCTGCTCAACTTCTACAGCGGTAAGGCACTCGATTTCTAATCTTTATCCCACCATCAGCATTATGCCTATCATCAACATCACATCACTCGACCACCCCGGAGTGGAAGTCTTCAGCAGCCTCACCGAGGCGCAATTGCGGTCGGGGCGATACACCGACAAAGAGATATTCATCGCCGAGAGCCCCAAGGTAATCCATGTGGCACTCAATGCGGGCTATCGCGCCACAGCCCTGCTCTGTGAGCGGCGCCACATAGACGGCGATGCAGCAGCAATCATCAGCCGCATCGGCGACGAGGTGCCTGTCTATACCGGCGACCGCGACCTGCTCGCATCGCTCACGGGCTATACGCTCACGCGGGGAGTACTGTGCGCCATGGAGCGTCCGGCTCTGCCCACGATAGCCGACATCTGCCGCACGGCACATCGCATCGCGGTCATCCACGGCGTGGTCGACACCACCAATATCGGCGCCATCTTCAGGTCGGCAGCGGCATTGGGCATCGACGCCATCGCGCTCACCACCGACTCGTGTGACCCGCTCAACCGCCGCTCGGTGCGCGTGTCGATGGGTTCGGTGTTTCTCATCCCCTGGACATGGATTGAGGGTAGCGTGCAACAGCTCAACGACTACGGGTTCAAGACCGCAGCGATGGCGCTCACCGACCGCTCGATAAGCATCGACGACCCGAGGTTGCCCGAGGTGGAGCGGCTGGCCATCGTACTGGGCACCGAGGGCGACGGACTCCCCCACATCACCATCGAAGATGCCGACTACGTGGTGCGCATCCCAATGTCGCACCAGGTGGACTCGCTCAACGTGGCTGCCGCCTCGGCTGTGGCGTTCTGGGAGTTAAGAAAACGGTAACGGCGATAGTTTTCTGGGCATTTGTTGCACATTTACGGGGTAAATGTGTAACTTTGCAAACAGATATACGTTAGATGATTATGACTATAAACGACAAGACAGGACTGGTATTGGAAGGAGGCGGCATGCGCGGCGTGTTTACCAGTGGTGTGCTCGACGCCTTCATGGTGCATCAACTCTATTTCCCTTATGCGGTGGCGGTCTCGGCTGCAACGGCATGTCTTACTTCAGCCGTCAGCTGCGTCGTGCGCGCATATCCAATATCGACTTTCTTGCCCGTTACCACTATGTGGGGCTGCGACATCTGCTCACCCAGGGTTGCATCTTCGACCGCAAGCTGCTCTATGATGCCTTCCCCAACGAACTGATACCCTTCGACTTTGATACATACTTCCAGCACTCGGCCAACTTTGAGATGGTCACCACCAACTGTCTGACTGGGCGCGCCATGTATCTCACCGAGGACCACGACCGTCAGCGTGCGCTCGACATCGTGATGGCGTCAAGCAGTCTGCCTTATGTGAGCAAGATGGTCACCGTCGACGGCATCCCCATGCTCGATGGCGGCATCGTCGACAGCATCCCCCTGCGCCGCGCCCAGGAACGCGGGTATAAGAACAACGTACTGATACTCACCCGCAACCGTGGCTACCGCAAGAAGGGTCGTGACCACAAGATTCCCCATTTCATCTACAAGAACTACCCTCGTCTGCGCGTAGCCCTAAGCCGCCGCATAGAGGTGTATAATGAGCAGTTGGCATACGTGGAGCAGCTCGAAGACGCAGGTCAGGTGGTCTGCATCCGTCCCGAGCGCCCCTTGGAGGTAGACCGCATAGAGAAAGACACCAACAAGCTCGAATCCCTATACGAAGAAGGCTACGCCTTAGGCGATAAGTTCTGCAAGGAGATGAAGCCCCTCCCCAACCCTCCCCAGGGGGCGGGAGTTCAATCATGCTGTGGCTGAGCCTGTTCTGCATTAACACATTCCTGCTTGGGGAGAGCATTGAAATGGAGTTTGTAGTGGATGGTACGCACCCTTGGCAACTCTGTAGGAGTTGCGATTACATAGCCCAGGGTTGAGGGGCGAAGCACCTCTACCCTGGGTATTGATACAAAAAAGGGTAGCAACGCTGTAAGTGTTGCGATTAGCCGAAGGCGTTACCGCAGCAGAAAAATCAGCAGGCCGATAGCAAATGCCACAACCCCTAATATTAAATAAGGTAACGACAAAACACAAAAAGCCGTAGCAACTGCTGACGGCTTCGCCTTGACGAAGGCCGGGATGGCGCTCCCGCTCTCCCCTACCTATATGACCCTATACAACTTGGCATACCCGATAGCCTCAATCATGCTGCTGGCTTTCAATTTCTTGAATATGCTCTTGCGATGGGTATCTATGGTGCTTTTTGACCGATGCAGTAATTTTTCTATTTCGCTGATAGTCAATCCTTGGGCAGAGAGGCGCAGGACGGTCTTTTCCGCTTCCGTGAGCGTTATCTTGCCCTTCATCACCCATTGGTTCACCTTGATGTTGTATTCCATGATTTCGCCCGTCACGACATTATGGGCTGTCAGCTTCCTCGTCTCCTTATTGGGAGACAGTATCAGTGCACAACCCGCCAACCATATTCGGCCGTCGGAGGCCGTTTCGAGTACCCTGGACTTGAAATTGAGTATGGTTCTTACTCCGTCCCGCTCTATAGGATTAGCGCAGTTGAACACATAGTTCTTACGCTCTTTCTCGGGCAACAATTTGACGAATTCCTGATATTTGCCCATTAGGTTCCAGAAAATAATATTATCATTATCACTTATGTGGTTGAACACATAATCGACAAGGTCATCTTTAGCTATATTAAAATAATTTTTACCCTGAGGCGATACACAAAAGAGGTCCATCTTGAAGTAATCGAATATATACATACCCTCATAGAACAGTGGTTCCACATGCTCTATATCCTCTTTGTATTTGGCCGCACGCTCGTAATCGGCGTCGGTGAGGGTGAAGGTGCGCGGATCGATCCGCTGCATCCCGTGCTCGCGGAAGTAGAGGTCGGCGAAATCGTCGACGTAACCCATGGCATAGAGCGTCATGGCGAAACGGCTGATGTATTCGGGATCGATGCGTTCGTCGGGCATGATGCCGCCGCCGTCGTAGACCTTGCGGCCGCCGCGCGTGCGGAACTCGCGCACGAGCGAATCGGGCACGCTCTTCACGGCCCCCTTCTCGTCGCGCGACGAGTAGTCGATCGCCTGGATGCAGCGGCCCGAGGGGATGTAGTATTTGGCCGTGGTGACTTTCAGGAAGCTGTTGTAGCCCAGCGGGCGCGTCGTCTGCACCAGTCCCTTGCCGAAGGTGCGCTGGCCGACGAGCACCGCACGGTCCAGATCCTGCAACGAGCCGGTGACGATCTCGGCGGCCGAAGCCGTCCCGTCGTTCACGAGCGCCACGATCGGCAGCGTCGGCGCAACGGGGTCGAGCTGCGTACGGTAGACCGTATGCTCGGTGCGCCCCTTGGTCGTCACCACCTCGGTGCCCTTGGGCACGAACATCGAGACGATCTTCACGGCCTCCTGCAAGATGCCGCCGCCGTTGTTGCGGTAGTCGAGCACGAGCGCTTTGAGCCCCTGCTTCTGCAACCCCTCCAATGCGGCGCGCATATCCTCGTAGCACCCCTCCGTAAAGTCGCGGTGCTGGATATACCCGATGCTGTCGGCCACGAAGCCGGCGTAGCCCACGCCCGAAATGGCGATCCGCTCGCGGCGCAGCTTCACCTCCTCGACCTGGCCCGTGAGCAGCTTCTCGACCTTGATCGTGACGTTGGTGTTGGGCGTACCTTTGAGCAGCGCGCTCACCTGTTCGGTGGTCATGCCGCGGGCGTCCTTGCCCGCGATCTCGACGAAGCGGTCGCCGATCTGCAATCCGGCGCGGTCGGCCGGGAGCCCTTGTAGGGCTGTGCGACGACCACGCCGTCGCCCTTCTTGCGGATCAACGCCCCCACGCCGCCGTACTTGCCGGTGGTGAGGAACTGGAAATCGGTCATCTCCTCTTCGGGCATGTAGACCGTATAGGGGTCGAGCCGCCGCACCATTCCTTCGGCGGCGTCGGTCATCAGACGGTCGGCGTCGACCTCGTCGACGTAGTAGACCGACAGTTCGCGCATCATGTTGACCAGCGTCTCCATGTTGCGCGCCAACCCGAAGTCGTTCTTCGCGGCAAAGGTCAGCAGGGCGGCCGCACCGAGCAGGGCGGTCGCCGTCAGGAGATAATTTGCGATTCGTTTCATTGCATCCTATTCTTTCGTTCGCGCATGAGCGGCGATGTAGCCTTCGAGACGGGGTGCCACGCGCGCTACCGTGCGCCGCTGACCGCTCAGTTCGATCCACTGGCCGAACTGGGCGACGCGCACCTCGTCGTCGAAGTGCAGCCACAGCCTCCGCAGCGGACTGGCCGCCCGAAAGGTCATGCCCTCGCCGTCGTCGTCCGCCGGTACGAACCCCTCGGCCCGAAAGGCGTTCACGACCCGTTCGCGGTCGTCGTCGAGAAATCCCTCCACACGCCGCGTGATGAACCCCGTAAAGGGATAGGCTGCCGAGAGGAGGACGACGGCCGCAGCGAGCACCCACCCCCGCCACGAGGCGAAGAGCAGCGCGGGCAGCTCCGCCGGCGCCACGGCCAGCATACCGGCCAGGTGCATCACCAGAATCACCGCTGCACACAGAACGCAGAGGTGTACGAAATATTTTACGGAACGAACGAAGCTATGCATATCGATCGGTTATTTGGTTGAAATCCTTCTCTAAATCCGCCGCACGCGATGCGGCGGTGCAATCCGGCGCTCAGGTACGGCCTGTGCCGAACCTCCCCGCAACGATCGCGTCGGCCACCCGCTGCATCAGCCAGCGGGGCGTCGACGTGGCGCCGCAGATCCCCACCGACTCGGCCCCCTCGAACCATTCGGCCCGCAGTTCGGCGGCCTCCTCGACCTGATAGGTGCGTGCATTGGCGGCACGGCAGACCTCGCAGAGCACCTTCCCGTTGGAGGATTTGCGGCCCGAAACGAAAATCACCGCGTCGAACCGCCGAGCGAAAGCCGCCAAATGTCCCTCGCGGTTGGCGACCTGCCGGCAGATCGTGTCGTGCACCACCACCTGCGACGCATCGGCCGCGCGGCGGCGCATCTCGTCGGCCAGCCGCTCGAAAAGCGCGATGCTCTGCGTCGTCTGCGACAGGAAGTAAACCGGCCGCGTGAAATCGACCTGCGCGAGATCCTCCTCCCGCTCGACGACCAGCGTCGGCGCCGCCACCTGTCCCGTGAGCCCCACCACCTCGGCGTGCCCCCGTTTGCCCAGAATCACCACCTGACCGCCCGACTCCGCCATTTCGGCATGCGCCTTCACTACCCGCTCCTGCAATTTCGCGACCACGGGACATGTCGCGTCGATCACCTCCACGCCCGCCTCGCGGGCACGTGCGAAGGTCGAAGGGGGTTCGCCGTGGGCGCGGATGAAGAGCCGCCGGCCTCCCAGACCGTCCAGATCGGCGTGCGTCACCGTGTGCAGCCCCAACCCTTCGAGCCGCTGCACCTCGATCCGGTTGTGGACGATGTCGCCCAGCGAATAGACCGTACCGTAGTCGGCCAGCGCCCGTTCGGCCTTGTCGATAGCCCGCACGACGCCGAAACAGAACCCCGATTTATCGTCGATCTCCACGCGC
>OOBO01002149.1_pt1 | contig 11472 bp, 10 predicted proteins | sample 1671031 | NCBI WGS metagenome assembly OOBO01 (sample SAMN06348115, study PRJEB24527) | human gut metagenome | biome: human gut; feature: ankylosing spondylitis patient; material: feces | host: Homo sapiens | place: China | collected 2015-10 | reverse complement strand
GACAGTGACTTTAATAAATTATCATTTTTCAGTATTGCTCATCCTAACAATCCTTCTTCTAAATATAAAATTACACTAAAAAATAGTAAAAAGAAGGTTATTGCAGAAAAGACTTATTCCAGCTATTATACATTTGAAAAGACAAAGAATGTTATATTAAAGCTACCTAAAACATACTCACCTACTCATAACGAGAAATTCACCTTAACAATTAAAGGTTTAGGAGCTGACTCTGATTATCAAGAGTTCAACTACTCAGACAGTTCACAGATTGACTGCTTGCCGGGTGAATTAAAAATTAACGGTAAGCCTATTAACGGTGACCTAAAATTCGGTTTGTTTTATACTGAAAGAACAACATTAATGAGTTTACCTGCTTACCTAACACTAATTGCTATTATTGCATTCGCAGAAGTTTTAGTATATATTTCATTATTCAAAAAGAAAAATTACAACTTAGCAAAGAGATAATTATGAATTCAAAAAAATTTTTCAGTAACAAAATAATAGCACCTTTAATTGCCCTACTATGTGTAACATTGTGGGGCACTGCTTTTCCCGTAATTAAAAAGTGCTATGAAATATTTTCAATTCCAACAAGTGACTACCCATCCAAGGTACTTTTTGCCGGATATAGGTTCTTTATTGCCGGTGTAATGGTACTTATTGTGGCAATTATATTACAAAAGAAATTTGTAAAGCCCAGCAGAAAAGATATTCTTCCAATATCAATTATGGGTTTCCTACAGATATTCTTGCAATATCTATTTTCATACATAGGACTTTCCAACACCACCGGTACAAAAACCTCAGTAATCACTTCCCTAGGTTCATTTATCGGTGTGCTGATTTCACCAATCTTTTTCACATCGGACAAGCTAAATGTTAAAAAGATTTTAGGTTGCATTATCGGTTTTATAGGTGTTATTGTCATCAACCTTGATGGACTTACTACCGGTGGGTTTACTCTTTTAGGAGAAGGCTTTGTGGTATTCTCCACAATTGCAGCAACCGGTGGCAATATTTATTGCAAAAAAATTAGCAAAGGCAGAGACCCAATGACTGTTTCAGCCTATCACCTACTTATTGGTGGTGGTGGACTTATTATTGTAGGTGCATTGTTTGGTGGTTATCTTGACTTTTCAAACATTACAATATATCTGCTACTGATTTACTTAGGTATTGTTTCTGCTGCCTCATTTACCCTGTGGACAGCTTTATTAAAATACAACCCTGTATCCAAGATTCTTATTTTCAACCTGCTAATCCCAATTTTCGGCACAATATGGAGTGGTATTCTGTTAGGTGAAGATATTATTAACCTTTACAACATTGTGTCTGTTGTGTTAATATCAATAGGTATTATTCTTGTTAATTTAAGGAGTAAGAAAGATGAAAATTAAAGGTGCAATTTTTGATATGGATGGTGTACTGCTAAACTCAGAAATTCTTTATCAGCGTTTTTGGTTAGAGGCACTACACTACTTTAACTATCCGGCAACAGAAAGCCATGTACTTGCTTTACGCTCATTAACCGGTAAAAAGGCTGAGGCAAAGCTAAAGTCATTTTTCGGTGAAGATTTTGATTATCCAACAGTTAAGGCAAAGAGAATTGAACTAATGGATAACTTTGTAAATGAAAATGGTGTTGAAATGAAGAAAGGTGCTGACATACTTTTACCTTATCTAAAAGAAAAGGGTATAAAAATAGCCCTTGCAACATCTTCTCCTTTAGAAAGGGCAAAAGACCATTTATCAAGGGTTAATTTGTTTCAGTATTTTGATACTTGTGTATGTGGTCCAATGGTTAAAAATTCAAAGCCTGCACCGGATATTTACCTATTAGCAAGTGAAAAGCTGGGGCTTAAACCGGACGAATGTATTGCAGTAGAGGACTCACCAAACGGTGCATTGTCTGCAATTAATGCAAATTGCAAAACTATTGTTGTCCCTGACCTAACACCTTGTGATGAAAGTATAAAGCCAAAGTTATTTGCACTTTGTGATTCACTTTTAGATATTAAAAATTATGTATAAGAGAAATGCTCAAGTAGGATAAAACTTACTTGAGCATTTTTTATAAAACTTATTAAACTTTCTTAGCTGAAGAACTAAACATTACTTGTAATGTTTTGCTGTCAACAGTACCGGTAGCACTTAGACCGTTATTCTTTTGGAATGTTTCAAGTGCTGTCTTTGTCATATCACCAAAGTAACCTGTAGCATTGCCACTTGCAAGATAACCTAAATCAGTAAGTCTTTCTTGCATAGCCTTGTTGTAGTCGTTCTGTGACTGTAGTGTCATTGTTTTAATAGCACTATCGGTAAACTTAACCTTGTACTTTGACTGTAGTGGATACTTTTCTTTAGGCTTAGTTGTTGTAGGTACAGTTGTAGTTATTACTGTTGTGGTTACTTTACTTACAGTTGTAGAGGCAGTACCCTTAGTAGTCTTTTCTACAGTAGTTGTAGGAGTAGACTTTATCTTTTCAAAGGTACTCTTATCAATAGTCTGCAAGATTTTTTCCACATTTTCTATGGCAGTTTTGCCTTGTAACTTTAGCTTGTCCTTTTCAATAATAATATGACCGTTAGACTTGTTAAAATCACACTTTTTAAGTGTACCTTTATTCTCTAAACTCTTATATGTATCATTATTACAAACCAGGTACTTAGGGTTTAGACTATCTATCATATTAACATCATAAGTTGAATTATTAACATCCTTAGTAACAACATCAGTACCGGTAAAGGCAAGTAGCTTACCGTACCAACTTTCCTTAATTACAGAAACATATGGACCTGTACCCTCAAGGAAAAGTAGCTTGTCCTTACTATGCTTTTTGCTAAACTCTGTTTTATAGTTCTTAAGAGTACTCATAAGCTTAGTATAAGCCTTGTTGCCCTGAGCTTTACCTGTTTCACCATTTAGAATTGCACCGATAGAAGTATATGTTGTCAGTATATCTTCACCGGTATTTCCGTAATGGAACTGTACAACCTTAACATCATTGTCTTCAAGTGTCTTTATAGCACCATCGGACATATTGTCATCAGCCAGTACAACCTCAATATCGTTTTCTATAATTTTCTTTGTATCAGGTTCAATAGCATTACCACAAGTTTTCTTATCCTTAATGCTATCCGTAATAACATCACTGCTAATTAAAGTAATATTCTTTTCCATACCAAGCTGACAGACAATATCAGCCACATTAGGGCTTAATACTGCAACTTTTTCAGGCTTAGAATTAAAGGTAGTATTTCCTATTGTAATGGGATAGGAGCTGTCACCACTGTTGCAACCAACAGTAAAAATCAATGTGCAAAGTAAAAGCAATGCACATATGGTTGTTTTCACTATTCTCATTATATTTTCCTTTATAGTAATGATTTAATAAACTGCTGAGCAGTTCTTGGAGAACGAGTTGCTCTCTGTGTAGCAAAAGACTCTGCCTGTAGGAATAACTGTTCCTGATCCATATCAATATGATGAGCCTTTGCAAGTTCTTCAACAATATGTAAAAATCTTCTCTTGTCAGGAACATAATAACCAACTGCAAGACCAAATCTATCTGATAGAGAAAGTGTTTCCTGCATATTATCTCTACGGTTAACATCGTTACAATCTCTGTCTTCAAAGTTCTCCTTAACAAGGTGTCTTCTGTTACTTGTTGCATAAATAAGAGCATTCTTTGGAAGTGCTGCAACACCACCCTCAAGAACAGCCTTTAGGCTTGTGTAACATTCATCCTGTCTTTGGAATGAAAGGTCATCAATAAAGATAATGAACTTCATTGGTACTTGAGCGATAGCATCAATAAGTAGTGGGAATTCCATTAGCTTTTCCTTAGGAATTTCAACAATTCTTAGTCCATAGCGTCTAAATTCGTTTACAGTAGCTTTTACTGTTGTACTCTTACCTGTACCCATATCACCATAAAGCAGGCAGTTATTGGCGTTTCTGCCCTCAATAAAGGCTCTTGTGTTCTCAACAACAAGGTCTCTCTGATATTCATAATCAACAAGGTCAGAAATTCTTACCTTGTCATCATTAATAATAGGTTCGATACCCTTATCTCTCCATACGAATGAACGGTATCTGGCAAACATACCACAACCCTTTTCTCTGTGGAACTTTGCAATCTTGTCTAGGTTATCGTTAAAGTCAACAAATTCTTCTGATGGAGTACCACAATGCCACTTAGGAAGGCAATCAATAATATCATCAATTTCTTCCTTATATTTATAGTCATTAATAACATCCTCAGGAGTAATCTGTGATGCAAAAAGAATTGCATCAATATCTCTGACTACTGCTTTCTTCTCATCTTCTGACATTTCACTAACCTTATCGGCAGTTGCTGTTCTTGTAAAATAGTTTTCGTCAAACAAAGCAGCCTCTGTCATAGTATAGCTTAATGAGTTAGATGCGTTTCTGTCACATAGTAACCTGTAGAAGTCACCGTAAGCATTTAGGAATGTTTCAGGTTCTTCATCAACAGAAAGCAATAACTTATGAAAAGCACTTGGTACACTTCTTGTTAGCACACCTTTATAAATAGAAAGTGATGATAACATAAAAGCAGCTTTTTTTGTTTTTTTCATACAAATCCCTTACTTCCTTTTAATATGATTATATTTTACTCCAATTATACCTTGTAGTCAATCGTCTAAAAATGGCTATTTAATGGGGTTTTCAAAGTTTTTTAAAATTTTTTTAATTTTTTTTGAAAAAGGGTGAAAGGATTTCGCGCGGCGTGTATTTAAGGAAGTAAGAGCATCCATTTTTGCCGGAGCTCCACTTCCGGCCCAAAGAAAGTGAGGGACCCCCTATGAAGAAACGACTTATCAGCCTTCTGGTGGCGCTGTGCATGGCGGTAACGCTCCTGCCTGTGTCGGCACTTACAGCGTGGGCGGAGGAGAGCAGCCAATTAAAAATTGTAGGTGGCTATCCTGTCGGTTCCGGTGAGAACCATGATCGAAATTGTTCTGGTGATGGCTGGAGCTATGACGGTTCTACACAAACGCTTACTCTCGATCCCTCAACTCCTACTACCTATGATTTGAAAGAGAGCGGAAACATCCGTCAGGATCAAAACAGTATTTTATGTTCTGCCATCATAGAGAAAAACGCAACGATTGTAAATGGTAATTTTTTGGACATCGATAATCCTGGTCCCAGTATTACCAATGATGGCACTATAACGAGTGGCGTTTACTCAATGCCCGTTATAAATCATGGTACTATTACCGGCGGCACTTTTTTTGATCCCATTACCAATGACCCCACTGGCACGATTGAAAATGGCACGTTTCTTTCTACCGTTACCAACAACGGCACCATAAAGGGCGGCATTTTTCGTAAAAAACCAACAGGTGGCACTGTCCATAAAGGCTATACCTTGAATGTGAATCAGAATAATGGCAGCTATGAGATTCGCTACGCAAGAATCAAGGATCTCGGCTCAAGCGGTTATGTCATTCCCAATTCCGACCATGATACCAGCGTCACCATCAAATATACTTTTTCCCGTAGCAGTTCAAACAGAGTATTTTCTAATGATGTTACATTCGAAGACACAAACGACACACCTTGTTTGTTAGAAGATTGGGCACCAAGTGCAAGATATTCCGATAAAGGTGATAATGTTTATCTCACTTTTACCGCACCACCCGCCACTGCGGCCACCGTTACCCTGAGCATACTGACCCGGCTGGTGATTGACAAGGACGGCTACCCCGTTGGCACCAAGGTCGGCACCCAGGATTACAGCGGCAACGGCTGGAATTTTAATGCGAGCAATAACACGCTGACGCTGACAAACGGCCGTTATGATTTCTCCGGTGAGGGAAACGCACTGAACCCGGATGTCCAGTTGGTTGTTAAGCCCGGTGCAACGCTGACCGGCGGCGCGTTCAAAAACGAGCCCACTGGTGAAGGTGCAGGCACATTCAAAACAGTCACCCTGAACGGAACCGGTTCTATCACAGCGGTCAATGGCCTTACGTCCGACGACTGGGGCAACAAACTTTATGCAGTCCAGACCGGGAATAATACCATTACCGCCAGTGAGCCTATCCGGGATATCAATCTCAAGGCAATATATGATGATGTTGTTTATCCTACTCAAGGTGACCTTTCCACCATTCTTCTCAATGTTGGATGGCTTGAATATCATAGATATATCGAAGAGAACAACACAAATATCGTCCTCAACCAAGGGACTTATTCCACCCTTAAAATGGCTGATGATGGCACACCAATCACAACTGGCCTTGCACGCATATCTGATGGAAACCATCATACCTACTTTGGCAACGGTTGGCATTCCCAGGCGTTAAGCGGCGACCCCGACACCGTATATCTGGAAAGCGGCAACTATAATTTCCTCTACACTGACCCTGTTAACAAGAAGGGCGAAAATTTGCGTTCCGTAAATTGCGGCATCCTCAATGAGGGCAGTATCATTGAAGATGGTGTTTTCCATAATGCCGTAGCAAATGGTTGGCCTAATGGCGATCCCACTAAAACGCATAAAATCGAGGGCGGCACATTTGCGGCCGGTTTGCTTTATAATGACGGAACGATAACCGGCGGTGCATTCAACGGAAAAGACAGCATTCTCACCCATGGAACCGTGCTGAGTGGAAATTATCGCTCTGTTACCGTAAAAGATGGAGCCATCGTGAAGGTAAATGATACGCTTCCTCTTGTTTACGATAAGACCGCCGATAATTTGGTTCAGGGCACCGCATGGGATCTGTATTCCTACGCAGGCACCGTCCTCACCGTAGAATCCAATGTAGATATTACGAATATCAACGGTCAGGAAATCGGCAATGCATTCACCAGCTACTACCCGAACGGTGAAACCAACAAAAAAGTGGTGTGCTTTGAGATGCCCGACAGCGATGTGGAGTTGAACTCGACCAAAATCGTTGTTCCCGACCCGAAGCCCGAACCCACACCTGACCCCACCTACACCCTGACGGTGAAAGGCGGCACGTTCACCTACAACGGCGGCGAAGCCATGACCAGCGCCAGCGTGCCGGTGGATGCCGAGGTCAAGGTGACGCTGAACCAGAGCGCCGTGCCCGAGGGCATGGTGTTCGACCTGTGGGCCATGGATGAAGCCAGCCTGCTGGGCAACCCGGCGGTCGCCTACAACGAGGAGAGCTTTACCATCCCGGCAGGCAGCGTGGCCAAGGGCAGCACCGTGACCGTGGAGGCCCAGTACCGGGATGCCACCATCGAGAGCGAGCCCAGCATTCTGGGCACTGCAGCCATCATCGGCGTGGCCGGTGCAGGCACGGCGGTCATCGTGTGGCAGGGCTACCGCATCGGCATGGAGCTGTACGAGAAGTATTTCCAGCCCACGCCGGAAGAGGATGCGGTGGTCGAGCCCACGCTTGAAAGTCAGATGACAGATCCGATTTCCTGAAAGCGGGCTCACCCTCTCAGTCTCGCTTTGCTCGACAGCCCAGGTTGTGGCTCCCAGCAGCTGCTTCGTGCAATTGCACTCGCACCTTGCTGGCCACTGCCCCAACAACTCCTCCCTCAATCCGCCACTGGCGGCGGTCGTCGTCGTTGCCCCCAAAGGGAGAGCTCTTGACAAACCGATATAAAAACAGCGCCGCCCCATCGTTTCCGGTGGGGCGGCGCATTTTTGCGGTTCAATCCCGGCGCAAAGGCAGGGTAAGGGACATTTTCTGGTAGGCAATGCGGGGCGTGCCGTCCTCCACATGGATGATGCCGCATCTGGTAAAGCCATTTTCTTCCAGCAGGTGCTGCATGATCTTGTTGTCGGCGTGGGTGTCGGCCCGCAGGCTCTCGCAGTGCTCCAGACACCAGGTGATCACAGCAGCGGCAACGCCGGGGTGCCTGCCCGCCGAAGCCAGCCGGTGGATGGTGCCGTAGGGCAGGGTATCGTTCAGCCACTTGCCATCCTCGATCCGGGCATAGGTGGGGTCCGGGCCAAGGATAAAGGCAAACACGCCCTCCAGCTCGCCGTTGACAAGGTAGAGGAAGAGCCGGTTGGAATCAATGTCCTCTTCCAGCAGCTCCTGCGGCGGGAAATGATCTCCCCACTGGGTGGGGTTGCCGGAATCCGCCATCGCCTGCCGGGCGCGGGCATAAATTTTCAGGATCGCATCCAGATCTGCACGTCTTGCTCCACGAAACATCGTCATCCAACCTCTCTTCCGGCGGGCCGCTGCCCGCCCTGATCGTTCTGCTTTAATATAACACAAAACGGCCCTCTCCGTCAAAGCCTGCTGCAAAGGCGGAGAGGGTCGTTCACTGATGCACTTATGTGCGCTGGCTGCGTGCCCGGCGGTACTCCCGGGGGCTCTGGCCATACCGCTCATGGAACAGGCGGTAGAAGTAGCTGGTGTTCTCGTAGCCCACCTGGGTGATGATCTGCTGGATGTTCAGGTCGCTGCGGCGCAGCAGGCGGGCGGCGGTCTCCATCCGGTGCTTCTGCAGCAGCTCCTTATAGGTCTTTCCGGTCTGGGCCCGGACGCACTCGCTGACATACGCCAGCGAAACGCCGTAGCTGCGGGCCACATTGGAAAGGCTTGCTTCGCGGTAATTCTGGGTGATCTCCTGTAATGCCGCCTGGACCAGCGCTTCGCGGCTGACCGCCTCGCCGCGCGTTTCCAGCGGGAAATTCTTGGTCTGTACCATAGCGTAAAACCCTCCGTTGCGGCAGCGGCGGGCGGGGACAGGGGGATGCCGGACACCCGCCGCAGCCAGTTCATCAGGCTTTCTGGGGAAGCCTTTCTGCCTATAATACGGGCGGGGCACAGAAATAATTGCAGATAGCTCAAATTTTTACAGAAACAAAAGATCAGAACATATTTTCGTTATGATAACGCCCGCTGCGGACGAACTCCACCCACTCGGCCAGGTTCACGGCGTGGTCGCCGATGCGCTCCAGATATTTGATGACCATGAGCAGATCCAGGGCGGCATCCACCTTGCCGGGGTCGGCGGCGATCTCCTGCGCCAGCGTATGCTTGATGGCGTTGAAATCGTAGTCCACCTCATCGTCAGCGGCAATGACCCTGAGGGCGGCCTGCTCATTCTCAGAGGTCAGGGCATTCAGGGCATCCAGGATCATCTTGTGCGCCTTCTGGCCCATCCTGATGGCCTGGCTCACAGCAGGGTCGCCCTCCTTGCGGACAGTGACCAGATGGGGGATGATCTCCGCGATATCGGAGGCATGGTCGCCGATGCGCTCCACATCCGTGACCACCTTCATGGCGGTGGAGATGCGGCGCAGGTCACCTGCCACCGGCTGCTGGCGGAGCAGCAGGGTCATGCAGCGGTGCTCAATGTCCCGCTCCATGTTGTTGATGCGGCCATCGCCCTGCACCACGGCGGCGGCAGCCTCGGCATCGGCGGTGCAGAGGGCTTCCATTGCAGCTTCCACGGCATCGGCAGCGTTCTGACCCATCTCGGCCAGGGCCGTTTTCAGGGCGGCAAGGTCGTTTTCGTATTGTGTACGGTTGCTCATTGCGTTTTTCTCCTTAGCCGAACCGGCCCGAAATGTAATCCTCGGTGCGCTTATCCTGCGGGGTGCTGAAGATCTGCGCCGTGGGGCCGGCTTCCACCAGCTCGCCCAGCAGGAAGAAGGCGGTGCGGTCGCTGATACGGGCTGCCTGCTGCATGTTATGGGTCACGATGACCACGGTGTAGTTCTTTTTCAGCTCGCTCATCAGCTCCTCCACCTTCATGGTGGAGCCGGGGTCCAGAGCGCTGGTGGGCTCATCCATCAGCAGGACTTCGGGCTTGACAGCCAGGGCGCGGGCAATGCACAGGCGCTGCTGCTGGCCGCCGGAAAGGCCCAGGGCACTCTTTTTCAGGCGGTCCTTGACCTCGTTCCAGAGGGCGGCACCCTGCAGGGAGCTTTCCACCAGCTCGTCCAGCTCTGCCTTGTTGTGCACACCGTGCAGCCTTGGGCCGTAGGTGATGTTATCGTAGATGCTCATGGGGAAGGGGTTGGCCTTCTGGAACACCATGCCCACCCGGCGGCGCAGCTCGGTGGGCTGCATCTCGCGGGCAAAGATATCCTTCCCTTTCAGGCGGACATCGCCCTCGATGCGGGCCCCGGGCACAAGGTCGTTCATCCGGTTCAGGGTCTTCAGGAAGGTGGACTTGCCGCAGCCGGAGGGGCCGATGAGGGCCGTGATCTCCCGCTCGCCCATGTCCAGCGAAATATCTTTCAGCGCCTTGAAATCCCCGTACCAGAGGTTCAGGTTTTTGGCTGTGATAATGGGTGATACGTTTTCCATAGTTTTCCTCTTGTATTGACTCCCTCAGTCGCGGCTATGCCGCGCCAGCTCCCTCTGAGAGGGAGCCTTTTGCGTTGCGGGCAGGATAAGCCTCCCTCCGTGAGGGAGGTGGCATCGCGCAGCGATGACGGAGGGAGTTATTTACTGCTTCTGTTTCAATTTGGTTTTGGCCAGCCGGGCTGCCAGATCGATGGCAAGCACCAGCACCAGCAGCACTGCGCCGATGGCCCAGGCGGAGTCGAAATCGCCGTCCTCAAAGGCACGGAGATAGAGCAGCACCGACAGGGTGGCACCGTTGGAGGTGTAGGCCTTGATCACGCCGTTGGCAATGACCTCGGCGGCACCGGCGGTGAAGAGCAGCGCGGCGCTTTCGCCCACGATGCGGCCCACAGCCAGGATGCAGCCGGTCACGATGCCGTCGATGCTGCAGGGCAGCACGATGGTGCGGATGATGTGCCATTTGCCCGCACCCAGACCCAGCGCACCCTCACGGTAGCCCTGGGGCACCGTTTTCAGGGATTCCTGGGTGGTGCGGATGATGGTGGGCAGGTTCATGATCACCAGCGTCAGGCTGCCGGAGAGCAGGCAGGTCTGGAAGCCCAGCGTCTGGGCGAACACCAGCATCCCCACCAGACCGTAAATGATACTGGGGATGCCCGCCAGCGTCTCGTTGGTGAACTCGATCACCGAAATGACCTTGCGGTTCTGGGCGTACTCGGTCAGATAAACGGCCGCGCCCACACCCAGCGGCAATACGATCAGAAGCGTCAGCAGGATGACATACAGCGTGTTTAGGATCGCAGGCAGGATGCCGTCCGTGCCCTTGAGCACACTGGCGGTGGTGGTCAGGAATTTCCAGCTGATGTGCGGGATGCCCCGCACCAGCACCATGCCCAGAATGCCTGCCACCAGTACGATGACCAGCACAGCCGAGGCCCAGACCAGAGCGTTCATCACGCGGTTCCAGGTGCGGCGGGAGGCAGAAGCACTGTTATTCATCGCGCTTTCCTCCCTTCAGCACCACATTGAGCAGGATATTGATGCCCATGATAAAGACGAACAGCACCAGCGCAATGCTGAACAGCGCCTGTTTCTGCAGGCCGCTGGCGTAGCTCATCTCCTTGGCAATGGCGGTGGTCAGGAAGGTGACGCTGCGGAACAGGCTGTCCGGCA
>OOBO01002146.1_pt1 | contig 11493 bp, 11 predicted proteins | sample 1671031 | NCBI WGS metagenome assembly OOBO01 (sample SAMN06348115, study PRJEB24527) | human gut metagenome | biome: human gut; feature: ankylosing spondylitis patient; material: feces | host: Homo sapiens | place: China | collected 2015-10 | reverse complement strand
TCATGTTCTCCTCCAACGATACCCCGGCGGAGGAATTCCAGATGGCGGACCGGCTGGGCGCCATCATCAACCTGGACGATCTGACGCTGGTGGACTATCTGGAGCGGTCCATCGGCCATGTGCCGGAGAAAATCTGCTGCCGCTACAATCCCGGCGGCGTGTTCACCCTGGGCGAGACCCGGGAGGGCTTCCAGGTGATGGACAATCCCGGCGACGCCAAGTACGGCATGACCCGCGCCCAGATCGCGGAGGCATTTACCCGCCTTTCCGCCATGGGCGCCAAGGAGTTCGGCATCCACGCCTTCCTGGCCTCCAACACCCTGTCTAACGACTACTACCCCGCCCTCGCCCGCATTCTCTTCCAGCTGGCAGCGGAGCTGAAGGCGGAGACCGGCGTCCATATCACCTTCATCAACCTCTCCGGCGGCGTGGGGATCCCCTACCGTCCGGAGCAGCCTGCCAATGATATCGCCGTCATCGGCGAGGGAGTCCGCCGGGCCTATGAGGAGGTGCTGGTGCCCGCCGGGATGGGTGACGTGGCCCTGTATACCGAGCTGGGCCGCTTCATGACCGGTCCGTACGGGCATCTGGTCACCCGGGCCATCCACGAAAAGCACATCTATAAGGAGTACATCGGCGTGGATGCCTGTGCCTGCAACCTGATGCGTCCGGCCATGTACGGGTCCTACCACCATATCACCGTGATGGGCAAAGAGGACCAGCCCTGCGACCATAAGTATGACATCGCCGGCAGCCTCTGCGAGAACAATGACAAGTTCGCCGTGGACCGGATGCTGCCCAAGATCGATATGGGGGACCTGCTGGTGATCCACGACACCGGCGCCCACGGCTTCTCCATGGGCTACAACTACAATGGCAAGCTCCGCTCCGCCGAGCTGCTGCTGAAGGAGGACGGCTCCGTGGAGCTGATCCGCCGGGCGGAGACGCCGGAGGACTATTTCCGCACATTGGTCTGGTGAGGAAACCGCCCAGTCCCGCAGCAACGGATCAAAATCAAAAGCGCCACCGCAGGAGCGGCGGCGCTTTTTCTGTTTTTGTCAGGCGGAGGCGCCTGTCTGGTCTTCAGCAGTGAAGTAGACGAAGAAAGTCTCGCCGGTGCTCTCCTCCCCGGAGTCATCCACAAACTGCTCCAGATAAGCGATGGAGAAGTCCGTAAAACCGGAGGGTACCTCATAGACCAGTTCGCCGCTGCGCTCCTCGTCCACGGCCATGGGATATGTACCGGGCAGCTGGTTCTCCCCCACCGGCTCCACTTCCGTATAGGTCTCCATGTCTGTGGTGATGGGATAGGCATAGGCGTCATCGCCGTCGTCCCACTGGACCTGGAAATCAGTGTCATACATCTCAATGCTCTGCTCGAAGGTGTTCTTTACGGTGATGTCCGCCACCAGCAGTACGTTCCCCTCCCCAGGGGTACGGCCCGCGTAGTCGCTGGTAAGGTATGCGCTGTTGACTGTGAAATCAAAGAAGTAGGTCTCCATGGTGCGGCCCTCGCTGGAGCCGCTTCCGCCGCAGGCGGTCAGCCCCAGTGCCATCACCACAGCCGCCAATGCAAACAGTCTCTGTTTCATTTCACTCTCTCCCTTGCCAAAAAATAGATCCGGGCCTCCGCCGCCCCCGGCAGAACGCCCCACGACCAATCTCAGTGTACCATGGCGCCCAGCCGGGCGCAACTGCCGTTCAAAAAAATTTTTCTCAGCGCGGGGGCTTCCCTTTGTGCACCTTTATCGGGTGGGGATGATCTCGATCCAGTATCCGTCGGGATCTGTCACAAAATAGATCCCCATGGCAGGATTCTCAAAGCAGATGCAGCCCATGGCGGCATGCTTGGCGTGGGCCGCCTCATAGTCCTCTGCCGGAGGGCCAGATGGAATTCGCACTCCCCCAGGTCATACTTCTGGGGATGGTCCCGCAGCCATGTCAGTTCCAGGCGGAAGTCCGTCTTTCCATCCCCCAGGTAGACGATGATGAAGCTGCCGTCGGCCGCCGCCTTCCGCTCCCCCACCGGCTCCAGGCCCAGGGCCTCCTTGTAGAACGCAAGAGATTTGTCCAAATCCGCTACATTGAAATTGAAGTGATTGAATGTCAGCATAAGCTCCTCCTGATCGCCGGGGGCCCTCTGCCTCCGGCTTGGTTTGGGTTTAGTATAGCATTTCTGCCCCCTCCGGGGCAAGGCCCTTTCCAAACCCTGCCCGCCGCTTCTTCTTTTTATCCATGTTATACAATTTCCAGAGAAAAATTTGTCGGCTTTTGGCTTGTTTTATAGTTGCCTCCTAAAGTGCACGATGATAAACTTCTAATTGTTAGACAATGCTAACTTTTGAGGAGGAACGTTCCGATGACACTGGACAAGCTGCCCCTGGGGCAGGAGGCCGTCATCACGGCTGTGGGCGGCGAGGGCGCCCTGCGCTGCCGCCTGCTGGATATGGGGCTGATCCCGAAGACCCGCGTGCGGGTGGAGAAGGTCGCACCCCTGGGCGACCCGTTGGAGCTGCGGGTGCGGGGGTACTCCCTGTCCCTGCGGAAGGAGGACGCCGGGAAAATCGAAGTGGAGGTGGCCGGGACATGATCTTCGCACTGGCCGGCAACCAAAACTGCGGCAAGACCACGCTGTTCAACCAGCTCACCGGCTCCAACCAGCACGTGGGCAATTTCCCCGGCGTGACGGTGGATCAGAAGTCTGGCGCCATCCGGGGGGAAAAGGACTGCACGGTGGTCGACCTGCCGGGCATCTACTCCATCCGGCCCTATACGCCGGAGGAGATTGTCACCCGGGATTTCATCCTGAACCAAAAGCCCGACGGCCTCATTAATATCGTGGACGCCACCAATATCGAGCGGAACCTGTACCTGACGCTCCAGCTGATGGAGATGCGTATTCCCATGGTGCTGGCCCTGAACATGATGGATGAGGTCACCGCCGGCGGCGGCACCATCGACGTGAAGGGAATGTCCCAGGCATTGGGCATCCCGGTGGTGCCCATCTCCGCTGTGAAAAACCAGGGCGTGGACGAGCTTGTGAAGGTTGCCGTCCAGACTGCCCGGACCAAGACGCTGCCTACGGTGTACGACTTCTGCTCCCCCGGACCGGTCCACCGGTGCATCCACGCGGTGGTCCACCAGATCGAGGATCACGCGGAGGCTGCGGGCCTTCCCGTCCGATTCGCCGCCACCAAGCTCATTGAGGGAGACGAGGACATCGTGACCCGCCTGGCCCTGGACCAGAACGAGCTGGAGCTCATTGAGCACAGCGTCAAGGAGATGGAGGACGAGTGCGGCATGGACCGCAATGCCGCACTGGCGGATATGCGCTACACCTTCATCGAAAACATCTGCTCCGGCACGGTGGTGAAGTGCCGGGAGTCCCGGGAGCGGGCCCGCAGCGAGGCCATCGATCGGGTGGTGACCAACAAATACCTGGCCCTGCCGCTGTTCTTCGCCATCATGCTGGGCATCTTCTTCCTGACCTTTGAAGTCATCGGCGCCTTCCTGTCGGATCTGCTGGCCGCGGGGATCGATGCCCTCACCGCGGCGGTGGACAGCGGCCTCGCCGCCTATGGATTGAACCCCGTGGTCCACAGCCTGGTGATCGACGGCGTGTTCGCGGGAGTGGGCAGTGTACTGAGCTTTCTGCCCATCATCGTGGTGCTGTTCTTCTTCCTCTCCATTTTGGAGGACACGGGCTACATGGCCCGTGTGGCCTTCGTCATGGACCAGCTGCTGCGGAAAATCGGTCTCTCCGGCCGGAGCATTGTCCCCATGCTGGTGGGCTTCGGCTGCTCAGTGCCCGCCATCATGTCCACCCGGACACTGGCCTCGGAGCGGGACCGACGGATGACCATCCTGCTGACGCCCTTCATGAGCTGCTCTGCCAAGATCCCCATCTACGGCGTGTTTTCCGCCGCCTTTTTCCCGAATCATGCCGCCCTGGTGATGATCGGGCTGTACATCCTGGGTATCCTGGTGGGCATCGTGGCGGCCAAGGTGCTGGGCACCACAGTCTACAAGGGCAACCCCGTGCCCTTCGTCATGGAGCTGCCCAACTACCGCTTCCCCTCCGCCAAAAGCGTGTGGCAGCTGTGCTGGGACAAGGCCAAGGATTTTCTGACCCGAGCCTTCACCATCATCTTCGTGGCCACCATCATCGTCTGGTTCCTCCAGACCTTTGACACCCGGCTGAACCTGGTGGATGACAGCGCCGACAGTCTGCTGGCCACCGTGGGTGCCTGGATCGCCCCGCTCTTCGCTCCTCTGGGCTTTGCCGATTGGCGGGTCTCCACTGCCCTCATCACCGGGTTCATCGCAAAGGAGTCCGTCATCTCCACCCTTGGAATCCTTACCGGGTCCGGCGCGGATGTCAGCACCGCCGCCCTGGGGACGCTGTTCACCCCTGTCACTGCCGCCGGGTTCCTTGCCTTCACCCTGCTGTACACCCCCTGCGTAGCCGCCATCTCCGCAGTGAAGCGGGAGCTGGGCTCCGGCTGGAAGGCCGCCGGTGTGGCGTTGAGCCAGTGCGTGATTGCCTGGATGGTGGCCTTCCTGGTCTACCACATCGCGGCGCTGCTGCTGGGATAGAGGAGGCTGCCATGCTGGAAGTTTTGATCCTGGCGGCCCTGGGCATCTGGCTGGCGCTTGCCCTCCGTTCCTGCCTCCGCCGCAGAGGAAAGGGCTGCGGCGGCTGTGATGGCTGCTGTGACCGCTGCGGCGGTGCCTGCCGTAGCGACCGCCGTTGACATACCCCATATTGTCGGTAAAACGGCCCCGGCGGAATGTTCCGCCGGGGCCTTGCTGAAAAGAACCCCCGCCGGCTGTCTCCGGTGGGGGTTCGCCTCATGTGTCCAGCAGCACCGTGCCGTCCGGCAGGATAAACCGGTCTGGGGAGGGGGTGCTCAGATCTGCCGTCAGGGATGCCATGCGGTAGATGGTCTCCCCCTCCAACAGCCGCTCCGACGCTACCAGTAAGCCTGTCTCCACGCTGACCCAGTACCGTTGGGTGTAACCCTCCGGATCCTGGACCGTCTCCACGTAAATGCAGTTCACATCGGAGACGCTGCGGTAATCCGCGGCGGCGATATCCTCCACCGGCAGGTCCAGGATGGTCTCATAGGTGGGGATGGCCTGCTCGTCATCCGGGGTGATGTCCCCCGCAGGGGCGCTGTAAACGCTGCTCTCACTGCCATACCAGATATAAGTGATCTCCCCGTCGGTGATGGTGTGGCGAACCTGTCCGTCCGACAGGGAGCGATCTGTCCGTGTCCAGCGGCCGCTGACCGTGACGGTGGTCTCAAAGGAACCGCTGCCGCCGTCCCACAGCTGCTCCACCCGGATCACCCGGCTGTACTGCCGCGGGCGGGTCAGCGTCTCAATGGCGGTCTGCACCGTCTCCGGCGTCACCGCGATCACTGTCAGGGCGTCACCGCCGGAGGCATTGGTATCATCCTCTGTCTGTCCGGGGGAGCTCCCCTCCTCCGGCAGCGTGATATGGGAGGAGCGGCGCAGACTGTTGCTGAACATCAGGATCAGAACCATCACCACCAGGACAATAAAGCCCGCGGTGATCCGGTTCAGCTTCCGTTTCTCCATCTCCGCCCTCCTCTCTCAGGGTGCCGTCCGCGGCAGGTCAGACGCCGAATTCTGCCGGCCGATCCCGCCGCAGGCCGAACTTCCACTCGATGGCATCGGCAATCCGGCGGCAGGCATGGCCGTCACCGTAAGGATTCACCGCGTGGGCCATGGCGTCGTAGGCGCTCTTGTCCCGGATCAGCCGCTCCGCCATGGTGACGATGTCATCCTGTACCACGCCGCAGAGCTTCACGGTCCCGGCCTCTACCGCCTCCGGCCGCTCCGTCTCCCGGCGCATCACCAGCACCGGCTTGCCCAGGGCAGGGGCCTCCTCCTGGAGACCACCGGAGTCTGTCAGCACCAGATAAGACCGGGCCATAAGGTTATGCATCTCGTCCGCCGGCAGCGGGTCGATGAGATGGACCCGGGGCGCGCCCCGAAGATAGGTGTCCACTGCTTCCCGCACCACCGGGCTCAGGTGCACCGGGTACACCAGCTCCACGTCCCGGTTCTCCTCGGCGATCTGCCGCAGGGCCAGCATGATGTTCTTCATCGGCTCGCCATAATTCTCCCGCCGGTGGCAGGTAACAAGAACGATCTTCTTCTCCCCATAGGGCAGCTGATTCAGCTCCTCTGTGGAAAAGCGGTAGTCCGGCCGGACTGTGGTCTTCAAAGCGTCGATGACCGTGTTGCCGGTGACGAACAGCCCCTTGGTAATACCCTCCCGCTCCAGGTTGGCCCGATTGTTGGCGGTGGGACAGAAATACAGGTCCGCAATGGCGGACACCAGCTTCCGGTTCATCTCCTCCGGAAAGGGAGAATACTTGTCATAGGTTCGCAATCCTGCCTCTACGTGCCCAACGGACACCTGATGGTAAAAGGCTGACAGGGCACCGGCAAAGGTGGTGGAGGTGTCCCCGTGAACCAGGATCATATCCGGCTTCAGGGCGTCGATGGCCTCGTCCATGCCGGTGAGGCACTTGCTGGTGATGGTGGACAGCGTCTGCCGGGGGGTCATGATGTCCAGATCCCAGTCCGGCTTCACCTGAAAGACCTCCAGCACGCTGTCCAGCATCTGCCGGTGCTGGGCGGTGACGCAGCAGAGGCTCTCGATCCCCTCCCGATTCGCCAGCTCCTGCACCAGGGGGCACATCTTGATGGCCTCCGGCCGGGTGCCGAAGACGCTCATGATCCGCAGCTTTTCCATTTACTTCTCCTCCGTCTTTCCATCATCCTCCGGCTTGTCCGCTGGATGATGGCCGTGGTGGCCGTGCTCCTTCAGCTCCTCCAACTCTTCGTGCAGCTCCTCCTTGACCTCCTTGGGGAACACCACCCGGGCGGCCACCACTGCCACGATGCACAGCACCAGGAACAGCAGCATGGCCCGGCCCTCCCCGCTGGTAGTCAGCACCACGGCGCTCAAGCCCAGGATGGCAGAGATCACGTACAGAGTAGCCACCGCCTGCTTCTGGTTCAGGCCCATGTCGATGAGCCGGTGGTGGATGTGGCTCCGGTCGGCGTGCATGGGGCTCTGGCCGTGGGCGATGCGGCGGATGAAGGCAAAGGCGGTGTCAAAGATGGGCAGTCCCAGAATCAGGAATGGCACCGCAAAGGAGATGATGGCATAGAACTTGAACAGGCCCTGGATGGACATGGTGGCCAAAATGTAGCCCAGGAAGGTGGCGCCGGTGTCGCCCATAAACATCTTGGCGGGGTTCATGTTGTAGGGCATGAAGCCCACGCAGGCCCCCACCAGGGCCGCCATCACCACAGCCACCTGAAACTGCCCGCCAATGAGGGCGATCACCAGCACTGTGGTGGCGGAGATGGCGGAGACGCCGTTGGCCAGGCCGTCCAGGCCGTCGATCAGGTTCACCGCGTTGGTGATGGCAACAATCCAAAGCACCGTCAGGGGCACGGAGAGATTTCCCAGCACCCAATAGGGATTGTCCGAAAAGACGTTGGGGTTGGAAAACGCCTGGATCACCACGCCGTGGGTGGCGGGGATCAGGGCGGCCACGATCTGCACCACAAATTTCAGCAGCGCCGGCAGGGCCATGATGTCGTCCACCACGCCCAGCACCACGATGATAACGGCTCCCAGCAGGATGCTGCGCATCTCGGCCGTGATCTCCACAAACAGCAGGATGCTGACCATGAAGCCGATAAAGATGGCCAGTCCCCCCAGCCGGGGGATGGGAGTCTTGTGCATCCGGCGGGCGTCCTTGGGTACGTCGATGGCCCCCACCTTGTAAGCAAAAGTCTTGACGATGGGCGTCATCAGAAAGCTGACGACCAGCGCCACCAGCAGCGCCAGCAGCGTATAGGCGATCAGCCGGTTTTCGATCAACATGATGTCTCCTCCATCACCGGGGCAGGAAGCCCACCTTTTTATAGACCTTGTTCAGGGTCCGGTTGGCTACATAGGCCGCCTTCTCCGCACCGGCGCGGTAGACGCTCTCCAGATAGCTCTTGTCCGCCAGCAGGCGCTCCGTCTCCTCCCGGATGGGCCGCAGCAGCTCCACCACGGACTCACCCACCGCCTGCTTGAAGTCGCCGTAGCCATGGCCGGCGAACTCCTGCTCGATGGTCTCAAAGCTCTTGCCGGTGGCCACGGCGTAGATCTGCATCAGGTTGGACACACCGGGCTTGTCGGCCGGGTCAAAGCGGACGCAGGCCTCGGAGTCCGTCACGGCCTTCTTGAACTTGCGCAGGATGTCCTCCGGCTTTTCCAGCATGTAGACGCAGCCGTTGGGGTCCTTGTCGGATTTGCTCATCTTCTTTTCCGGGCTGGTGAGGCTCATGACCCTGGCGCCCACCTGTGGGATATAGGGATCCGGCAGCTTAAAGGTATCACCGTAGATCCCGTTGAACCGGGTGGCGATGTCCCGGCAGATCTCCACGTGCTGCTTCTGGTCGCCGCCCACCGGCACCAAGTCTGCCTGGTACAGCAGGATGTCGGCGGCCATCAGGGCCGGATAGGTGAAGAGGCCGGCGTTGATGTTGTCGGCGTTCTTGGCGGACTTGTCCTTGAACTGGGTCATGCGGCTGAGCTCGCCGAACATGGTGTAGCAGTCCAGTACCCAGCCCAGCTGGGCGTGGGCAGGCACGTGGGACTGGACGAACAGCACGTTTTTCTCCGGGTCCAGGCCGCTGGCAATGTAGGCCGCCACCTGGGTCAGGGTATGCCGCCGCAGCTCAGCGGGCACCTGCCGCACTGTGATGGTGTGCATGTCTGCCAGCATGTAGTAGCAGTCATATTCGTCAGCCAGAGCCGCCCAGTTCTTGATGGCCCCCAGATAGGAACCCAGGGTCAAGTCGCCGGAGGGCTGGATGCCGCTCAGGATTCGTTTTTTCTGTACTTCGTTTTCCATTTTGTATCCACCTCAAATACTCAAGCTGCCAGGCATCTCTGCCGGATGGCGGCCGGTTTTCCTTATATCGAGATAACTATTATATTATACCATACAACATTATTCTGTGCAATCTTTGATTGCGCTCCCAGACGTTGCGTGTTACAATACCCCCATAACCGCAGCTGCTCTGCAAAGAGGAGGGATGGGACGTGCTCCCCAAAATCGGAATCCTGTGCGCCGGAGATGACGAGCTCGCGCCGTTCCTGCCTCTTCTGGACAGGCGCTCCGTCCGCCGGCAGGCCATGCTCACGATCCACGAGGGATGGATCTCCGGCGTTCCTGCCGCCGCTCTGTACAGTGGTGTCTGCAAGGTCAATGCGGCCATCGCTGCCCAGGTCCTCATTGACAGCTGCCGGGTGGAAGCCATCATCAATGCGGGCACAGCAGGAGGCATCGACCCATCCATCTCCATCTTTGATACCGTCATCAGCACAGAGACCGCCTATCACGATGTAGCTGAGGATATTCTCACGGAGTTCCATCCCTGGATGGACTCCATCTGGTTCCCGGGGGACCCCTTCCTGCTCTCCTTGGCCACCCAGGCGGCCCAGGACTCCGGCCGCCCCGTCCGCTTCGGGCGGATGGTGACCGGAGAAGCCTTTCTCTCTGGCCCTGGGACAGAGGCCGTGCGGTCCGCATTTCACCCCCTTTGCGCGGATATGGAATCCGCGGCCGTTGCCCATGTCTGCCATGCAAACGGCATCCCATTCCTCTCCATTCGCACCATCACCGATTCGGCCGACCGATCCGCCGCCGCCTGCTTTGAGGAAAACTGCCGCCGGGCTTCTGAAATCGCAGCCCAGGTGACCCACGCCCTGTTCAAACGCCTGGCCGCCGGCGGGCCCTGCTTGATTGCAAAAGGAGAACTGCCATGACGCATTTCTGCACCTGCCAAAACACCGCCTGCCGCTGCCATCCCTCCAACCATAGCCAGGGGTGCGATCTGTGCATTCAGAAAGAGCTGCGCAAAGGCGAGATCCCCAGCTGCTTTTTCAATCTGGTGATCCGGCCCGGGGAGACAGTGGAGGATTGTACCATGGCGGCCTTCGCCCGACGGGTGCTGGAGCGGGAGGCGGAGATGGCCGCCTCTGATAAACAGTAGCTGACCCCGGACAGAAAAACGGAGGGAGCGCATCGCGCTCCCTCCGCCTTCTTTTCAAAAACAGGGTCCGGGGCAGGCTCAGGCCTTGTGGTCGCAGCCCAGCACGTCCACGATCTTGTGGGACACCAGCTCCTTGATGGCGGCGCGGGCGGGCTTCAGGTACTCGCGGGGATCGAACTTGTCGGGGTGCTCCGCCATGAACTTGCGGATGGTGCCGGTCATGGCCAGACGCAGGTCGGAGTCAATGTTGATCTTGCACACAGCGCTACGGGCAGCCTTGCGCAGCTGCTCCTCGGGAATGCCCACGGCATCAGGCATCTTACCGCCGAATTCGTTGACCATACGGACGAACTCCTGGGGCACGGAAGAGGAGCCATGAAGCACAATGGGGAATCCGGGCAGGCGCTTCACGACCTCGTCCAGGATATCAAAGCGCAGGGGAGGCGGAACCAGCTCGCCCTTCTCGTTGCGGGTGCACTGGGCGGCAGTGAACTTGTAAGCGCCGTGGCTGGTGCCGATGGCGATAGCCAGGGAGTCGCAGCCGGTCTTCTCCACGAACTCCTGGACCTCCTCGGGATGAGTGTAGTGGGACTCCTCGGCAGAGACCTTCACGTCGTCCTCGATGCCGGCCAGAGCGCCCAGCTCGGCCTCCACAACCACGCCGTGGTCGTGGGCGTACTCAACCACCTTCTTGGTGATTTCAATGTTCTCAGCAAAGGGCTTGCTGGAGGCGTCGATCATGACGGAGGTAAAGCCGCCGTCGATGCAGCTCTTGCAGGTCTCAAAGTCAGGACCGTGGTCCAGATGCAGGGCGATGGGGATGTTGGGGCACTCGATGACGGCCGCCTCCACCAGCTTCACCAGATAGGTGTGGTTGGCGTAGGCCCGGGCGCCCTTGGACACCTGGAGAATCAGGGGAGCCTCCAGATCCCGGGCGGCCTCGGTGATGCCCTGGACGATCTCCATATTGTTGACGTTGAACGCGCCGATGGCATAGCCGCCGTCGTAGGCTTTTTTGAACATTTCGGTCGTGGTAACCAGTGCCATAAGATCAACTCCTGTTCATTTATTTGTCCCGCTCTCCCACATCGGCCGACAGGTCCGATCCCGGTTGTCAAAAAACGCCGATTCAAAAGAACGAAAACGATTTTCCCTTATGATAATATCACAAGATTTTTAAAATGCAAGTATTTACAATTCTTTTTTTGAATGATATGATGAAAGAAAGCATCCCGAAACCAAATCTGAGGAGGATTTTTCCATGAGTGAACTGAAAGGCGCCTGCATTTTCGGCCAGTCCGGCGGCCCTACTTCCGTCATCAACGCCAGTGCCTACGGCGTCATCGCCACGGCATTGAAGAACCCCAGCATCACCCGCGTCCTGGGCGCGGA
>OOBO01002142.1_pt1 | contig 11519 bp, 9 predicted proteins | sample 1671031 | NCBI WGS metagenome assembly OOBO01 (sample SAMN06348115, study PRJEB24527) | human gut metagenome | biome: human gut; feature: ankylosing spondylitis patient; material: feces | host: Homo sapiens | place: China | collected 2015-10 | reverse complement strand
GCGGAACTGGCCGTCACCTACAACAACCTCACCACGCTGTATCAGGCCGCCGGGGACCGGGACAAGGCGCTGCTGTGCGTGAACCGGGCCCTGCAGGAATATGAAAAGTGCCCGGAGGAACAGCGGGTCCACTATGCGGCGGTCCTGAACAGCCTGGCGGGGTTCCTGTGCGGGCAGGGGGATCTGCGGCGGGCGCTGGCGCTGTACCGGCAGTCCGCCCAGTATACCCGCCGGTTTTTCGGTGAGAATGAGGAATACGGGATCACCTGTCAGAACATGCGCTGGGTCTATGAGCGGCTGGGGGACCGGGAGGGTGCGGTGGCTGTGCTGGAGCGGGCAGAGGCGGTCTACACCCGCCTGTTTGGAGCGAAGAGCGACCGCGCCAGAGCGGTGGCCGAGGATCTGCGGCGCCTGCGGGCGGAGGCGGCCCTGTGAACGGCCTCGCACTGGCCCGGGCTTACTGGGAGCGCGCGGGACTGCCCGCGTTCGAGGCGCGGCTGCCGGAGGCGCTGGAGCGGGCGGCGGTGGGCCTGGCGGGCGAGGGGTCCGAGTGCTTCGGCTTTGATGACGACCTCTCCCGAGACCACGATTGGGGGCCCGGCTTCTGCATCTGGCTGACGGAGCCGGACCACGCCCGGCTGGGAGCGGCGGTGCAGGAGCTGTACCACTCCCTTCCTCCCGCGTTTGAGGGCTGGCCGCCGCGGCGGCAGACGCCCGGCGGCGCAGGCCGGGTGGGCTGTCTGTGCATCCCCCGCTGGTACGCCCGTTACACGGGCTGTCCCCACGGGCCGGAGACACTGGAGCAGTGGCGCCGGGCGCCGGAGGCCTTCCTGGCCGCGGCAGTCAACGGTGCCGTATTTCAGGACCCGCTGGGTGTGTTTTCTGCGGTGCGGGAGCGCCTTCTGGCCTTCTATCCGGAGGACGTGCGGCGGAAAAAGCTGGCGGCCCGCCTGGCGGTGATGGCCCAGGCCGGGCAGTACAATTACCCCCGCTGCCTGCGGAGGGGGGAACCGGTGGCGGCGCAGCAGGCGCTGGCGGCCTTCACGGACGCCGCCATGTCCGCGGTGTATCTGATGAACCGCCGTTACGCGCCCTTTTACAAGTGGCGACACCGGGGACTGCGGGGCATGGAGCGGCTGCCGGACGCCTATGAGCGGTTCGAGGCGCTGGTGGCCGCGCCGGACGGCCCGGAGCGGGCGGAGGTGGTGGAGGCGATCTGCTGGGACACGGCGGAGGAACTGAGGAGACAGGGGTTGTCATCGGGAACAGACGCCTTTTTGCTGCCCCATGCGGAGAAAGTGCGGGATGGGATCCGGGACCCGGTCCTGCGGAAGAGCCATGTGATGGAGGAATGAGGACTATGGAGAGAAGAGAAGAGACCATCGGGACCATTGTGGGCATCGAGTGGGAGATGATGGACAAGGTCCAGAACTGCGGCGGCCGGGCCCACTGCCAGGATGACTGGGAGACCTTCCGCCTGATGCGCACCAGCCAGATGCGGGCCTGGAACCAGCCCATGCTGGACAGCTATCTGGACGATCTGCGCAGCGCCCAGACGGAGGGGCGGAACCTGCTGTGTGAGAAATACGCCTATATGATGGAGCGGACCAATCCGGCGGAGTACGCCGCGCTGCGGGGCTTCCTGCCGGTGCCCTCCCTGGAAAAAGAGTGGCTGGCGGACTGGATCTGCCGGGAGCATGTCCGCTGGCAGGAAGAACTGGCCGCGCAGTACCCTGTGCTGGCCAGCCGGGGGCGGGACATCTCCCGCTCCGCCGACCGTCAGAACGCCGCCTCCTTTGAGACATATCTGCGGGGAGAACTTCTGACCTACTCCGTGGAGACTTTGAGACTGTATGCCGCCTACGTGGAAAAGCTGCAGAAAGCGGGGCGGAACATGAACCGTATGATCCTGGAAGATACGATTGGCCGCTGCGGCTATCCTTCGCTGGAGGCGGCGGAGCAGCGGCTCTCCGGGGCGGGGCTGGGAGTATGAGGGACCGGTTTTCCATCGATATGACCCACGGCCCGCTGCTGGGCAAGATCCTGCGGTTCAGCCTTCCGCTGATGGCGTCCAACATCCTGCAGATGCTCTTCAGCGCGGCGGACAGCGTGGTGGTGGGCCGGTTTGCCGGCCATGCCAGCCTGGCTGCCGTAGGCAGCACCGTCGGCATCATCGCGCTGTTCGTCAACCTCTTGATCGGAGCGTCCGTGGGTGTCAATGTGGTCATCGCCCATTACCTGGGGGTGACGGGGCACGACCGGGAAATCTCCCGGTCGCTGCACACCGCTGTGACATTGGCGCTGGCCGGAGGCGTTTTGCTGGGAGGCGTGGGGGTTCTTGCCGCTGACGCAGCGCTGCAGCTGATGTCAGTTCCAACGGATGTGCGGCCTCTGGCGCTGCTCTATGTCCGCATCTATTTTCTGGGGACGCCATTTACCATGCTGTACAACTACGGTGCCGCCGCACTGCGGGCAAAGGGAGACACCCAGCGGCCGCTGCTGTTTCTCCTGCTGAGCGGGGTGCTAAACCTGGGACTGAACCTGTATTTTGTCATCGCGCTGGAAATGGATGTGGCGGGCGTGGCTCTGGCCACCGTGATCAGCCAAGGGGCCAGCGCGGGCCTGATCCTGCGCTCGCTGTCCCGGGAGAGGGATGCCTTCCATTTTTCCTGGAGGCAGCTGTGTTTGGATCGGCAGCGCTTGTGGGAAATTGCCCGCATCGGTGTTCCCGCCGGGATTCAGGCCAGCCTGTTCAGCATTGCCAATATCGCCATTCAGGGGGCAATCAACGTCTATGGCAGCGTGGTAATGGCTGGATGCAGTGCCGCCATGAGCGTGGAGAACTTTCTCTACCTCTCCATGAACGCCTTTCAGCAGGCGTGCCAGACCTTTACCAGTCAGAATCTGGGGGCGGGAGAGTATGAACGCATCGGAAAGGTCATGCGCGTCTGTCTTTCCTGTACGGTGCTCCTGGGTGTTGTTCAGAGCAGTGCGGCCCTAGTGCTGTCCGGCCAGCTGATTGCCCTGTACAACGAGGACCCGGCGGTGATCGCAGCCGGTGTGCACCGCCTCTGGACCGTGGCCTCTGTCTATACCCTGTGGGGGATCGCCGATGTCCTCATGGGAGGGATCCGGGGATACGGAAGATCGGTGGCCCCCATGGTCATCAACCTGCTGGGGACCTGCGGAGTGCGTCTTGTCTGGATCTCCCTTCTGGAGGCCGGAACGGTGGATGTGGCCTGGGTATACGCCTCGTTTCCTTTGAGCTGGGTGTGCGTCTTGTCGGTATTGATCCCCTATTGGTTGATTTTGCGGCGGAGGACCGCGCCTGCTCAGCTGTCCGCGGGCGGAGCGGAGAGACCGCGCATTAAGAGAATAGCGAGTGGAGAATATGCAGAGCAGAGAACAGATTGAAATCAGAGGGGCTTGTGCCAACAACCTCAAGCATATCGATGTGGAGATTCCAAAGGAAAAGCTGGTGGTGCTGGCGGGAGTCTCCGGCTCAGGAAAGAGCTCTCTGGCCTTTGACACCATTGCAGAGGAGAGCGGACGGCAGTGGCAGTCTACCTATCCGCTGTACCTGCGGAATCGACTGCCCCGGCATGAGCGGCCACCGGTGGAGGATATCCGGAATCTGACCCCCTGCGTGGTGGTGGACCAGCAGCCCATCGGTGCCAATGCCCGCTCCACGGTTGGGACAGCGGTGGACGCTGCTCCGCTGCTGCGCCTGCTGTTTTCCCGGGTGGGACGGCCCAGTGCCGGAGGTTCCATGGCCTACTCCATGAACCATCCCCATGGGATGTGCCCGGACTGCACCGGATTGGGTGTACGAGTCCAGCTGGACGAGGAGCGGATGTTTGACCGGGAGAAATCCATCCGGGAAGGGGCCATTCGTTTCAGCCAGTTTTCCACCGGGAGCTGGCAGTCCTTTTACTACTACAACAACCCGCAGCTGGACCCGGACAAGAAGCTGCGGGACTTCACCCGGGAGGAGTGGCAGATCCTGCGAATCGGACCGGACACGCCGCTGGTTATGGACTATGCCCGCAACAACACCGGACAAGTGTCAAAGCTTCCCTATGAGGGTGTGGTCTCCCGTTTCAACCGGCTCTACCTGAACCGTGACATCTCCGGGCTGCAGCGCAGTGTCCGGGAAGAGGCGGCTTTGTTCACGCGGCGCTCGCCCTGTCCTACCTGCGGCGGCAGCGGCCTGAATCCCAAGGCGCTGGCCTCCCGGATCTGCGGCTTCAACATTGCGGAATGCGAAAAGATGCAGGTCAGTGATCTGATCTGCGTGCTGGAGAAGATCGACGATCCTCTGGGGCGGCCCATTGCCGATCAGATCCTTCAGTGCCTGCGGCGGATGGTTCGGGTAGGACTGGACTATCTGAGCTTATCCCGACGAACGGACACGCTTTCCGGCGGCGAGGCGCAGCGGCTGAAAATGGTGCGGCATCTTGGGAGCAGTCTCAGCAATATCACCTATATCTTCGATGAGCCCACAGCCGGTCTGCATCCGGCGGACGCCAAACGCATTGGAGATCTGCTGCTGGAACTCAGAGATCAGCACAACACCGTCTTGGTGGTGGAGCACAGCCGGCAGATCCTGGAGCTGGCGGATCATGTGATCGAATTGGGACCGAATGCCGGTGAGCAGGGAGGAATGGTTGTGTACCAGGGATCTGTACAGGATCTGCGGGACAGCGGTACACTGACGGCGGCCTCCCTTCGGGAGCAGTATATCATCAATCCCCATCCCCGTCCCTGGACCGAGGGGTATCAGATCGAACATGCGGTCCTGAATAATCTGAAGGACGTGACAGTGACCATTCCCAAGGGGGTCCTTACCGCCGTGACCGGTGTGGCTGGCTCTGGGAAAAGCAGTCTGGTCTGCCATGAATTTGTGGCGCGGTATCCCAGGACCGTCGTGGTGGACCAGAAGCCCATCGGGACCTCATCCAGATCCACCCCGGCCACCTATACCGGTGTGATGGACGAGATCCGTAAGCTGTTTGCAAAGGCCAACCAGGTCAGCGTGCAGTGGTTTAGTTTCAATTCTAAAGGCGCTTGTCCTGTCTGCAAGGGAAAAGGGGAGATCACCCCGGACGTAGCGTTTGCGGACCCGGTGACCATCCGCTGTGAGGAGTGCGGCGGACGGAGATATAACCCCACGGCCCTAAGCTATACCTATCGGGAAAAGACCATTGAGCAGGTGATGGGACTGACCGTGGAGCAGGCGCTGGCGTTCTTTGAGCAGACGAACATCCGGACGCCGCTCCAATCGCTCCAAGAAGTAGGCCTGGGCTATGTGACTTTGGGACAGCCCACCAGTACCTTGTCGGGCGGAGAGATCCAGCGGCTGAAGCTGGCCAGTGAGCTGCATAAGTCGGGCAATATTTACGTGCTGGATGAGCCCACTACCGGCCTCCACAGCCAGGATGTGAAGCATCTGCTGGGGCTGCTTCGGCGCCTGGTGAGTCGCGGGAATACAGTCGTAGTAGTAGAGCACCGCATGGAGCTGATTGCCGCCGCAGACTGGATCATCGACATGGGTCCGGGGGGAGGAACACAGGGAGGCGAGGTGCTGTTCGCTGGAACTCCGGAGGAATTGCTCTGCTGCTCTGGTTCAGAGACTGGCTGGTATTTGGCAAAGAAAGTGTAATATCCCCTTCATAGAAAGTGGGTAGACAAGTCTTTACTTTTCGGCTTTGCAACCAGCTTTATTGCGCCTGATGTAACGACAAAAGGAGCAAAAGACGAAATGAGGAACGCCATAGGACGAAACCTCTATGGCGTTCCCCGATGATAATGGATAACTCAAGTGGTGTAACCTAAGAACTGCGGCAACGCAATCGTCAACGTGGGACAATAGGTGACGATGAAAAGAATGGCTGCGCAGACAGCAGTAAACGGCAGGGATGCCTTTACTATTTTTTTCAGATCACACCCGCTGACGCTGGCGGTAGTATACAGTGCCATACCGAAGGGAGGGGTCAACATGCCGATCATGACATTAACTACCATGACCACTCCAATATGCACAGGGCTCACGCCCATGCTGGAGAAAATCGGGACAAAAATCGGAGCAAAGAGTACCAATTGGGCCGAATCTGAAATCCACATGCCATTGAACAGGCAGAATACATTAAAAATAAACAGCAGAAGATACGGAGAAATATTTGCTGCTGTACACCAGTTGCTGATCATGATAGGAACACTTTCCATTGCCAGAATCCAACTGATGACAGAAGAAAAACCGATGATTAAAAAAATGGAGGTGCTTCCTTTGGCTGTGGATTTTAGAGCTGCCCAGATGTCTGCTGCCTTTAATTTATGCGACATCAGAATATCCAGCAACAGGACATAGACCACTGCGATTGCTGATGCCTCAGTAGCAGTGAAAACGCCAGAGAGAATGCCGCCGAGAACAATCAGTACCATGAAAATCGCACCAAAGGAATTCAAAATGATCTGCAAGGCTTCTTTCTTGGAATAGTGCACGTCGCTTTTGGGAAATCCATACTTTTTTGCCATAATTGCGACTACAATCATCTGTGCCACGCCCAAGAGAATGCCGGGAACCAGGCATCCGGTGAACATAGAGCCCACTGACACAGACGCCAAGCCTGCGAACATTACAGCGGGAATAGACGGCGGGATAACCGGCCCCTGAATTGCGGCGGTAGCGGTGAGAGCTGCAGCAAATTCTTTTTTATATCCCTCTTCTTTCATCATGGAGATTTCAATGGGACCAAGAGCGGCAATACAGGCAAGACCGGAACCGGAAATGCAGCCGAAAATCATGCTGGCTAAAATCGTCACATATGCGATGCCACCTCGCAGCCTTCCAACGAATATTCTACAAAAACTAACTATACGGTCCATTAGACCTGTACGGCCCATCAATTCACCGGAAATCATGAATAGGGGAATACAGATGTAGATGAAGCTGTCCATGCCGGTAAACATGCGGTGAGCGTACATAATCAAATTGCTAAGCATATCGGGTTGCACCAAAAAATAACTCATGGCGGCGGTACCTATAGCCATGACGACAGGTGCACCAATCAGCAGCAAAATTAACAAAGTGGCGATAACCGTGATTAAAGCAACACTCATGATTCTGCTGCCCCTCCTTTCTTTTCAAAAAACAAAACAATGAGATTTAAAAAATATTGAATCAACATCAGTGCAGCCCCAATAGGAACGCTTAAATAGATCCAAAATTTGTCCAGGGGAAAACCGGAAATTGCGACACCCCAGTAGCTGACAGCCTGTAGCCATACCAAAACAAAACCACAAGAATCCCGACAAACAAAATTGTGTAGAAAATATCCCGGCCTCTTATAAATGCTTTTGGATAGAGATGATCCAAGAAATCCACGCGGACCAATTCGTTTTGCTGAATCAAAACGTTCCCGGTGAGAAACACCGCCCAAATCAGAGCATAACGAGTGTATTGTTCTACCCACATGGTGTTAGTTCCAAATACATAGCGGCCCAGTACGGAAATGAAAACGGCTACCGCGATCGTTGCAAGCAGTACAGATGCCAGGGAGAGCGATACAACTGAAATGCCCTTTTGTATTTTCTTTACAGTATTCATTTTCTTTCTCCTAACAGACCATGATTGGCGCCAGATCCACAGGCTTAATTCCTTCCAAGTATGTTTTCAGCATCAGCATAGGCACGCATAAACTGTTCATAAAAATCTGAGTCAATGGTGCTATCAATGATTTTCTGCACCTGCTCGGAACATGCGTCCTTAAAAGCCTGGCGTTCTTCGTCGGTGAGAGAGATCATCTCTACACCGCTTTCCTCCAGACGATTGATGATATTGACATTGTTGGCGGTAACAACACCCATGGTTGCGCGCTTGCCGTCTCTGGCTGCGCGTTCGATAATGGCCTGCTGGTCTTCCGTCAGGCTATTCCACGAGTCTTCATTCATGACGCACACGCAGACATTTGCGGCGTGCTGCGTATCAGTGATATAGTTGACGGTTTCGTATAGATTGTTCATAAACAAGGTATAATTGCAGTTTTCAAAGCAGTCAATGACGCCTGTAGAGGCAGCGGAATACAACTCTGTGAAGGCGACAGAAGTAGGTATGGCACCCCAGGATTCCACCATGGCGATGTGTGGGTCCAGTTCCTGAACGCGGGTTTTCAAACCAGCCATATCATCAATGGAATACACAGGGGCTTTCCATGTGTCCACATTGCGGAAATCAGTTTGAACCATGGTCAAAAGCCGCATGTTGGCTGCCGCTTGCAGTTCCGCACTCAATTCTTGAAGAATTTCACCGTCGCAGACGAGGTTACACACGTCAATATCGTCAATCAGATAGGGAATGTCAAAAATGCAGGCATTAGGAATCCAACCGGACAGGGCACCCACGGATGCAGACAGTGCAATATCCAGCGTGCCCTGTGAGCATTGCTCCAGGCAGGAAGTAGTGCCGCCTAGCTGATCGTTGGGGAAAATTTCAACAGTCATTTCACCGCCAGAGTACAGTTCCAAAGACTTTTTGAATACACGGGCATAAGCATTCCAAGTATTCTCTAGCATGCTGGTGTCATTGTCGCCATGGCTCATTCGAAGAACAATGGAAGCGCCTTCCAGTGGCTCAGCAGGCTGAGAAGACTCACTGGTTTGGGTAGATACGGTGCTGCTAGGGGTATTGGTGACAACATTGCAGCCAGTGAGAAGAGCACTCAGCAGTGATAGTGCTACTACGGAAGAAATCAACTTTTTCATATGTATCCTCCATTTTTTGGGGTGTTGTCTGATAAAAGAGTTGGCAGGGTTGAGGGAAAGAGAACGCTTGTGTACCTGTACGACGGCGTTAATGATTATGTCCTTAATTGCTTTATATTGCGGCAATTTGCCCAGTTGGCTTTCTGCGGTTGACCGTCCATGGCGGAGAGTAGAGATTTGGCTGCCATAATGGCTAGCCGTTTTCTGGACTCGAGAGTGTCTCCACCTGTGTGGGGTGTAACAATTACATTGTCCAGCTGGAACAGAGGATTATCTTTAGAAGGGGGTTCCGGGTCAAACACGTCCAATGCTGCGCCTGCAATTTCCCCATTGATGAGAGCTTGGTAGAGATCTCCCTCATCCAGCATAGGGCCTCGTCCAAGATTGCAGATATAGGCGGTCTTTTTCATGGACCGGAATTGAGCAGCTTTCATCATGCCTCGGGTCTGATCGGTGAGGGGCAGATGGAGCGTGACAAAATCCGCAACCCGCAAGCCGTCTTCCAGCTTGTTCACTTTTTGGACGCCCTGTGCTTCCATAACATCGGCGGGGACATAAGCATCATAGGCGAGTATATTCATACCAAAAACTCGAGCCTTCTCAGCAACACTTTTGCCGATACGACCAAAACCGATAAGCAAAAGGCTTTTGTCTTGCACATCACAGGGAAGGTTGGTGTCGCGATAACTCCAATTTCCCATACGGACATTCTTGTCAGCTCTCAACAAATTCTGAGCACATGCAAGGATAAACAGCATTGCGTGTTCGCTGACGGTGGTATAGTTTCCATCAGGGACATTGAGGGCCATTACTCCGTTTTCGGATGCGGCGACTACGTCTACATTGTCCAGGCCGACGCCGGGCTCCTGGATGGCTTTCAGAGTAGGACAGGACTCAAAGATACGACGGGAAATTGGTTCTAGGCGGGCAATCATGCCTGTCGCTTGGTTTTCATTAATTACGCGAATTAATGTAGATTCTTTACCGTCGGGGGCCATTACGACCTTGCAGCGTTCTTTGAGATAATCAACACCAGCTTGATGGATGGTGGGATGAATCAAAACTACGGTGTGTTCCATGTGCGTGCTCCTTTCAACCTTTGAAAATGCCGAAAGACGTGCGGACCATAATAGGGTCCAGCGTCTGCTGCCAGGCGGTGAAGGCTCCGGCGGCATCCAACAGTTCCAGCGCTTGCATGTTGATTCCTCCGGGGGTGCTGACGGTTGCCATGTGGTGCACGCCCTCTTTGTCCATTCCGCAGGCCTCTTGGCATACGGCCGCAAACATATTGGTCACATATGTAGTCGCTGCGTCAGCGGGAACACCCTGTGCAATGACCCAATCAATTACATGATCCATGACGGCAAAAATAGGGGCGAACAGACCGGTGACAGAGCCAAATACAGCGGCCTGATAACGACTGTCTACATTGACAATTCTGCCGATGTGGCCAAATATTTCGGCTGCTTCCGGGATGGCGGGACACTGAACAATGGGGCCAGGGTAGAAACTTAGGTATGTTCCAGGGATCATGTGCAGCATAATGCTGACATCTGTATTCATCCAACTGCGAATTTCTTCCACCGTTTTATCGAACATCACGTTGATGATTTTGTGGTCCGGGCGGAACTGCAAGGATCGTATTACTTCCTCACCTGCCTGGGGCCAAACAGCGATTATAACCCAATCCGATTGATTCACGCATTCTTGTAGGCTGGATGCGACTGAAACTCTTTCGGGATATTGGTTCCGCAGGGCTTCACATGCTTCCGGGCGCATATCAGATACGACCAGGTGATAGGGGGTGTCCTGCGCACGCTCGCAGAATCCGCGCACCATAGCGCTGACAATAGCGCCGGCCCCAAGAAAGCCGAGGACAGGCAGTTGATTAGACTTCATTATTGTCACTCCTTTTCAATAGGGATCAGTGAGCCAGCATGCCGTGTTTTTCCAGTTCGCTGTGCAGCAAAGCCTTAGTGGCATCATCAGGCTCACGAATGGGAGTGGTCCACTCACCGATTTCCTGGCCCATCAGGCTCATAGCATACTTGAGGGGAGACGGATGCATGCCGTTTCCAAACAGACCCTTTACCAAGGCATAATACCGGAAAATCAAATCGTGGGCACCTTTGGTGTCGCCAGCCTTGGCCAGGCGGAAAATTTTTGCGTACTCGGCCGGCAGAACACAGGAAGCAGCGATAACGCCGCCTTTGGCGCCAGCTAGGACCTGATCGGCAAAGGCTAGATCAGAGCCGCTGAATACAGCGCCATCATTACCGACCAGGCGGACGGCATTGAGGAATTGCGAGTAGTCAGAGCATTCCTTTACGCCGATAACCGAAGGGATCTCCCGCATCATTTTTGCTAGAGTTTCAGGCAGTACGTTGGTTAAAATGCGCCCGGGATAATTGTACACGATAATTGGAAGGCTGACAGTCTGCGCCAGTTCTGCAAAGTAATCATAAATGCCCTCCTGTGTGACGGTGACGTAGTAGGGAGGAAGAACTACCAGGGCTTCTGCGCCGGATCCTTCTGCGAGCTTAGCATTTTCTAAAGCAGCGCCCAAACCGGGTTCCAACACGCCCGCCAGAACAGGGACGCGACCTGCGGCGCCTTCTACAACAGCTTTAATTGTATCTTCTCGCTGCTTCGCGGTCATATTTACGTATTGACCGCTACCTGCGGAGGCAAGTACCGTATTTACGCCACCCCGAATACAAAAATCGGTGTGGGCTTTGACCATGTCTGCATTAACACTG
>OOBO01002130.1_pt1 | contig 11590 bp, 7 predicted proteins | sample 1671031 | NCBI WGS metagenome assembly OOBO01 (sample SAMN06348115, study PRJEB24527) | human gut metagenome | biome: human gut; feature: ankylosing spondylitis patient; material: feces | host: Homo sapiens | place: China | collected 2015-10 | reverse complement strand
TTATCCTGAAAACAATCTTTTTACCTTAAAAAAAAACTAATACCTATTGAAAACTGAAAAATGGAGCTTTGTGAAAAGCCCCATTTTTTTTTGCTCTTATTTTCTAAGCTGCTTCCTTATTCGTATCTTTGACCCTTGCATTAAGAGAGTACTTTCAATTGTAAAATCGTAAATAGTAAATAGAATTATGTTTTCTGGAATCGTAGAAGAATATGCTATTTTGGTAGCACTGGTGAAAGACCAGGAGAATATACACTTTACATTTAAGTGTTCGTTTGTGAATGAGTTGAAAATCGACCAGAGTATTTCTCACAATGGTGTATGCCTGACGGTAGTGACTCTGACGGATGATACGTATACGGTGACTGCCATGAAAGAAACGTTGGAGCGTTCTAACCTCGGTTTGTTGAAAGTGGGGGATAAGGTGAACGTTGAACGTAGCATGATGATGAACGGTCGGTTGGACGGACATATCGTTCAGGGACATGTGGATCAGACTGCTACTTGTATCGATATTAAGGATGCGGAAGGCAGCTGGTATTTTACATTCCGATATGCGTTTGACAAGGAGATGGCGAAACGCGGATATATCACCGTGGATAAAGGTTCGGTGACTGTGAACGGTGTTAGCCTGACGGTATGTAATCCGACGGATGATACTTTCCAGGTGGCTATCATTCCTTATACATACGAGCATACGAATTTCCATACGTTTGAGATTGGCAGTGTGGTAAATATCGAATTCGATATTATCGGCAAGTATATCAGCCGGATGATTCAATATAAATAAGAAAATATAAATAAGTGACCGGAGGATTGGAAATGGCATATACTGATTTTCTTCAATTGGTGCAGGCTCGTCAAAGTGACCGTTCGTATGATAAGGAACGTCCGGTGGAGCCGGAAAAGTTGGAACGGGTACTTGAAGCTGCACGTTTGGCGCCTTCAGCCTGCAACGCACAACCTTGGAGGTTTGTGGTCATCACAGACAAGGAACTGGCTCAAAAAGCCGGGAAAGCTGCTGCTGGCTTGGGAATGAATAAGTTTGCCAAAGATGCTCCCGTGCATATTCTGGTTGTAGAAGAATCTGCTAATATAACCTCCCTGCTTGGCGGAAAGGTAAAAGGCAAGCATTTTCCGTTGATCGACATTGGAATAGCGGCTGCTCATATTTCTCTGGCAGCTGAAGCCGAAGGTTTGGGTTCTTGTATTCTGGGTTGGTTCGATGAAAAAGAGCTGAAACAGCTTGCCGGTATTCCTGCTTCGAAACGTTTATTGCTGGATATTGTCATTGGCTATCCGGCAAAGGAAAAACGTAAGAAGATAAGGAAGCCGAAAGAAAAGGTGATTTCATACAATCGTTATTGATTGAAAAATAATTATATTCTTAGCCCTTTAGGATAAGCATATAACAGAAAGCATCGTTGGTTTTAAAGGAAGGGGACGTTCCTTTTAAACCAACGATGCTTTCCTTTTAAAGGAACGACCTGTTTCTTTAAAACCAATAAATAGCTTTTTTAAGGTGTTGATAGTTAGCGTGTTATTGATGCCGCTTTTCCGGCGGCATCAATAATGCTATATTTATTTCTTTTTTGACAAATCTTTCAATAGGTAGTCTACTGCTGCTTTCAGTTGTGCATCTTCTCCTTTCAGGCTGGCTGCCGGTTCGTTATAAACTAGAATATCAGGTTGCAAGGTCTGATTTTCGAGATAGTTGCCTTGCATATCCATGCAACCCACCTGCGGGATACCGAATACAATAGACGGATCTATCTGGCGTTCCCACCACACAGCAGTCATTGTGCCTGCCACCGGGGCGCCTACCAGTTTACCAATACCTAGAGTCTTATATACGTAAGGAGTGCCATGAGCATTGCTGTAATTGTCTTCGCAAGTTAGCATGCATGAGGCTTTCAGCCATTTGTTGAATGGATCGCTGCCGATATATTGTCCGCGTGGCACGAAACGTTGATATTCCTTTCCACTAAGTAAGGTGGCTACATCATCGTGCAGCCATCCGCCACCATTATGGCGGGTATCTACCACTACGGCTTCTTTATTACGATAACGGCCGAGTAGTTCGGAATAGATCTTGCGGAAGCTGGGGCTGTCCATACCTTTAATATGTACATAAGCAATGCGTCCGCCGGAAAGCTCTTCCACTTTCTTGGCGCAGCGCTCTACCCAACGTTTGTAAAGCAGGTCGCTTTGGGTTCCATAGCTGATTGCTTTTACTGCTTCTTCAAAACGTTTTTTAGTAGAAGGATCGTATACGGTAAGTACTACTTTGCGTCCGACTTTGCCTTCAAATAACGGGAAGTAATCAGCACCGGCTTCAATCGCTGTGCCGTCTACTTTTTCAATGATGCAACCTGCCTTCACTTCTGTCTTTTTCTGGGTGAAAGGACTTTGCTTCATGATTTCCTTGATCTTTAACCCGGCACCGTCGTATGACTCATCGTAAAAGACTCCCAGAGTAGCGGTAGGCATTGCGCTGCCTCCTGCTGCAAACCGGGCTCCGGTATGGGAACCATTCAATTCGCCAAGCAATTCACTCAACATTTCCGTGAAGTCATAATTGTTGCTGATGTGGGGCAAGAAGCGTTCATATGCTTTTTTATATCCTTTCCAGTCCACTCCATGCAAGTCGGCAATATAGAATTTGTCATTTACTTGCTGGCAAACGTGGTCGAAGATGTATGCGCGTTCATCATAAGGACGGTAATCGAAGAATGCTTCAAATTCTATCGGTGTAATTTTGCTACCGGCAATCTCTATTTTCTTCAATCGGCCACCTGTGCACATAAAGATATTTTTTCCTTCTTTATCCGGTATGAGTGAGCCGCCGCCAACTCCTTTCAATAATATTTTAGTCGTATTTTCTTTCAGTTTATGCTCCCAAAGGTCGTAGTCTCCTTCAAAAGCTGCCAGGTAATAAAGAATATCACCCTTCGGACTCATGACAGCGTCACCCAGGCGGGAAGAATTTACAGTTAGACGGACGATGCGGTCAAAACGATTCTCCAAATCGAATGTAAGAGGTTTCACTTCCGTACTGTCTTTTTTCGCATTCTCATTCTGGTTCGTTTTCTTCTTACTGTCTTTAGTGTCTTCTTTCTTCTCTGCCTTTTCTTTCTTGGCTTTTTCTTTTTCTGCTTTCTCTGCCTTTTCCGCTTCTTCAAGTAAGGCAATATCTTCTTTGCTCATCAGGAAGCGGTTGTAGGCATCGACGTCGAAAAACATAATATAGGTGTCGTCTTCACTTCCCCAGCTACCATGGCTACGGTATCCGGCACGGTCACTGTTCCATATCATTGCTTTTCCACCCAACACCCATTTGGCGTTGCTGTCGCTGTATCCGCTTTCGGTAAGATTGACCATTTCGCCTTTTCCGTCGGCTTTCAGCAAAACGACGTCTTTATTATTCCAGCCTCCTATGCCAATGAAGTCTGATAGAATCCATTGGCTGTCGGGGCTCCATTGGAACCATTGGTCACCGTCGGCATAAGAATATTGATATTTGGCATCCATCACTGTGCGTACAGCTTTGCTTTTCAGATTGATGACGCGGATAGCGGTACGGTTTTCGAGGAAAGCAACCTCTTTACCGTCAGGACTGAATTGTGGTTGAAAAGAAGCGACTTTGGAGTTTGTCAAACGTTCTTCTTTCAATTCTGTGGCATAGGTGAATTGTTTCTCCTCTTTGCGTACGATGGTGGAAGTGTAAAGCTGCCACAATCCATCGCGTTCTGAAGAATAGACGAGTGTGCGTCCGTCGGGAGCGAAACTGATGTTACGTTCCTGATCGGGTGTGTTGGTGATTTGTTTGGTTGTTTTGTAGTCAATAGAGGTTACGTAAACATCACCGCGCATAATGAATGCGACTTCTTTTCCTTTGGGAGATACAGCGATGTCGGTAGCCCCGTTGGATTTGATTTGGCGGATAATATCTTTGTCATTCTTGTCTGCCAGGATACTTATATTTACCTTTTGGGGTTGTTTGCCCGGAGTAAGTGTATAAATCTCGCCGTCATAACCATAACAGAGTGTGCCGGTGGTTGAAATGCTTAGAAAACGTACGGGATGCTTTGTATGGAAAGTGATTTGTTGGGAAGTGGTGGTTCCGGGAGTACGTTGGAATATATTGAAGGAACCTTTCTCTTCACTTAGATAATAGAATGATTTACCATCAGGACTCCATACCGGTTCGCGGTCTTCACCTCCGAAAGTAGTTTGTTTTTGATAAACAGGTTTTTTCCCGGGAGTGTATGTCCAGATGTCACGGGCAATAGGGGATACCTGATGCTTACGCCAATAGTCTTCGTATCCTTTTTTGTCCTGATAGAGCATCACTCCCTCCTTATTGATAGAGATGCACTCCATTGGCATGGATGAAAACATAACGGGGCGTCCTCCCGTCACGGCTACCTCGTACACTTGCTGGAACTGACCGGAAGGAAATCCGGCATCTTCGGCAGAGGGAGCAATGTTGGCTGTGAATAAAATGTGTTTGTTGTCTTTGTAGGCAACAGGTTTCTCACTGCCTGAATGAGTGGTCAGTCGCTGGGGTGCTCCTCCTTCACTGGATACGACGAAAACGTCGAGACTTCCCATGCGATCCGATGCAAAGGCAATTTGTTTACTGTCGGGACTCCATACCGGTTCCGTATCAAAAGCCGGATTGGTGGTGATTTGTGTGGCACGTCCGCCGGTTGACGGTACCGTGTAGATATCTCCTTTGTAAGTAAATGCAATGGTGGTTCCGTCTGGAGAAAGAGCGCAGTGGCGCATCCATAAAGGAGATTCTTGTGCAATGCTTGTCCCTGCTAGACAGATGACAAATGCACTTAGCAGTAGCTTTTTCATTTTTTCTAATATTGTGTTAAGTTCATTTTCGCGATTTAAGGTTTGACTTTCCTACAAATCCTTCAGTAATACTTTACTTGCTTTTTTATAGTATTCTTCTCTGGATTCGGTCAGCACCTTCCATTCGTCGTTGAATTCTTCGTCTTTGTCTATTTTGAAATTCTCGGAGCCGTATGTGTCCAAACGGTCCAGCAGGACAGCCACATTCAGTTGATTGATATCCATTGAAGGCTGGTAACCGATTTCTTCGCTTTTTTCGTCGGTAACAACCTCGTGAATCAATTCTATTTCCTGTAACTGATAAAGTACCTGATTTGTCAGTCGGATGGGGATCTGATGCTCCTCCGATATTTCTGCAGCCGTATAGGGCGGTTCGTTCTTTTCGAATCGTTTGGCTATAAGTGACATAATCAGGATTGATATAAAATCCCGGTATCGTCTGCTGATGTTCCGGGTGTCCTGGTCAAAGCTAAAGCTGCGGATATTCTGTCCGGCATACGTCAGTTCGGCTCCAAACAAACAGATTGTCCAGGATATCTGCAACCAAAGCAGAAATAAGGGAAGTGCGGCAAAACTACCATAAATGGCATTGTACTTTGACACCCACAACTGGCTGTTGATGTACAGGAACTGAAAAGCCTGATAAGCAGACCCTGCCAGAATACCTGCAATGAGAGCGTGTTTGAATTTCACTTTCGTGTTCGGCATGAAGATGTACAGCCCGGTGAACATCAGCCATGTCAGGACAAAAGGAATAAGCCGTATCATGAATTTCATAACAGGAGCGAGCAGGACGAAATCATCCATCTGCTTGAGAATGGTGCTCATAAACAGAGAAAGTCCTCCGGATACCACGATCAGAATCGGCATCAGCAGGAACATGGAGAAATAGTCCGTAATCTTGCGATACATGGATCGTGCTTTTTTCACTTCCCAGATACGGTTGAAGGTGATTTCAATATTACTGACCAGATTGATAACCGTCCATAACAACATTACCAAACCAACTCCAATGAAAATACCTCCTTTGGTCTGTGAAAGATAGGAATTGACAAATGAGAGAATGGCCTCCGTTGTTTCTGTATTTCCTCCAAAACCGTTGCGGAACTGATGTTCCATCAGGTTGTCGAACCCGAAACCACGCGCTACGGCAAACAGGATGGCAAGTATCGGTACAATGGCAAGCAATGTGCTATAAGTAAGTGCAGAAGCTTTATTGGCCATCCGGTCTTTGGTAAACCGGTTGATACAAAGATAAACGGTCTTTATAATATTGTAGAGTGAGAACTTGGTCCGGGTCACTTCGTCTTCCGTAATGCGCCAGATGTCATACGTAAGAAACTTCCATATATCGGTGATTTTCTTCTTCATAGTTCTTCGCTAATTACTAATTGCAAGCAACTAATTACTGATTACAACAGACTTGCTCGAACAGTCGATCCTCATCCATTAGTCATTTGTAATTAAATGGATAATTAAAAGAAAAAGCAGTCAGCCTATAAGCCGAGTTCTGTACCCATATAATTTCCGATTATTAATCTTTAATTATATCAGGTGCCTGTCATTTATCTGAGTGGCGTGTCACCACGACACTTTAGCGGTCTACCCTCCGACATGGAGCGAGCAGCTCTCATAACGCCGGTTTACATGACCTTACAACTCCTAAGACGTACAGCCCGTATGTCACCATACGACTGGTAGGCTCTTACCCTACCTTCTCACCCTTACCTCTCCCCGAAAGGAGCGGCGGTTATTTTCTTCTACGTTACTCTACCCTCACGGACAGCTTTCTGTTAGGAAGTAGGATGCTCTGTGTTGCCCGGACTTTCCTCCTGCACGAAACATGCACGCGACAGACCGGCCAACTGCTTTAGACTGCAAAAATACGTCATTTATTTTGTTTTAGCCAAAGAAAGTATCACAAATAGAAATAATTTCTAACTTTGCTATCATTAAAATGGATTTTAATGAAGAAGAATATCCTCCTTTTCTATTGTTTCCTGGCGATGATGGCAGCTAGCCTGAAAGCACAGGAAATACGTCCCATGCCTGCCGATTCGGCTTATGGGGTAGTACATATTTCAGTTTGCAATTTGCGCGAGGAAGGCAAATTTACTTCCGGCATGAGTACGCAGGCATTGTTGGGAATGCCGGTCAAGGTGCTTCAGTATAACGGTTGGTACGAGATACAAACACCGGATGATTATACCGGATGGGTGCACCGGATGGTAATTACCCCCATGTCGAAAGAACGGTATGATGAATGGAATCGGGCAGAAAAGATAGTGGTTACCTCGCACTACGGATTTGCGTATGAGAAACCGGATGAGAGTTCCCAACCCGTATCCGATGTTGTTGCGGGCAATCGTTTGAAGTGGGAGGGGAGCAAAGGACATTTCTATCAAGTGTCTTATCCCGACGGACGGAAAGCATATCTTTCGAAATCCATTTCCCAACCGGAAGCGGAATGGCGAGCTTCACTGAAACAAGATGTTGAAAGTATCATTGAAACAGCTTACTCGATGATGGGAATTCCTTATCTATGGGCAGGAACCTCTTCCAAGGGAGTGGATTGTAGCGGACTGGTACGGACCGTACTTTTTATGCATGACATTATTATCCCGAGAGATGCCTCTCAACAGGCCTATGTGGGCGAACATATCGATATTGCTCCTGACTTCTCTAATGTCAAACGGGGAGATCTGGTGTTTTTCGGCCGGAAAGCGACTGCGGAACGTAAAGAAGGTATTTCTCACGTCGGCATTTACCTCGGAAACAAGCAGTTTATCCACGCATTGGGAGATGTGCACGTCAGCAGCATGAATCCTGCGGATCAAAACTATGATGAATTCAACACGAAGCGTTTACTTTTTGCTGTCCGTTTCTTACCTTATATAAATAAGGAGAAAGGAATGAATACCACAAATAAGAACCCCTTTTATCAATAAAAGAATGCAGAACAGGAGAGATTTTTTGAAAACGGCAGCTTTGGCTGCTTTCGGTTCGGGGTTAGTAGCCCGTCAGGCACTAGCCGGAGAATCGTTGCTTTCTACCATTCATATAAATAAGCTCGGTTTGGGAGGGAAGATGAAAATGACTTTTTTCCCTTATGAATTGAAGTTGAGGCACGTGTTTACAGTTGCCACTTATTCGCGTACAACAACTCCCGATGTGCAGGTAGAAATAGAATATGAAGGCGTGACGGGATATGGAGAAGCCTCTATGCCTCCTTATTTGGGAGAAACAGTAGAGTCTGTGATGAATTTCCTTGGGAAAGTGAATCTGGAACAGTTTAGTGATCCTTTTCAGCTAGATGACATTTTGTCATACGTTGACAGCCTCTCGCCAAAGGATACGGCAGCGAAAGCTGCGGTAGATATCGCCCTTCATGATCTGGTAGGGAAACTATTAGGCGCTCCCTGGTATAAGATATGGGGATTGAACAAAGAAAAGACACCTTCCACTACCTTTACGATAGGCATCGATGCGCCGGATGTAGTGCGGGCGAAAACAAAAGAGTGTGCCGATCAGTTTAATATATTAAAGGTGAAACTGGGACGGGACAATGATAAGGAGATGATTGAAACCATTCGTTCGGTAACAGACCTTCCGATAGCGATAGATGCCAATCAAGGATGGGCAGACCGCCAATACGCGCTCGATATGATTCATTGGCTGAAAGAAAAAGGCGTTGTGATGATAGAACAGCCCATGCCTAAGGAGAAGCTAGAGGATATTGCCTGGATAACACAACAGAGCCCGCTACCGATATTTGCGGATGAATCCTTGCAGCGTCTGGGAGATGTAGCCGCTTTAAAAGGCGCTTTCACGGGAATCAATATAAAGCTGATGAAGTGTACCGGTATGCGTGAAGCATGGAAGATGGTGACATTGGCTCATGCACTCGGCATGCGTGTCATGGTGGGCTGTATGACAGAGACTTCCTGTGCTATTTCTGCAGCTTCACAGTTCTCGCCATTAGTGGATTTTGCCGACCTGGATGGCAACCTGCTTATCTCTAATGATCGCTTTAAAGGGGTGGAAGTGGTGAAAGGAAAGATCACTCTGAATGACTTACCTGGAATCGGTGTCATGAAAATCTGACTTTACTGAATGAATGTCAGAGTGTTAAAGCCATCTGACATACAACGAATGTAAATTTGTCAGGTGTTGTCGTTAACCGCTGTTAAGCTCCAAATATTCTCTGTTAAAAGTGGACAAAAAAGAGTGACAAGTAGAATAAGTGAACGATATTTGTTATTATTTTAACGTCGTAAAAGTTAAAACAATGTCGAATATTAACATTTTAAAGAATTATAAATCATGAAACAGACAACAAAGAACATTCTGGGAGTAGGAGCAATCATTCTTCTTAGCTCAGGAGTTGCAGGATTGACAACTTACAAATTGTTGCAATCTAACGAATCTGCAAAAGAAACATCTTTTAATGAGATGTTCAAGCAGAATCCCAATGTCAAATTGGCTGCTTTTGACGCGGTAAACGCTCAACCGGTTGACTTGACACAAGCTGCGGAGAATTCGCTTCATGCTGTCGTACATATAAAGTCTACTCAGGAAGCTAAAACAAGAACCGTTCAGCAAGCGCCGGATATTTTTGACTTCTTCTTTGGAGACGGACGCGGACAGCAGCGTCAGGTACAATCCCAGCCTCGTGTTGGTTTTGGTTCCGGAGTCATCATTTCCAAAGACGGATATATCGTAACCAACAATCACGTAATTGAAGGTGCCGATGAGATCAGTGTGAAGCTGAATGATAACCGTGAGTTCAGAGGACGTGTGATCGGTACTGACCCGAGCACAGACCTTGCTTTGATCAAGATTGAGTCTGATGATGATCTGCCTACTATTCCGGTTGGAGATTCCGAAACACTGAAAGTAGGAGAGTGGGTACTCGCCGTAGGAAACCCCTTCAATCTGAACTCTACAGTGACAGCAGGTATCGTAAGTGCCAAAGCCCGTACTTTGGGAGTATACAATGGCGGTATTGAATCTTTCATCCAGACAGATGCCGCCATCAACCAGGGAAATAGTGGTGGTGCACTGGTGAATGCGAAAGGCGAACTGGTAGGTATTAACTCCGTGTTGTCTTCACCTACGGGAGCATACGCCGGATACGGCTTTGCTATCCCTACCAGCATTATGACTAAGGTAGTTGCCGACCTGAAACAATACGGAACAGTACAGCGTGCCCTCCTTGGCATCAAGGGAGCTTCTTTGGGCAGCAGCATCATGGAAGATCAGAGTCCTATCGATAAGTCCGGTACTACACTGCGTGATAAAGCGAAAGAATTTGGCGTGGTAGACGGCGTATGGGTACGCGAAATCGTTGATAACGGTTCGGCTGCCGGTGCTGATATCAAGGTGGATGACGTAATTGTCGGTTTAGATAACAAGAAAGTACATAACTTTGCCGACTTGCAGGAAGCATTGGCTAAACACCGTCCGGGCGATAAGGTAACTGTGAAACTAGTTCGTGACAAGAAAGAAAAGTCAGTAGAAGTGACGCTGAAGAACGAACAGGGTACTACCAAGATCGTGAAGGAAGCTGGTATGGAAATTTTGGGTGCTGCATTCAAAGAACTGCCGGATGACTTGAAGAAACAGCTGAATCTCGGCTATGGTCTGCAAGTGACAGGCGTTTCTTCCGGTAAGATGTCAGATGCAGGAGTTCGCAAAGGTTTCATCATCCTGAAAGCTAACGACCAGCCGATGCGCAAAGTAAGTGATCTGGAAGAAGTGATGAAAGCCGCTGTTAAGTCTCCGAATCAGGTATTGTTCCTGACCGGCGTATTCCCGTCCGGCAAGCGCGGATACTTTGCAGTAGACCTGACTCAGGAATGAGTTATAAATTAAGGTAAGAAGATTGTAGGATAAGCTAATGAAATAGAAAAAGGATGCCGCCAATCAACTTGTCGGCATCTCTTTTTGTTTTATTAGATGAAAAATATAGTGTAAAAGTTACTTAATTTTGTATGTTAACAAATTATTTGTCGTAACTTTGCACTCCAAATCTGTTTTTAAAGAATGAGACAACTAAAGATTACCAAAAGTATCACTAACAGAGAGAGCGCTTCTCTTGACAAGTATTTGCAGGAAATCGGTCGCGAGGACCTCATTACTGTAGAGGAGGAAGTAGAACTCGCTCAACGCATTCGTAAGGGTGACCGTGTAGCATTGGAAAAATTGACACGTGCCAATCTTCGTTTCGTCGTATCTGTGGCTAAACAGTACCAGAACCAAGGTTTGAGTTTGCCTGACTTGATTAATGAAGGCAATTTAGGACTGATTAAGGCTGCCGAGAAATTTGATGAAACACGTGGATTTAAGTTCATTAGCTACGCTGTATGGTGGATTCGCCAGTCTATTCTGCAAGCATTGGCAGAGCAGTCGCGTATTGTTCGTCTCCCGTTGAATCAGGTAGGTTCGCTGAATAAGATCAGCAAAGCCTTCTCAAAGTTCGAACAGGAAAACGAGCGGCGTCCGTCTCCCGAAGAGTTGGCAGATGAACTGGAAATTCCGGTTGACAAGATCTCTGATACGCTGAAGGTATCCGGCCGTCATATTTCGGTGGATGCGCCTTTTGTGGAAGGGGAGGATAACAGCCTGTTGGATGTGTTGGTTAACGATGATTCGCCAATGGCGGACCGCTCTCTGGTTAATGAGTCTCTTGCGAGGGAAATTGATAGAGCTCTTTCTACGTTAA
>OOBO01002127.1_pt1 | contig 11607 bp, 8 predicted proteins | sample 1671031 | NCBI WGS metagenome assembly OOBO01 (sample SAMN06348115, study PRJEB24527) | human gut metagenome | biome: human gut; feature: ankylosing spondylitis patient; material: feces | host: Homo sapiens | place: China | collected 2015-10 | reverse complement strand
TGCTGTTCTGCTGTGCAGCGGGCATCATCTGGCTCTGCCGCCCGGTCATGCACGTCATGAAGTCCAACTACTATTACGCATGGCACTTCGTGCCGTTCCTTGTGCTGGCGTCTACCTGCAGCTGCTTCAACCAGTTCATGAACAGCGTCTATGTCGTGAATAAGAAGTCCCAGCGCAGCATGGTCACCATGATGGCCGGTGCCATCAGCAACTGCCTCATGAACTACTTCTTCATCAAGTGGTGGGGTCCTGTGGGTGCGACCTATGCGTCCTTCCTCGGCCTCGGGCTGGTATTCACTCTCCGCGCCATCGACGCCCACGGCATGATCGGGATGCGCGTCCACCCGGGCCGTGTTCTCGTCAACGCCGCCGCGCTGGTGTTCGAGGCTTTCGTGCTGCTGGCCGATACGCCGCTGTACGGCCTCTGGACGGGCATCATTACCGCCCTCATCATCCTGTACAACTTCTCCGGTGTCTGGGCCATGGCCCGCATCCTGCTGCCTAAAATTCTGGGCCGCCGGGGCAAGGCCCTTGTGGCTGTCGTGGATGGCTGGGCAGCCAAAAAGTAAAGAAGAAAAACAAAAAAACGGGGCTGTTGCACAACAGCCCCGTTATGTTTATCAGATCTGTCTGTCCAGCCAGCCGGCGATGTCCGCAAACACCTCGGCTTTGTTCGTCTCCACCAGCAGCTCGTGGCGGGCGCCGGGGTAGAATTTCGACTCGATGTTCCCGACACCGGCGTCCCGGAGGCTCTGGATGGCCCGCCGGACTCCGGCGGTGCGCTCGCCCACAGGGTCGGCGTCACCGGCGAGGAAGAGCAGGGGCAGGTCCTTCGGCACCCCGGCCAGAACGGCGGGGTCGTACAGCCGCAGGATGCCTGTGAACATGCTGTAGTAGGCGTTCAGGGTGAAGGTGAACATGCAGCGCTCGTCGGCGCGGTACTTGTCCACTTCGGCCTGGTCACGGTTGAGCCAGTCCTGAGGCGTGCGGCCCTCGAGCCCCCTGTTGTAGCCGAGGAAGGAGAGGCTCGCCACCAGCTTGCTGCGGTGCTCCCAGCCAAAAAAGACGGCCAGCACCCGGCAGAGCGCCCGGGCCGTGGCGACCAGCGCTTTGGGCTGGAAGCCGGTACCCATGATGATGGCGCCGTCAAGCTCACCGCCCCACTCGCAAAGGTACTGCCGGGCGTAGAACGAGCCCATGCTGTGGCCCAGCAGAAAATAGGGGACACCGGGATAGAGCTGCTTCGTCAGCGCAGTGACAGCATGAAGGTCGTCGAGGACGGCGCGGTTGCCGTCGGGCTGGGCGAAATAGCCGTAATCCGCCTTGGTGCGGATGGAGCCGCCGTGGCCCAGATGGTCGTGGCCGGTGACGAGGATGCCCCGGGCGGCCAGATACTCGGCCAGAGGCTTGTACCGGTCGATGAACTCCACCATGCCGTGGGAGAGCTGCAGGATGGCCCGCACCTCACCCTCCGGCACACAGCGGAATGCATGGAGCGTCCGGCCCGGTACGCAGGAGGGCAGGGTGAAGTCGATCATCTGACTCATGTGATTCTCCTTTTCCGTTTACAGCGCAGCGATCTTGGCCCGGCAGGCGGGGCAGATGCAGTAACCCTCATACTGGGCCATGTCGGCCGCCAGCTCGCCGCAGAAATCGCAGCTGCCGGCGGGACGGTGCTTTTTGAGGATGATCTGATCGCCCTCCACGAAGATCTCGAGCTTCGAGTCCTTGTCGATGTGCATATTGGTGCGCAGCTCCTTGGGGAGGACGATGCGGCCCAGAGAATCGATGCCCCGAACGATGCCAGTTGTTTTCATATTCATTTCTCCTTTTCAGTGTGTCCGGAAAGATGGCAGAATGAGCGTCTTTTACGCCGACACAACGCAAAAAATGTTCCCGTGCAGGAAAAACAGGAAAATTCTGTCAACTTGTTCCTGTTCAGTATACAAAAAGTTGAGTCATTCGTCAATCTAAACGGGCAGATTCGACAAAAACTTCTCAAAGAAGCAAAGAGTGGCGGCCAAGACGGCTCCTCTTTGCTGTCTCCGTTGACAAACAGGGCCGGAGAGGGTAAACTTAGGCAGAGATATTTGCAATTCATTTGCCTATGATAGATTAAAAGGAGAAATCATTATGCCGAACAATAATATCCGCACCCGTTTTGCTCCCTCGCCTACGGGTTATATGCACGTTGGCAACCTGCGCACGGCCCTGTACACCTACCTGATGGCCAAGCACGACGACGGCACCTTCATCCTCCGCATCGAGGACACCGACCAGGGCCGCTACGTGGAGGGCGCTGTGGATGTCATCTACAACACCCTGCGGGAGACCGGCCTGCTGTGGGACGAAGGCCCGGACATCGGCGGCCCCGTCGGCCCCTACGTCCAGAGCGAGCGCATGGGCATGTTCAAGCAGTATGCCGAGCAGCTGGTGGCTGAGGGCAAGGCCTATTACTGCTTCTGCACCGAGGAGCGTCTGGAAGCCCTCCACGCCGAGCAGCGCGCCCACGGTGAGATGACCCACTACGATGGCTGCTGCCGCGACCTGCCCAAGGAAGAGGTGGAAAAGCGCCTCGCCGCCGGTGAGCCTTACGTCATCCGCCAGAAGATCCCCCGCGAGGGCGTGACCGGCTTCGACGATATGGTCTACGGCCACATCGAGGTCAACAACAGCGAGATGGACGACCAGATCCTCATCAAGACCGACGGTATGCCCACCTACAACTTCGCAAATGTCGTGGACGACCACCTCATGGGCATCACCCACGTCATCCGCGGCAGCGAGTATCTGTCCTCCACCCCGAAGTATAACCTGCTGTACCAGGCTTTCGGCTGGAACATCCCCAACTACATCCACTGCCCGCCGGTCATGAAGGACGCTCAGAACAAGCTGTCCAAGCGCAACGGCGACGCCAGCTATCAGGATCTCGTTGCAAAGGGCTACCTGACCGAGGCTATCCTGAACTACATCTGCCTGCTGGGCTGGAGCCCCAAGGGCGAGTACGCCGAGCAGGAGATCTTCTCGCTGGCTGATCTGGTCAGGATCTGGACGCCGGACGGCATCTCCAAGTCTCCCGCCATCTTCGACCCTCTCAAGCTGCGGGCCATCAACGCCGAGTATATCCGCCGCCTGTCCCCCGAGGAGTTCCTCGCCAAGGCCGAGCCCTGGATCGACAGCGCCGTCCATACCCCCATCAATAAGAAGCTGCTCTGTGCAAACCTGCAGCCCCGCTGCGAGGTCCTGGGCGAGATCCCCGAGCAGCTGGACTTCTTCGACGCCATGCCCGAGTATGACGTGAGCCTCTACGCCAACAAGAAGCAGAAGACCACCCCTGAGTCCGCAAAGGAGGCACTGGAAGCCCTGCTGCCCGTGCTGAGCGACGAGGCACTGGACTTCAATGACCGTGACACCGTCTTCGACGCCTGCAAGGCCAAGGCCGAGGAGCTGGGCAAGAAGAATGGCTGGCTGCTCTACCCGCTGGGCATCGCCCTCTCCGGCAAGCAGCGCACCCCCGGCGGCGGCACCGACCTCGCCTGCATGATGGGCCGCGAAACGACCCTCGAGCGGGTGAAGGCCGCCATCGAGAAGCTGAATGGCTGAGCCGCTTTTTGGCGAAGCGCACTACTTCTGCTGAGATTTTATCCTATTCCATCACCCCGCCAAAAACTGCGCGCGCCCTGCGCTACAGTATACGCAGAAGGCGCGGGAAACAGAACAGCACAGCGTGATATTGCAAAAGATCCCCGCCGGAAAGCGGGGATTTTTTCATGCAGGTGTCTTTTCGGACGATACAACTCACAGACGGGAAAAAGCGGGTGAACGGTGCGCTCCGGGCGCGGGCGGCAGTGCGGCCCGCCCTGCGGCAGGGGAGCGCGTTCCTGCTGGGGCTGGCCGGAGGCTGGGCCGTGCTGTACGGTGCGCTGATGCCTTTCGGGCTGGGGCTGACGCTGGGCTTTGCGGAGGACTGCTTCGCTGTAGGGGCTGCCGGGGCCGCACTGGGGGTGCTGGCCCGGAGTTTCGGCACGCTGACCGTGGAGAGCGTCTGCCTGCTCTGCGCACTGGGTGCGGCGGTAGCGGCACGATGGCTCTGGCCCGGCCGATCCGTCCCGGCGGTGGCAGCGGGCTGCGGCACACTGGTGGGAAGCGCAGTCTGCTTCGCGGCGGGGGAGGAAAACGGCGTTCAGACCATCCTGTTCTGCGGCGGCGACGCCCTGCTGGCAGCAGCGGCGGGATACGGCCTGCGGCGCTTCCCGCCCGAAAAACCGGGCATGGGCAGCCTGATCTTGTCTGCCGCTGTGGCCGCCGCACTGGGCGGGATGAGCTTTGGCTTCTTCCTGCCCGGGGTGATGGCCTGTGCGGCGGCAGAGCTGGCCCTCTGCTGCAAGGGCCTGCCGCTGGAGGCATTGGCTTTCAGCGGGGTGACGGGTGCGGCTCTGGCCGCGTCAGACCCTGCCCTTGCGCCTGCCGCCGCCGGGCTTGCCTGTGGGTGTGCCGCTGCGGCGGTGCTTGCCCCGGCGCGACGGGTGGAGGGGCTTGCGGCCTATGCGGGCGGCTGCGTGGCGGGGGTGCTCTGCATCCAGCCGCTGGCGGGGGCGTTCAGCTTTTTGCTCAGTGCCGGGGCGGGTGCGGGGCTCTGCACCCTGCTGCCTGCGGGCTGGCTGATGCCTGCCCTCAAAGAGGACGACCCGCCCGGCGACGAGCGGCCGCGCCTCTCTGCCGCCGCGACCCGGCTGGAAGCGGTGGCCGAAAGCCTCTCCTCGCTGGCGGAGACGGTGAACGAGGTGTACGACGCTTTTCCGCGCCGGTGCGAGGGGTTCCGCTGGGTCATCGACAACATCCACGACGGCCTTTGTGCCAACTGCGGACGGCGGGAAGTCTGCTGGAAGCAGGAGCACGCCTCCACGCTGGAAGGAATGGAGGCCCTGCGCCCCATTCTGGAAGAAAAAGGCCATCTGGAAGCGGCGCTTCTGCCCGGTCAGCTGGCGCGGTGCATCCACCCGGCGGCGCTCTGCGCGGCGGGGGACAAGGCGTTTGCACTCTACCGCAGCCGCCGGGAGGCACGCGTCCACTCCGAGGCCATGCGGACGGCCCTCACGGAGCAGTACAGCGCCGTGGCCGATGCACTGGGCGTCCTCAGCGAACAGCTGGGGCGTCCCGGAAGCCCGGAGCCCTACAAGTCTGGCCGGGTGTCGGCGCTGTTCGCTCAGCTAGGGACGCCGCCGCTGGAATGTGCTGTGACGCTGGACGATCTGGGCCGCACCCGGGCGGCGGTGACGCTGCCCCGCACCCGCTTCAATGAAAAAGAGCTGGCCGCTCTGGCCGGGGAGGTGGGGCATATCTGCCGCCGCAGCCTCGAACCGCCGCAGGTGCTCTCCTGCAAGGGGATGACCACCCTGCTCTTTGCCGAAAAGCCCCTGCTCCGGGCCGTATTCGGGACGGCGGGCGCGGCGGCGCGGGGCGAGATCTCCGGTGACGCGGTCCAGCAGTTCTGCAGTGCGGCAGCGGCCCAGATGATCCTCTGCGACGGCATGGGGACCGGACGTCCGGCGGCAGTAGACGGCAACCTTGCCGCAGAGCTGACGGCACGCCTGCTCAAAGCGGGCTTTACCGCAGAGCTTGCGGCCCGGCTCGTGAACGTGGCGCTGGCCCTCAAGAGCGACGAGGAGAGCGGCGCGACCCTCGACCTCGTGAGCGTAGACCTCTATACCGGCACAGCCCGGCTCTTCAAGGCCGGTGCGGCCCCGGGCTTTCTCGTGCATGGAGGCAAGGCCCGGGCTGTGGGCGAAGCCAGCCTGCCCATGGGCATTCTCGGCGGCGTCAGCGGGCAGAGCCGGGTGGTGCATCTGGCGGCGGGGGACTATGTGGTGCTGGTGTCGGACGGCCTCCTGGTGGACGGCCCCGGCTGGGTGATGCAGCAGCTGGAACTCTCCGCTGCCAAGGCAGAACAGCCCGACGTTCTGGCGAAAAAGCTGGTGGAAGCCGCCCGCGCCCGGGCCGTCCAGCGGGGCCGTCCCGACGACATTACCGCCGCTGTTCTCCGGCTCGAAAACAGCTGAGTTGCTTTTTGGGCGGCGAGAGGGTATACTTGTCAGTATCTGAATCGATCATAGGAGAAACATATATGCTGACAGTTACAGTTGCACAGGACGGCAGCGGCGACTTCGCGTCCATCGCGGAGGCGGTGCTGGCTGTACCCTATAAGGAAGAAGCACTGGTGCAGGTCGGCCCCGGCATTTACCGGGAAAAGCTGGTCTGCGAAAAGCGCTGCATCACCCTGCGGGGGGCGGGTGCAGATAAGACAAAACTCGTGTGGGGCGACGGCGGCAAGCTGCCCCACAAGGACGGGCGGCCCACCCATACCTTCCGCAGCTACACCGCCTTTTTCAGCGGCGAAACGCTCTGCGTGGAGGACATGACGATCGAAAACGACGCTGGTCCTGGCGCGAAAGCCGGGCAGGCCGTCGCGGCCTATGTGGACAGCACCCGGGCGGTGTTCCGCCGGGTCAAGCTGCTGGGCAGTCAGGACACCCTCTTCTGCGCCCCGCTGCCCGAAAAGGAGAGGGAGAAGGACGGCTTTCTCGGCCCGCGCGGTCTTGCGCCCCGCAAACCGACCGCCCAGTACTACACCGACTGTGAGATCGCAGGCGACATTGATTTCATCTTCGGCGGCGGCGACGCCCTCTTCGAAAACTGCGTCATCCGCACGGTGGATAACCACATCCCTCACAGCTATGTTACAGCTCCTTCGGGCAAAGCCGATGGACTGGGCTTTGTGTTCTGGAGCTGCGATTTCGTCTCCGACTGCCCGGCGGGCAGCGTCTATCTGGGCCGTCCGTGGCGTCCTGAGGGCAAGACGGCGGTGCTGGGCTGTCGTCTCGGCGCCCACATCGCGCCGGAAGGTTTTATCGCATGGAATGACCGCACCGATACCGGCCTTGCCAGCTTTGCGGAAGCTGACAGCACCGGCCCGGGCGCAGCAGAGCGCCCGGCGTGGGTGAAACAGCTTTCCGGGCCGGAGGCGGCGGAACTGCTGGCCCACGCCCGCACCCTCTGCCGACCGAAAACCAACTGAGGATGTAACAAATGAAAAAACTGCCGAATTCTGTAAAGTGGCTCATCATTGCCGTGGTGCTGGCCGCAATGGCCGCGATGATGGTGGCCGTGAACGACCGCGCCTCCCGGGTGGAGATGCCAATGCCGGACAACAGCCTGGGCATCTATCGCCAGACGCCTGCGGCGTAAAAAACAGAATATATGGAAAAATCGACCGCTGTACTGCACGAAACGTGTGGAACAGCGGCCTTTTTTGTAAGATGTGACAAAAAATCACCGAAAAGATTGTTGACAAAAACTCTTGTCAAACTGATAGGGGGGGGGGGTAAAATAAAAGAACGAAATACCACGAAAAAATGGGAGGTTGAAATCATGCGGTTACGGAAAACGATGAAGCGGACGGCAGCGGCCGTCCTGGCCCTGAGCATGGCCGTGTCGGCGGCGGCAATGCCTGCTTCGGCTGGCTATACCATTGATATGTCCGATGAAAAGATCACCGGCAATGTGGAGATCAAGCAGGAGACGGACGGCAGTGGCACAAAGATCACCATCAGCGTGGACGGTAAGGATAGAACAACTGAGTTCACAGACGATGAAGCGGGTGACAAGATCACCATCACCGGCGACAATACGGTCACAAAGCCCGCCGCCGCCACAACTGCCGATGCAGAGGCTGCGAAGGACGACACCAAGGCTCCGGAGACCACGGTAGAGGAGAACAAGGACGGCACCGTGATCGACTATACCGGGAAGCAGGACGCTCAGCCGGAGCAGGAGGCATCCCGCCCGGAGGGGGCTGCCCCCGACATGGAGGCCGACCCCGCTGGGGTGGATGACCAGCAGGAGGAGACAGACCCGGAAGCCGACAAGGACGACCCGGACGGCCAGAATGACCAGAATAACCAGAGCGGCCAGAACACCCAGAACGAGGACTCTGAGGATGAGGATGCAGATGCGGGCATCATGACCTATGAGGCCCCGGCTCCAACGACCCTTACCAGTGCGGTGGCCGCTGCTGCCCGTAAGGTCATCAGCATTATCAATAACGCGACCGGCAAAGAGCTGGCAGTGACCCTGAAAAACCTGAAGGTGGATGCAGGGGATACTGCCCAGAACGCCATGACGATTGAGGGCTCCGGCGATGTGACGCTGGAGCTGGATGGCAAGAATGAGCTGACCGGCGGCAGCGGGACTTTTAAGAATATCTATGAGGATGACCAGAGAGGTTATGGAATCGATTCGAAACGTACTCATGTGACGATCAAAGGCAATGAAGATTCCTCGCTGACCGCTACCGGCGGCTCAGGCAATGATAAGGGCGGCTATGGCATCTATGCTTCTCGGCTGGATCTGGTGGATGCAACGGTTACCGCCACCGGCGGAGCCGGAGCTGGAAGCGGTATATATACCCCCGGTAATTTTAACATCGAAAATTCGAAGCTCACTGCAAGGGGCGGCGGCCAGCTGACCCCGGGAGACGATGCAAGTAAAGGCGGCGGCTGTGGCATTTACACAAATGGAGAGGTCGTTGTTGGAGAGGACAGCGAGGTTATTGCCATTGGCGGCAGTGATAAGGCTACAGACAGAGCAGCTGAAGGCGGTTACGCTCTTGGCTACTGGCAGGGCAGCTATAAAGTCAAGGAAGGCGGCAAGCTGACGGCGATTGGCGGCGATGCAGAGTCGGAACATGGCAAGGCCACCGGAGGCGATGCTCTCTGGGGAGCGTATTGGAACGACACCGTGTTCTCCGGTGAGACTGCGCTCATCGCCGGCAATGCCAAGTCGGGTACGGGCAATGCCACCGGCGGCGATACTATCAAGGACGGCGCCGGTGGGATGAATGTCACTGTGAATGGGGGCACGACCACTGTCGTGGGCGGCAAGGCAGAGAGCGCCACCGGCACAGCCACCAATGGAGACGGAATCACCGGTATTTTAGGGATCGGCAACCAGGGCGGCAAGATCGAAGAGGCCGAAAACGCCAAGGTAGACAAGAAAGAAGACGGCACGGTTGAGGTGGTCGTAGGCGATGTGGTCAGCGTGGTGACCGGCGACCACAAATATAAGCTGACGGCTACGGTAGAACCCACCTGCACCACTCCGGGCAAGCGGGTCTACACCTGCACCACCTGGGGCCATACGGACGATACCTACGAGGAGACTATCGACGCACTGGGCCACCACTTTGTGGAGGGCGTCTGCACCCGCTGCGGCGCACCCGAGAGCAACGGCGGCTCCTCCGCTGTCACCCTCACCGTTACCGGCGCAGGGGCCTACGAGACCTCCATTGCCGACGGCCGGTATGTTGTGGCAGCACCCGCTGAGACTGCCGTCCTTTCCGGCTGCCTGAGCAACCTGAAGGAGCTGAAGGCACAGGGCGCTGACACCATCGTGTTCCGCACCCAGCTCCGTGAGACCGTCCTGAACATCGACAGTATGCTGTCTCTGGGCGTGGACGACACCCTCTTTACGCTCACCCACAACGGTGAGGGCGCAAGCCTGACCATCGGCGGGTTCGAGCACAACGAGCTCATCCACTAAAACGCTATCCCCCCTGCCCCCGGCACGTTCCGCATCGTGCCGGGGGCTTTTTGCATGATACCGCCGCCTCCCGCATATATTGTACGGACAAATCTGAATGGGTGGGAGGCAAGGGTATGTTTGTGGTCACACTGAGTAAGGCAAGCGTCAAGAAGCTGGGCGTGGGGGCGATGTGCTGTGCGCTGGTGGTGTTCAGTGCCATGCTGGGGCGGTACATCAGCACCCGCTCGGTGGCTGTCGCGGCGGCAGGTAATAAGATCGAGAGTGCGCAGGACATCCAGACCTGGTTCACGGGCTACGGACTGGACGTGGACGGCGCGTCCATCACCGCCGACAAGGTGAAGATCCCCCGCAAGTGGGACGACAGCTTTTCGGCCTTTAACGGGGTGGTGCAGCAGAGCGGTATGGACCTGACCCGCTACAAGGGCAAGACGGTGGAGAAGTGGACAGCGCTCATCCCGGCGGCCAGCCGGGGCGATGTGAGCAGCTACGGCGTGCTGCTGGTCTACAAGAAAAAGGCCGTGGGTGCGTATCTGTTGGAAAAGCCCTCCGGCACTGTCACCGGACTGAAAGACGCCCAGACCGCGATGGCCCTGCAGGAGGCCGAACAGGTGTCCGGCGAGGACTTCAGCGGGGACTGGGGCGAACGGCACGAGGATGAACTGACCGACGGGCAGGCCCAGCAGACCTCGGGCGAAGATTTCAGCGGCGACTGGGGAGAGCGCCACGACGGCGAGCTGGGCGCGGAGGGTCAGGCCCAGCAGACTTCCGGCGAGCCGGACGCTGCACAGGAGCAGCCCGTGCAGTACACCGACCTGCCGCTGGATGCCGAGGGCTACCCCGTCGAATAACCGTCATTCTGTACAAAAAAGTGCGATGAAACAGAATAATTGTGCAGCAGTGGTATTTTTGCAGAAAGATTCTGTTCAATGTTACTAAAATTTTTGATAAAAAATCGGCAATATGAAAGGGTGAAAAAAGAACGACTAAGGTTTATAATAAAAGCAGACATCCAGCAGCCAGAAGATTCGAGTGCTGCGTCCCGAGGGGTGGGGTGAGCTGCCCAGGAGGACCGGATGAAGTAAGGAGAAAATGATCATGAAGGAATTCCAGTACACCGTTAAGGATGCCTGCGGCATCCACGCCCGTCCCGCCGGTCTGCTCGTCAAGGTGGCCAAGGGCTTTGCCAGCACCGCCACCCTCGAGAAGGGCGGCAAGACCTGCGACCTGCGCAAGCTGATGGCCCTGATGGGCATGGGCGTCAAGCAGGGCGACACGGTCACCATCAAGGTGGAGGGCGACGACGAAGCCGCCTGCGCCGAAGCTATCCAGAAATTCCTGAGCGAGAACGTCTGATCGCCCAGTGTGATGAGAAGCCCTTGCGGGGAATGTCCTGCGGGGGCTTTTTGTTGCAGAACACAAAACAGCAAGAATAAGGAGAAATTGCAATGCAGGTAGGTACCGGTAAAAGCATCCTGAATGGCATTGCCATCGGAAAGCTGAAGATCTATAAGAAAAAAGATACCGTCATCTCTGCCGCCGAAGTGGCCGACACCGCCGCTGAAGAGGCCCGTTTTGAGGACGCCCGCGCCAAGGCCATCGACCAGCAGACCGCTCTGTACGAGAAGGCTCTGGCCGAGGCCGGCGAAGACATCGCCGAGGTGTTCAACATCCACGCCATGATGCTGGATGACGACGACTTCGTGGACGCCATCAAGGAAATCATCAACGGCCAGCGCAAGTGCGCTGAGTACGCCGTCAAGACCGCCGGCGACAATCAGGCCGCCGTCTTCGCCGCCATGGATGACCCCTATTTGCAGGCCCGCAGCGCCGACGTCATCGACATTGCACAGGCCATCCTCGACATCCTGCAGGGCGTGGACAATGCTACTTTGCAGGGTACTGAGCCCAGCATCCTCGTGGCTGAGGACCTGGCCCCGTCCGAGACGGTCCGCATGGACAAGAGCCTGCTGCTGGGCTTCATCACCCGGGAGGGCAGCTCCAACAGCC